>Ga0126337_10000345_pt1 | contig 22253 bp, 12 predicted proteins | sample DipCmetagenome_FD_92527 | JGI IMG/M metagenome (GOLD analysis project Ga0126337, IMG submission 92527) | Coral microbial communities from La Bocana,Puerto Morelos, Mexico - Diploria C A metagenome | ecosystem: Host-associated > Invertebrates > Cnidaria > Coral | place: La Bocana,Puerto Morelos...
ATTGTCAAGCGAAACTGCTTACCACAGGACATTCTGTAACTAAATGCTTAAGAAGCACTCCAGTAGTGTATTGATCATCATTTGTTTCATTATAGATAATGTCAATAGAAGATGTTGAGAGAATTATGGATGAAACCAGGGAAGGAATTGAATACCAGAGGGTAGGTGCTGTTGATATCAAGTGGAAAAACGTCTTATTCTCTCATCAACCAGTCTTAATTTGACAACATGACTGTAAGTTACAATATGGGCGTAATTCATTATTCATTCCATAGGAAATTGATGACCTTTTGAGTGGAAGTTTGACCCAGGAAGATGAAGATGCTGTCTTACAAGAACTAGAGGAAATGACACAGGTTCTTTTGCACATGTTTTGGCTTCTGTTGTGTAGATTCTAGCTTTGTTTTGGACTGCACTCATACTGATCGAGATAAGCAAACCAACAGTTAGCAACCCTTGTATAAATGCTGTAATCTGCATTATCCGAGTATTTTTCCCTTTATAATGGAGTGATTACTACTCTGAAAAGTTTTTAGTGGTAATATTATTCTTTTTTTGTATTTTAGTCTGTGACAGAGAATCTTCCAGAAGTACCAACAGAACCATTACCAGAAGTACCCACAAAAGAACCTGGTATGTGTTTTTGGACAATGAGTATTACTGTCAATCTTTGACTATAAAATTTACGAGAAAAAGCAGTTTGGCATCGTACTGTTTTAAATTGAAGACTTACCGGTATATCAGTGTTGGTACAATTAATGGTAGCGTCCAATCTTTGCAGGCTGATGGTGTGCATGTCCTTGTGTGTGATAAAATTATTTTTTAACATTTTTGTATCAAAACCACTTTTTTTCTTTTCAAAATCATTTCACAGGGGAGAAGAGACCACAGAAGGAAAGGGTTGCATCAAGAGAAGCTGAGATGGTGCCAGCTTAGACATCACATCTAAATGTCTTAATGTCTAAGCTGATTATTGCAGAAAATGAATTTGTGCTTGGCTGGTACAATAAATAGATCACTATTTGCTTGCAACCTATGGTATGTCACCTTTGACCTATGAACTACATCTGTGACCCATAGCTGGTCACCTGTGGCTTGCAACCTATGCATGCTACATCCGAACTATAGCCTGCACCTTAGGTGTACAACCTGTGGCATGTTGCAATGTAGAGAGTCCTGTAACCTTCAGCCTGTGATTGTAAGATATGGAATGTAGCAAGCAACTTGTGATCTTTAAAGTATGACCTGAAACTTGCTTAAATTAATGTACCGGTCATTTAATTTGGATTGCATCCAAAAGCCTTATATCATCTATAGTCATGCAGGGACGTTAAAGAATTAAAAAAAAAGACACCTTTCTAAATGCAAGGCACATGCCTTTGATACAATTGAAGCAACTCTGATTCAAGTGACAAACTAATGTGGTAATGATATATCACTATATATGTACTGTCACTGATTGGTACATGTAAGTTCAGATCCTTAAATCTTGTTTAGACCATACCCATAATTTCCTTAGTTCATGTTTTATTTTCTTACTCTGACGTATGCTGCTCTTCAAGATGGCATAAGTAGAATTGGCAGTTTCTTTGGTTAATTAATTTTATTGGCAATGGTTAAGTTTTATAAATAAATACACCAGCGAAGAGCTGAGTTGCTTGTTTCTTTTATTTAATTTCTATTACTTTCAACATCAGTTTTCCACGTACATACTGGGTAGCCAACGTTTTGAAGAGGGCAGCTTTATAGTTGAGTAGATGCTGATTTTGCAATCTTTTCAAAGAATTCAGAAGAACAGCCTAGTAGAGTAGCCAGCTACTTCTCACTACCCTGTACTTGGAGTCAATACAGTTGAACAATGGGCATCTGGATCCAAAATAAAATAAATATTTCTTATGTTCACTTTTGGTCAGGCACTACTATTACTACAAGCTGGCCATTTCTCAAGTGTCCAGAATTTCTGAATGCTCCTTCCAAAACATATCACCTATAATGTCAGTATGAAGGATTACAATCTGTCTCTTTGCTTTTCTAACTCTCCCTCCTTCAGCTGTGTTGTCAACAGAAACAGTCTGTAGGGAGCGAGATAAAACAACATCAGGGCTAAATGTCATTAAATTCCTGCATTTGACAAGCGGGGAGGGGGGTGATTGTGGGTGGGGGCCTGGGAGAGTAGGGGGTGGGATGGAAAAGAGGCACACTTGCCCCCTGCCACCCTTTCCCCCTTGCCTTGGTAGCAAAGGGTGGTAGGACTGCAGGACACTAAACTTGATCAGGATTAATTACCACAGTTTTAAGGCTGGTCAAAGTGAAGAGAGTGGTGAGGGTGGCCAGGAGAGTGTGGGTGAGGAAGTGGCCAGAGTGATGAAGTTGGCAAGGGTGATAAGGGAGGCACTAAAGAAAAAGATTGCCAGGATCATACTGGCAATGGTAGCGAGGGTGGCCAGGTGACAAAGGTGGTCAGGGTGGTAAGGGTTTCATGGGTGGGCAGGACTGGTAGGGTTGACGAGGGTGAAGAGGTCAAAACTGAGCTGCCCCACCAAGACAACAGTAGGTCTCACTCTTCAGCAAACAAAACTAAAGATAGTGCTCAAGTTGCTTTGCCATCTTATAATTCTTAGCTCAAAAACTCTGTGTTTAAATTGAACAACATATTTTGTTCAAAATAACACTTTCCTAACTACACGGCATCGTCATTCAGCAAAGATCCCTGACCTCAGTGCCTTTCCTGTTGACATCAGGATTTGTTGGGACAGTACAGTTTTTCATGCCTGCTGATCCTGATTGGTCAATTCAAATTTATAGCATGCCAGCCATATGCAAGTTGTGGTCAAGGTGACAAGGATGGTAAGGGAAGCAGAAGTGAGAATATAGAAAAGGTATGTGAAGGTGGCATGGGTGACCACAGTGGTATGGTTGGTGTGGGTAACAAGGGTCACGAGGGTGGCAGGGGTAACTAGGTTGGCATGGGTATCAGGGTGGAGTGGGGTAGCCAGGGTGGTGAGAGTGGTCAGGGATGGTTTAATTACCTTCTCCCAGACAAGAACTGATCCTTTTCTGTACATCTGAGGCAGGTTGTTGTAGTTGATGTTAAATTGAGAGAACAATATTTCGTTCTTGTCACTCGACACTGTGCCCTAATCAAAACGTTTTCAAGAAGTCAGAAATGATCTAGCACAGAAGGAAGGGTATATGCATATATGAATATGTTTTTGGGAGGTGGCGTAGGCAACTTCTGATTGGTGATTGTACACATTTGGAGACCTTTTTCTAAAATTTAGAATCATTCAAAAGACTATAGAAATGGCCTGGGTGAGCTCATGAAAACTCTAATAAGTTGGGTACCCTGAAACCATCTATGAGTAGTGCCTTTTACCATGTTTGTCCAATGTACTCTTCCTCTTTTTCAATGTGACAATTAGATCTTTACAACAGATTCCAAGCAAGGAAGGATGCACATTTATTACTGGTTTTATTCACATAAGAACATCTCTGCATTACAATTTGCAGGTAATAATCACATTCACGTACAGTGCACAGATACATATATCTTTGTTGCCAATAAATTCTCAGAAAATGATTTGAAATGAGCATTCTGTTTCGGCAGCTACCTCCATGATAAGAGGACTCCCAGAAAATGAAAAAAGTGATTAGACTTATCTGCTATACTAACATTAAGTCTCTCCTCAGCTTGATCTGCTGTAAGACCAGACTGTTGCACCAGACACCAGAAGCAGGTGTTATAAAGATTGTTAATGTGACCTGCAAGATTGAGATGTATGAGAAAGGAAAACAAAAGTTTTAGTTCTACTCTGAAGTGCATCAATCAGGCCAGTTCTATTTCTGGCCTACTCCAATAAATTGTTGCTAAAACCCTTTTTTTCCACTGTAGATCAATAACAGTTTTTAGCTACTTACAATCTGCTTGTCGCCAGCTCACATAGTCTCTCAAGTTCTTCTCATTTGGATAGAGAACAACCCGTCCATCAAACATCGGTGGATAGAGAAGCTCTTGAGAAGAGAAAAATTGGCTCCAATAAAACACATAAGAAGAGGAAAACAGTGAGACAATATTTGTTACCAGCTTGCTGGAAAAAATAGACAAAGAAAATAATTAACTTACACAAACATTTTTTCAACTAGGTACAAAAAGTCCTCATCCCTTAACTGAGTGATCAGGGTTGAGTGAACTGGCTCACACTTTAAGAATTCAGTTATCATTTATATATTTTGAATCTTTCCACATGTAAATATGTATCTTGGCTACCTCCCAGTATACTGTATTTCCGCAAACCATATCTGTGCCTTCATTAATTTTCATCATATAATTGTTCTCCTTTTGTGGATTTTTTGAGATGATCACCTTAAATGATTGACCTCCCTTCACTAAAATAATTGTCCTCACCCCTCTCATTAGACCACAGTAAACATGGGGGATGATGCTGATGTGCAGTACTTCTGATCTACAATCATGGACAAGGTCTCGGGACAAATTTGCACTTGTGGCACTTTTTCACACATGCCAAGCAAACAGTCACACACAAATTCAACTACACTTGCTTAGCCCCTCCCCCCACCCCACCTACAATGTTGGACATTTCTCCAGAGTTTCAACATTGTATGGGATGGGAGGGGGGGGCAGAAACGAATTTTGAAAAGGATAACAGTGCTCTTTCAAACTCCATTTTTGAAACAAAGATAATTAATGCAATGACACAAGTGTTACGAGGAATTTTGTCCACTATTGTAGCCACACTAATTGAGGACTCAAGCTCCGATGTCAAAGATTTTGACATTGAAAACAAATCAAGTTGAGAACATTTAGAACACCCATGATCAGTTATTCTAATTAATTAACCTTCCGTGTGCAATATTAAAAATAATCACCCCTCTCGAGTTACTACCCCCATTTGGTCCTTGGCTGTTATTCAAGAAAATATGTGAACATTGTAAAAAACACTTATTTTCCACAGGTCATAAATGTTGTATCCATAACTAACCCAGTATACAAAACCGGTTTCTCATCAGCAGTCATGGTGACCATGACTGTATAAATTCTTATTTTTTTATCAACAGTCAAATATTGATAGAGGTTGATTAATTATATACATCTATAAAGAATCTTCTAGTACAAGACTTCCTCTCTCACATTTTAATACTTTTATTTAACAACTTAATAACCAGTTCTTCCCACTATAATAATATATGATATTAGTATATTTACAGAACGTTTCATGGTATCAAGGCATGTAAGGGTAGCACTGATGATAATATAATTCACGTCACCTTTCTCTTCTGCTGAACTGTGTTGTGCTTCTCTTAAATACCAAACTAAAAGCAACAAAAATTACTCCTTATAAATATCAAGTTGTCCAAACTGAAAACAATATTGTTCTCTAACATAGTTTTGTTTTGTGGGAGGCATGGTGGCCTCATGGTTAGTGCGCTGAACTCTGGATCAAGCAGTCTGGGTTTGAGACCTGGCCGGGGACACTGTGTTGTGTTCTTGGGCAAGATACTTGATTCTCACAGTGCCTCTCTCCACCCAGGTGTATAAAGAATTACTGGAAAATTTAATGCTGGGGGTAACCTGTGATGGACTAGCATCCCATCTAGGTGGGAATAGAAATATTCCTAGTCGCTTCATGCTGGGATAAACTGGGATAAGCTCCAGCCTGATGAGCCACTTGGCTCGTATGCAGACTACCAATATAGTTTTGCATGGGCCCAAATAAAACTTGCACAATGTAAACTGAAAAAATATTCATTAAATAGTAAGACTATAATCTTTCCATGTCATTTTGTAGCGTTTTTTAAAATAATGGGGTGAGCAAAGAATAAAATAGGTAGAAGGGGGGAATTGCTCAAACTTCCCCTTCCCACTGTTATGACGAGTTTATTTTATTTTAAAACTATTGTTGTTAAAACAGTGGTGTGTATCTCAAAGGATAACAAAAATATGAATATTGAGGTAACTCATCGATTTCTCCCCTTCCCTCCCCTCCCTCTAACTGCCCTACGCCCCCTCCCCTACCACTCCTGCTAAAATCACCTGTATTCATCACTTTGTCCATATGCAAGTACGATGTCGGTGAATTCTTTCATCACTGTTTCGGCGCACTTATTCATAAGCCGTAATGCCCTCCGATCGTTTGGTTTTTCAAAACCATGTTCATCAGAAAACCTAAAAGTTGAAATAAACCTAACATAAACTACAATTTGGTCATCACTTGATCACGAATGAAGTTACCAAACACGTGCTATGTACCGATGAAAATTCCTTCCATCGATTCGAATGACGATCCAGCAATTCAAGAGGCATTGATCGTTCTGCTCAAACTTTCTTACATACTCATACTTGCTTTTGGCCATTTTTCTCCAAGCATTTCACAGCCATCGCTAAAGATACTTTTGCCGCGAAATACACGCCATTTTACTTAGTAACCAAGCCATTACAACAAGTCTTAGCTCCAGTCTCCGGACTGGGTAATTTCCAACATGGCGGATGAAACGAACCCAGAAGAAAATAATGAACCAAAACAAGACAATTTCTATGGATTTGCCCTTTACACTTTCAAAGCACGGAGGTACAGCCCTACAGATTGTATTTACTTTCTATTTCTTTTGTTAATTATTTGCAATTTTAGGCCTGCTGAAGTGGACAGAATTGAAAGCAGCGAAGACAATAAAGACGGAGGTGTGACGAGCAAGGCTGTAGCCGAGGGATCTGTGGCTGATTTTCTTCGTAAAGAAGCGACCTCTGATAACGATTTTAGGTGATCTATGTTTTTATTTACATATATATATTTTTATCCTTTAATAATTTCATAAATTCTTTTTGCCCGTAGCTGGCTCGGGCCTTTTAATTTTCCATTGGTGCTAAAGTTAGACCCACAGTAATATTAAACTTAGGCTAAACTACAGAATACAGGGTCACTTATTTACATCTTATTGAATCACAATAGTGCCTATTGTGTTCCGTTTCGTTCTTCAAAAGATTTTGACACATGTAAAACAGGTGGTCCAAAGTGGCCAGGCTTCATTCTGTAGTTGTTCCTAAACTTAATATGTTTATACTGAATAAGAATCAGTCTCATTTTTATAGTGGCCAACTGAGGGAGCAGAAAAGAAAAAGACGTACATGTATCCGGTACACTGATATCATGTGGTCACTGACAAACTATGTTTGGAATGCCTTGTGTTTTTTCATAATCTAAATCCACTTGTATATGTTAAGATACATGGAAAGGAATATTAGAATTGTCAATGTAGTTAATATATTTTAATTAAGAGGGTCAGCTCGATATGGGGATTTAGTTCTTCCCTGCTGGAACCCTCTTTGCATTTAGATATTTATATATTTATGATGAAGCTGTTATAATGGGTAAAAGTAACACACAAACTGAATTTAGTAAGACAATGTTTTGTTTGCATAAGAGGATTTATCACTCAGCCTGACTGATTCAATCCTGTTCAAAAAAACATTGCCAGCAAGCCTATGAGTAAAAGGCTGGGCCATTGATACAATCCTATCTGGTAAAATCTGTTTGGTCCTTTTTATGACAGTAATAATTCTTTTTATTAGAAGGAAAAAGTAGAAAAAGTACATTGTTGTGCCTTGAAAAGCCCAAGAATATTATATTGTACCACCCTAAAACTCCTTTACTAAGTAAATAATAATTTACATTACTCTCTTTCCGTGGTAGTTTGTCACTGTTGAGCACAAATCTATCAGGAGTGCAGGAAACTGAATTGAGGACATTTATGGCTAAACGACTTTCAAGAGGAACTGTGTACAGTGGAAGCGGCAATATCAGCACGTTGGAGAACTTTTTTCCTGATGAGTCTGCACTTTGTTATTACTGTTTGCTGAGAGGAGGAAAGGAAAATGGTGAAGAATATAGAGATCAACAAGAAATGTATGTCTTAGCTTTGGGTATGAGTTAGTAAGTGTAAATCTGATTTTCACATGAGGTTTTTCATAAATAAAAATATAAAATTGTGATGAAAGATAATAATTTGGGAGTATGGAAAATATGGAATCCAGAATCCAGAAATGGAACTGGAACCGGAACAGTGACTGGGGTAGACTAGGAGACACTGACACTAGTTTGTTCTGGTGAAACCGGTCTCGTTCCGTTCCCGATTCGTTCCGGATATACAATTCAAGATGGCAGTCCCAGTTCTGGTTTTGTTTCCAGATTCCATGTTCTCCATATACCCAATAATTTTAATCCTAGCTGGTACATGCTGTAGTTTGTTTATGTCTATTTACCGGTAGAGGTTAGAGAGATAAGTGTTGTATCGCAAAACACAACATTCATAAGTTGGTAAGGATTAACTGTAACTGAAATCCTTTTTGGCAAATTAGGTCATTATAATTTTTCAAATTTTGGTTTGCATGGAGTTAACAGTTTTTGTTCTTTAAATTGAAGGGACTCTATTGAATTGGGAAGTTATTTGTCAAAAGACTTTGTTGTGTGCCTTATCTCTGGAAGCAAGAGTGGACTAGAACTGTATCCTTTAATATAATTCAGTTTGTTATGTTTTAAAAAAAATTTTAAATTAAATTAGAGAAAAATATCAAGGTTAAGAGTTGGTTAAGGACAGCTAATGTGCAAAGACACACAGTTTTTCATCACCTGTTGATTTCACAATAACATGGTAGTACTTGTACGGGGAACTTCAATTTAACAATGATAAAATATAAACTTTAATTTGGAATCAGACTGTTCAAAGTTATACATATAGGCAGAGCGGCGATTTGATAGCATTCAGAGCAGTTGTTACTAGAGCAACATTGTCAGCCAGCTGGGAGAATTTCATTTTCATGAGGTGCAAAGTCTTGTTTGTTGTTGGCTGTATTTCATATCCTTTACAATAATATAACAAAGCGCTGCTTCCTCTCCTGGCTTCTGTCGTTAGTTGCACACTTCTTTTGATTTGGATCACCTGAGTGAGTGGATAAAATTCTGGGTTATGCTTCACAGTTATCACATTTGACTAGTAATTGTTGGTCAGTTAACAAACACCTCGGAAGAATGTTAAGCTAGTAAATTGGTCTAGTGAAAACACAACCTGGAAGCCATTTAAATCATGTCATTGACATACTAATGGTAAAGGTATCATCAAGAATAGTTCTGTCAAAAAGTCACACTTTCATAGATTGCCTCTGTGAAACCTTATCAATCATCTTAGATTTCAGAGGGAACTTGATGACTATAGCAATGGACTCCTTCCATACATTGACAAATATACTGTAAGTTTACTGCATGCTCTCCCTTCAGTCAGTATGACCTAAATAAATCATATCTTTTTTAACTCCTTGTCTGTTCAGTCAAGGCTTGTAAAATGTACTGTGCCATCATCTGGTGCAATTAGATTTTCCTGGTGGACAAGCACTGGTAGCTTTTCATTATTACTTGCCTGCTGGGAAAGGACCCAGGCAAGTTGTCTGCCAACTAAAGTTAAAAAGAACAAATGAAGACTTGCCTAAGACAAGCAAAATTTGAGAGCTTGAGAGTTGAAATTCAATTTTTGCTAGCCTTGCATTCAGTATGTTTTTATCACCAAATTCTCTATTATTTCACACAATCTTATGAAGTCTTCCTCTCCCTTTAAATATGCTCATTTAATTGTTTTTCTTATATGGTGCCACAAAGTCTCATGTTTCTCTTTTCACAGCCCCTAAAAGTTGCATAATTCTTTATTTTTGACATCCCAAAATTTCATTTTTTCTAACGACTACAGCAAACCTTATTTCTCCCATTCCATCCTGTCCATGTGCTTGTTGTCATGTTAATATTTTGACTGTTAATTCTTTTAAATTTTTCCAAATACTTTATTGTACATTGTAGGAATTCTTTTAATGGCCGGGGTATTTCAAAATGCTTTTACCTAGAAATCTACCAGTTATCATTCAAGGTATGTTTGTTATCATTGAAGGAATCCCAGGATGTTCAGGAAAGTTTTAAACATTTGCAAGCTTGGTATGATGAAAATGTAAGTTGTTCCTGACTACAGCAGCTCCTTCGAGCTGTTCTTTAACTGCACCTTGGTTTTTTATGTTTCTCAAAGGCTCCTCCCTCTTTGTCTTTCCTTAGGGTTGATTACCCAGGGGTAACTCCTATATTAAAAGGACAGGGGCACTTGTCGTACCTTTAAGGGGTTGAAAAAAGCGATTTTGGTACCTCTAGGGCATTCAGCCTCAAAAGGTCCACAGCAGGGGCTCTTGTGGTATCTTTCAGTGAAAACGTATGACTGGAGATAATGTATTGTCTTAAAAATGGTGCCTGAAAAGAAATTACAACCACGCCCACAAATCAGGACATGGCACCTCTTAGAGGTTCTTAGGCACTAAACTTAGTTAACCTCTCAAGAAGAGTGTGTTGGAAACTCAACACTGCAGACTTGTTTGTGTATAAAAACTCCCAATACCAGTACAATTCTTAACAGTTGATGAAAATTTCATTTTCTTAGGTTAAGTTTGTTTGTCGTTGTGCAAGCTTGTTACAGGAAGACCTGGCTGTTCTTATTGGATTAGTGAGTACTCTTGTTTCAGAAACATGATAAGGATATTTTTAATTATTGTGAAAAGTCACCCCCAAATTATTTGTTTTCAATATTGCAAGCTAGAAGTGATTTTGTAGCAGAAATTTTAACATGTACAAGAAATTAAATTCAGAGTCTTATAACCGAGTGCACCTTATAACCGAGAAAATACAATACAACTAATACTTTACCTATCAAAACCACTGACATTTACTGAGCAGCTAATAATCCAAGTGTATTCCATTTTTAATTGCTTGCTGCTTTTTGCTTTGCTTCCTTCTTTTTTATTCTGGGTGGGAGTTATGGTGGCAACAATCTGTTTCCAACTGGGCTGTTCCTTTGCAGCATGTTGTGCATGTCTTTTAGCTTGGCCATCACAGTGCTTCTCCAAGTTGTTCTGGGCTGCCCTTGCTTCGTTCTCCCAGGTGGTGTCCATCTAAGGGCAGTCTTGGGGATGTGGTCCTGGTCTACTCTAAGCACAAAGTCCAAGCCATCAGATCCAGAATTGTTGAGTCATTTCTTACTAGTTTTGTTTTATTTTTGTCTACAGGGTCTGTTAGGAGGCAAGTTAGAAGTACAAGGTGATAATGAAAGACTGAAAAAGGACATGAAAATGTGAGTGGAAAATTATTATTTTATAACTGTTAATATTGCTTCCATCCAAGAAATTAAAAAAGTTTACTGACTTAGCAGTTTGTTCCCTTTCTTCATTGCAGGTTTGTTGATGCTTGTAGCACAGGTAACGTTTTGGAAAAATCAGCTGATACCTCTAAGGTAGTTGACATGTTTTTTATCTTTTTTTCCTTGGGGTGCAATGTCATGGGAATGATCAAATTCATGTTACCTTGTATGGTTAAAAATTAAGAACGTATCTTGTGTTTTGATAAAAAACTGAATTTTTTTAGGTCGGCTGCTTAAAATTGCTTCTTCCCTTCTATCTCATCTAGCAATACAACTATTGCACTACAATAGGAGTTTGTGATGACATGATTGTCAAGCTATAAGTGGTTAGTGGTTTTCAAGTAGTCAAGTAAACCAACAAACCATAGTGATAGATGAAGCACATGTCTGCACTGCAGACTGCGTGTCAGTGTTTTTACAATAATTTACTATCTATCCAACGGAAGTGAAAAGATTTTGACTATCTGGATACAAAACTAACCATGGAAAGGGATACAGTAAAAACCCGTGAGTAAGAACCTGCATAAGCTAAACAGGTTCTTACATATCGGTAAATTATATCTAACAAACATTTTAGGCTACTTAAGTTCTTAAATGGGTTCTTATTTTCTGAAAAAAAAATTTTAGTTAAGCTTTCAAATTTAGTGTTTTTAGCCTATTTTTTTTTACATAAAATTAGCATAAGAGTGTTTATTTATGCAATAATGATTTTTATTTAAAAAAAGATGGCAAAATACTTTTTGTCCAATTTATTGAATTTTTACCTATGATTCAGAAACGAAAAACCTGTTTGAAATTTTAGGTCAAACAAGTTCTTTTACAGCGGGAGAAAGGGGTGGGGCCTAACTGGCAAGTTTTGGCCAGCAGGTTCTTAAAATCTATGTTCTTACAGGTTTTTACTCTATTTTATAATGTTGGATCTCCTCTGTCTTGCATCCTCGTCACTCTACAGGATGGTCCTCTCCTTTTACAATCAAAAACCCTTTTGCCTTTGGACCAATAGCCTTCCCTACTAACTTGCCCAATGCGCAAGGGCCCAGGCAAGCCTTCTCCCATCTATTTTAAACCTTGAGCAAAGGGCTAGCTTAGAAAATTCATGCCTTGACAATACTGTGGGAAATTGTCTGTAGACTCAACTGTCTAGTGGATTCTTGGTCTTGTGACTGTTGCTTGCAGGTCTTTGGTCCTTTAGTAGATGTATATGTTGTAGTTAAAAATTAATTCAGGTAAAAATACTTTTAACCTAAATTGATTCTCAATTTCCTTTGTCTTCTAACCCTAATAAGGGTTAAGAGACAAAGGAATTTAATTTTAACCTGAATTTAATTTTTAGACAACGTACACAAGAAATGCTTTTTTTATTCAAAATTGGTACATTAGATTACATACCAGTAAATGTTTTTTTTGTTCTTTTTTAGGAGGATACAGAAAACCTTGAACCTAAATGTACTTCAGTTATACCTACAGAAGTTATCTTTAAAAAAGATGGTTCGGAATATACTCTTAGCAGTAAAGGTATGAACATTAATTAACTTTACATCATTTTTCTGGGTCTGCAATACATACATTTAGCGCTGCTTCCATGAAGATCTATTCATTGAAGTAGAAACATTACTAGTTCAATAATTTACTATGTCTCAAGACATACATGCATCTACTGATTCTGTGATTCTGTGATGCTGTAGGCACTATGTCATGAGAGAGCTAAACTGTAATATTGGAAAGGACAGATGAACAGATTTTTAATGAATATGTGTGTCCACTGCAGCTTTGTGTATGATTTAAGTAGAGGCCCATAGGCTTGTGGCTTATCTCTGGTCTCAGTGGCATGAAGCGACTAGGAGTATTTCTACATCCCCCTAGATGGGAGGGGTGCTAGTCCATTGTAGGGTCACACCCAGAATTAAATTTGTGCTGGTAGCCATTTATACTCCTGGGTGGAGAGGGGTGGAGAGGGGTGATGTGAGAATGTTATCTTTCCCAAGAACACAACTCAATGAGGGGAGGAGAGGGGGAGGTAAAGCAATGTTGCCTCCCTACCGCTTCCCCTTCCTCTTCTATTACGCCGTAACGTCTGGAGAGGGGTGGAGAGGGGTGATGTGAGAATGTTATCTTTCCCAAGAACACAACTCAATGCCCCCCGTCCAGGCCTCAAACCTGGACCACTCAATTGGGATGGGTGCACTAACCATGAGGGTGCCACGCCTTACTTGTGTTAATTTAGGGTAGTAGTATTCCATAATAGTCTCCACATTCACACTCTCAGTTTAGGAAATAGTAATGGACCCAAGCAGGCTGCACAGTAAAAAACTATCGTATAGCTTGCTATAGTGAAGCACCTCCCATATGCTGGGACACCAAGTTATGGCTGCAGCCAAGGACAAGCTCCTCATTAGTTTGTTCCCTGAAGTAGGATCAGCTGTTTTTACACAGGGTGGGGGGTAGGCAAAATGTAATTTTTCATGTGTGATCACACTGATCCTTCCCTGATCTAAAAAGAATCATGATAAATATTTTAAGGTACTGGAATTTTTAAAAAAATTATTTTCTTTTCCTTTCAGTAACTACACGGTTTTGTAGAGAATGGGCAAAAACAATGCTGAGTGATGCGGTAGATAATCCTGTGTTCCTTCGACAAGTGATTGAGAACTACAAACTGAGGGTGTGTAAAGAAAGATTACATTACAATCCTCTCGTCTTAAACTTAAGATATCCGTAATGATCTTCATACGATTTAGCTTTGGATAAGTCAGAACCCAAGTTATCTTCAAAATCTATATTTCCCCACAGTGTATAGCCTTTGCAGCAGGCGTCAGAGGAGGGGAGGGGAGGGGGAGGTAAAGCGATGTTGCCTCCCTACCGCTTCCCCTTCCTATTCTTTTACGCCTGAACCGCAGGCTAACCCGTTGCTGCGCCTTCCTTCTTCTCCATCTCAGTGGTTGTTCAGCGTTGTGTGACGATCCATATGCGATAGCGGCTGTGACAGAGTTTACGTTAATTTTGGAGAAGATCGTTACAGTTTATTTTGTGAAACACAAACCATTTGATTGTAAGGACTAAGATGTTGCAAAGACTGAATGATTATCTCAAGCTCGATTATGCTTGAAAACTACAGTAGTTTTTGCAAATAAATCGCTTTTTGCAATTTAATTTTGCATTACCGTAAAAAATATAAGAAGAGTTGAAAATAGTAATTTAATAATTCTTATTTTTTTGATTTTATAGTATGAGTGAATAATGACAGATTTTTTGTTTTTCAATCTCTGAGAGATTCCTGTTTTACATACACCGCAACATATGTTTTACATACACCGTTTCCGGCATTTCAGAAAGGGATTTAACGGGAAATTTCACGCCTGTCCAGAAATTTGTGAGCAAATTCACCATTCATTGGTATCACCTCTTGCACAGCAACAAAACTGACTTGTGCAAACATCTGAAACAGGAACAAGTACCTTCTAATTTTATTACATTTTGCTTTGTCGTTATTCAGTTGCCTGGTTATTAACTGTTATTTTCTAGAATGTCTTTAGACTTGGCTAGTATTGGTTACCCTTTGCTTTCTGTCTACAATTTTTTTTCATTCGTTTTTCATTTGCCCTCTCCATTGTTCAGAATCTTCTTTTGGTATTGCCCATCGCAAATTCAATAGGCGTATTTTCTTTCAATAACAAAAGGCAAAATTCTGCCTTTTTTTGTTACATTTTCGTTTGTCGTTGTTCGATTGCCTGGTTATTAACTGTTGTTTTCTAGAATGTCTTTGGACTCTACTAGTATTGATTACCCTTTACACCTTGAAGTCTTTTCGTGTACAGTATCTTTTTCATCCCGAGACGTGGAAAGAAGCAACCCTCTGGTACTCAGGGTGCGCATTCATTACACTTGTTTTTGCACTCGGCAACTGCATCTTTTTTATATTTTTGTAATTTATATTGATGCCATCATTAGTTTGTCCTTTGCCCTCTCCAATCTTCTTCTGGTATTGCCCATCGCAAATTCAATAGGCGTATTTTGTTTCGATAACAATAGGCAAAATTCTGCCTTTTATTTTATTACTTTTTCCTTTGTCGTTGTTCAGTTGCCAGGTTATAAACTGTTATTTCTGGAATGTCTTTGGACTGGACTAGTATTGCTTACCCTTTGCACCAAAGCAAAGAAACGAAGCAACCCTCTGGTACTCAGGTGGCACATTGATACGCTTGTTTCTGCACTCGGCAACTGCATCTTTTTTATATGTTTGTAATTTATATTGATGTCATCATTCGTTTATCATTTGCTCTCTTTATTGTACAGAATTTTTGGGGGTATTGCCTATCGTAAATTCAGGAAGCGTATTTTCCTTCGAGGGCAAAATTCTTTCTTTTATTTTAGCGAAATCCCACAAAAGCGCATATTAGAAATTTTAGTTTGCCCTGGATTTGTTAAAAACTGTTAAGCTATCACTAGTGCCAGTCATTTTCATCAAAAAATTTGGCCATGCTTTTGTTTTCTTCTTCTGTTTGAAAACAATAATGCGCTAGCTTAATTTTGAATTCGTTTTCTAAGGAAGTCTCGTGTACGCAAGATAATGCCTCTAATCTGTTAATTCTGTAAGTGAAAAAGAACTTGAATTGATGGCAATTAAACCTTAAATTCGCTGGGACATTAATCAAATGCTTGTTAACCTTCCGCCTACCCTCAATCGCGCGTTGGTTTGTATTGTGCAATATGACACAAGCTAACCCGCAATATTTCGTAATGGTGTAGAATTAAACCTTCGAAAGACCAATAAATTATTTAATATTTCCGCCATTAATCACGATTTTTGACAAGTTAAATTATCTTTTTGCTTTTGTTTGTGTTTTTGCACCTCGACGTGTCACAGCCATTATCACTGTTGGGATTGTGTTGACATTTTAACGTTATGATGTTTTTTCGCCCTTCAGGTAAATCACGATTTGAATACATTAAAGAGACTATTAAGACAAGCAGAGACAGATCACTACGCCCTGTACAGGTCAGTGTTGAACTAAGATGCAAAACTGTGATTGTATTGATCTCATAAACCGCTCCCTTTTAACGAGATGTCTGGAAGAAATGCGCGCCGACAGATTAGCTGATTTTAATTGCGATATGCAATATTCGCCTCAAAAGTTGAAGAGATAAATCATCAGTAGAGAATAAATTCATGAGTGAGTGTGCAACAAATCTTTTGATACCCACTTTGATCTATATTGTTAGCGCCATTTTACTGTGGACAATTTTGGTCTCTTTGCAAGGCCTTTGTTTAGTTCTTTCATTCTCTTGTTATTTGTCTCTCTCATATGTATAACTCTATCTGGATATGGTCGATGGTTTCTTTGTCCAAGTCAAAGATGAAAATAATATCGGCAAAAAATATTTAAGCGGAAGTTTCTGTTGGTTTTAATGTTCAAATACTCATAAGTTTCGTGCGTTATATCCTTAATGAATCTCTAAAAAGGTTTCAACTGAAGTTTACTTATTTTCTGTTAGTAAGATGCAGAACATGTAATATGAGTCTTTAAGAACTCTAGAGTCCAAAGGTACCCTTTCATACAGCGAATCAATATCAGAAATGTATTTAGGTAACCCTGTTTCAGCAGCTGCAAGGAACTATTCACTCGTTACCTAAGTAACACTCTTTTATCCTTGTGTTTCCGAAGTACATGTTTGATTTTCGCTTGGAAAATGTTTGACCGAGCTGCACAACAGGAAAGTTTCTGCTTAATGCAGCTTGGTAGATTATATTTGAATCGTCACACCAGATTTAAAAGTTAGAACCGTATTACATGCCTCCAAGTTTGACATAGAGGAGAATGAGTAAATAGTAATCTGTTTGTCTAATTTCAGTGCCTTGAGTCCTCGCGGGAAAATTTTGTTTGTTCAGCTATTTGCCCAGTTGTCTCGAGGCGCGCTGAGATGAAAACATAACAAAAGTTCTGCCATTTGGTGTGTTATCTAAACATCTCTTTTCCGGCGTTTGACGCTTTGTTGCGCTTTGACTGTTTCATTAGACCAATGCCAACAAAGCAAGATTTGTGCCATATTGTTATTAACCTCTCTAATTACGAACGCTTTGTTCCTCTTTGCGTCACTGAGATGAAAGAGTTTTTTTTTGAATACCAACACCCCTCTCTTGGCGGGCAAACAACCCTTTTGATTTATGGCCGTATAACGCAGTCAAAGTAATGCGTATTGGTTTCTCGTATTCCTTGACTTGTGTGGAGTAATGTTTTTCTGTAGAAAGTTAGAGGGTTTTTTCCTGGTGCCTGGTGAGACTAACTGTCTTTTGTTTGTCTCTTATCAAAGCCGGTTAAGGCGTAAATAATGTGATAGAGAGACCTTGTTATTTTGTGTGATTGACTGTCTGAGCTAATGTTATCGTATAATCGTCTAGCGGGAATGCAAATTTTGTCGGGTACCGCAAACACCGTAGACTTGATGACGCGATATCACAAACGGCGGGAAAATCGACCAATCGTATAAGTCCTTGAACGTAAATACTAGTGGCTCCAAATCTCAACATTTGATTGGTCGAAGAGTTTATCAAAGCTTCTTAAAATCGAATTGCACATGCGAAAACTGAAGAATTTAACTTGGCTTATTGACGCTTTCTTTAGTTTAACCTCGAGGGACTGATACTTGAGATAATCTATAATCTGGCTGGAAGAGTTTTGATATAGTTTACTTAAGAGATTATTGAAGTAGTTATCATCGCACTTTGGTAACCGATTAGCATCTATTTTGTCTTGAATTGATAAACCTTATGCAAGGGCCACTGTTGTTTGTTAAAAACAATGTGTAAGAGTTTCCGCCAATACAGAAGCATGTGAACAAAATGTTATGCGAAATCAAATGGTGCTAAAAACTATTGCATCTAATGTTGTGTGTGTCTGGTAATTTCTCCAATGAAAACACAGCTCTGCATTATGAGGTTTTATATAACAAGGATGCGTGGGATCGGTAAGTCAATGAGATGATTATCTGTTTTTGAGGTCGTCTACGTCACTATCGCATTGTAGAGTAGTCTTGGGGGTCGTGGCCTGGGGGTATTTTCATACCCTATTTTAGACCTAACCGATACTTGAAGTCGGTGACGCACTTCGGACCTCTTTAATTAGTAAACGGTTCTAATATAAGACCGCAAGTAACCAGAATTTGCTTCCATTTGTGTAAACATTTGAGGAGGGCTGCAAATTTGCCAACGTTGATGAGGATAAAAATAGTTCCTTGCAAGGAAAATACCCAATGCGAAGCCAGAGAAAAAGACATACGGCCCCATTACAGACCAAAACTTCTCATCAACCACGCCCTTTGAGTCCGCACATACCTATATAGCCCTTATTAGAAATTATCCGCCCCCCCCCCTCGGAAAAGGAGTCGTGAGCAGAATAGAAAGAAATTCCTCTATTTCTTCTTTGACATGATGCCATAAAACGAGAAACTTCCGAGACACTGAAACGCGCCAGTTTTATGTTACATCCGCGAGGCTATTTATTTAGGACCGAGTCGAAATGGATCGTGGTGCGAGCGCTGTAATAACCAGACTGATAACACGTAGGTAACCTAGGGTAGATTAAAGTCTCGATGGTGGGACAGAAATTTAATTTCTTCTGGTAAAAAAGGTAAATTAACGCCCTTAGCGAGTTTTTTTCCCTTTGATCTGAAGAAGAGTTTTGAATCGAAAAATGACTATATACGGATAAACATCTTCCCGAATATCGTGGTTCGTGGTTTCATGTTTTGATATTTCCTACTTTGCGGTTTTCCTCTGCTGGGCGCGTTGTAGCCTGCGTAGCTCGGCGGTGAACCGCTAAGCTGCGCGTGGGCTTACTTTCCAAAAACCAAATATGTAAGCCACCTCCTTTGACACTTCCACTCGCACAAAAAGTCGAAAAAACACTCTTAGATCTCAACTGTTCATTGCCAAGTTCAATTTTTGAGTGAAAAAAGTAACTGTTCGCCCTAACAATCTCAGTTAGCACGCGACAGCGTCAGGGGACCCTCGCGATGACGCAAATTACGTCACTGTATTGGTACAGCTATTATTTGTAACCCGCCGTGATAGATCACAATCACGACAGCGTGCATTATGTCGAAATTTGTCACCTTTTCGAATGTTCTGACTCGCGCGCCAATGCAAATACTTAATTTCCGGATGAGTTTAACAACACCCCTTGTTGAAATGCGACGTGAAACATTTAATTCCCGTTCCACTCTTTGTTGTCTAACCTGAATGACATTTACACTGTGACCGCTTTAATTACTTCAGTGCGTATTTAGTAAAATTGTGATATATAATCTGCAATCCACTCCCCTCGCCCGTGTCGTGTAGATTCCGGCAGTCACTCTTCTTTCCTCAGATCCTACGCACAATCCGGCGCTGGAATTTTCCAACAATTTTTCAACAGATGCCTCCTATTTTTTTTCATTTTGGTTTATCACCTCCTCTACTACTTAATTTAAAGGGGCAATCTCAACTTTTGTTTGAGAGATCAGGGTTCGAAAAAATTCTTTCAAACCATACCTAGGTCATAGTTAACCTTAAATTGTTTGATGGCGACAAATGACAGGTCCCTGACGAATGTAGATGTCGTGTCATTTGACGTGATTTCACTTCTCTTCACGTGATATTGTATTTTTTTATTGTAAATTACATCATCGGAGAACGTGAGCTTTGTACGGGCAACTGATCTCGAAAAATCACTTGAAGCATATATTGAAAAAAAATCCTGTAAGAAACTGGAAATCGAGAAAAGTATGTGTCTTCAGGGAGTCAACGGGAGGCCTTGTATTGATTCTATATTGCCATCGATATTTAAGAAATTCTTACCCTTTATCTGTCATTTTTGACGGAAAATGCAGCCCTTTAGAAATCTCCCTGCATCCCTTTTCCTTGGATTGCCCTATAACACTTGGATAACTCGCTTATTTTATATACAATTTTATATACTCTGCTCAATACTTCAACTTGCAAAATCCCCGCTCTTTATATCTCCTGCCTGGGAAAGGGACTCTTTTCAGGAGGATTCTCCCCTTCACGTCTGTTGTAGAAAGTATATCCCCACCCCGGACCTCCTTCAATTCCCTGGGGCTATGGCAACAGTGAAAATGCTCGGAATACAGCATGTGAAGCTCACGCTTTCAAGATTGGATTGAACTATTTTAAACTTTGAAATATTTTGTCATAATGTAGAATAGAATTAAGCGAGAAATTTACCTTCAGTATTAAGTTGCCTTACATTACCTTGTTGCTTTCATAGATCTATAACTGGGAAGTTTTAGGTTCGTAAAAATGTCTTAACAATTGCACAGAATGCTTTACTCCTCTTAATAGTATGGTGCAGTATTTTACCAATGGCTTATATCTTTCAACAGTGTTTCGAATCTTGTGCAATTCAGCAAACAACAAAACGCATTATATGACCTTAGACTGTAACCGGCGAGACAGGCAGTTCAAAGGGCTTTGGAAAGGCGTAAATTCCTCGAAACGGAACCAGCTGAAGTGTATGATTCTTGTTTTTTTGGCGAACGTTCCCCCTATCGCAGAAAAAAACGAACGCCTGATCACAGATCAGCTGAAGTGGCTCTCCGACAGTTCTTGCACCGTTCTCAGTACCCAGTATCACCGCTATAAAGTATTTGTCCGTCTCTTTCACGTGATGTGGTCTTTGAATGGAATGGAACGTTTTAGTTAAGGCATAAACGAAAAAAATGGGGTCACTGTGTTTTATACGAGAAAGTTGACGATAAGTCGACACTGGGATATCTGTGAGATTTTATCATTCCACAAATATTTCCAGTACACTTGACTTTTTGACTTTGATCTCCGTAATTTAATTAGATTGAGATTTACCAAGAATCTTCCCAAAAACCATTCCTTAGCAGTGACTCAGCTGAATGCCGCGCCTTCCATTAAGCTTTTGTGTTCAAGCGTGGTGCACGTGACTGACAGGAATCTATGCAGAGAGATAAGCCACGTAAGCATTTTGCCATAGGATAATTACATTTCTTTTCGACTAATGTTTTAGTTATTTGTTTTGATCTTTGGAAAATCCTCCCTTTTTGGACAAATACCGTTTTCAAATGTTGTATCATACGATGTGTGATGCATCGTCGGGTTTATGTTCGTAAAATGGCTTTCGTGGTTGAGGGCGAGTGTTTTACTCAGGAGCTGAGCATTTTTGGTTAAATTTATAACTTCAACTGCTACTTAGAATTCCGTATGTGGAGAGAAGGTTGGATAGTGAAAGGAAGCAACTAATTATTAAGATAAGGTAACGTCCACTGAAGAAATTTGAAAGCGCACAGGTTAACTCAGACTTTTCCTGAAGATGACCTAGCGTCGAAAACGTTTGGGCTGTTTTACTTTTTAACCATTTTTAACATTGTTAATAGAAATTATTTTTTTAAAATCATAGGGAGTATTATCGGCACAGCTTTATTATTCTTCAGTTAGGCCTGATGTCCACACTTATCCGACCTGGGAGGAAAACGGAGGTTTTCAAAAACGCCCTTCAAACTGGAAGAATTAAAAAAACGCTGACCTTGCGTTTTAGTGTGGATTGATAACATTTAAAAAAGAGCGCCCGGCCTTTCGAAAACGGTGACTTCACTTCACGAGAGCCAAGGTTGCATAATTTTTTTGCTTTCTTTACTCTGTCAATGCGTATCCCCAGGAGACCTTCCCTATATTTGGGAGGGTAAACAATGATACCAAGTTTCTTGCAAAAACAATGCATTTGACGCTGTCAATTGAAGTCGACTATTTATGTTTTTTTTTCCTGTTTTACAGGTCGTATGCATTTCTGCTGAAATGTGGAAACGGTCCCATCCTGCTCCGTAATACGACGTTGGAAGCTCGTGCACTGTGTTCTGTAGACACACTGAACATCATCAGAGTGCTGGAAGAGTACATCGAGGAAAATGATAAATTTGGAATCGAAGCCCTGTCAGAGTAAAAAGAAACGAGCAGACAGAATAACGCTATTTTCATGTGTGGAGCGCAAGGAGGATGTATC
>Ga0126337_10000346_pt1 | contig 22251 bp, 11 predicted proteins | sample DipCmetagenome_FD_92527 | JGI IMG/M metagenome (GOLD analysis project Ga0126337, IMG submission 92527) | Coral microbial communities from La Bocana,Puerto Morelos, Mexico - Diploria C A metagenome | ecosystem: Host-associated > Invertebrates > Cnidaria > Coral | place: La Bocana,Puerto Morelos...
AGCATAAAAATAGCTGGGTAAAATCAAAATATTCGCTGGGTACTGGGGAGGCTAAATTTTCACTGGGTAGGGGAGAATAATCCACTGGGTTGGGTTCTGCTGGGTCTGTTACAGAGGGGTGTCAGAATCAGTCAATCAATTAGATCGATCAATCAGTCAACGAAGAGGTTTAATATTACCCTCACTTCCATGCTGTTCCAAGTGTTCCACGAATGTCGTCTGGAGTTCAACTGGCATTTCTTTTAAAAAAGAGAAAAAATGATCTGTAAAACTGGCCGATGTAGGGAGGGACTATTGGGCGCGAACAGGAAGGCAAACGCGAAAGAACAGATAGACGAATAAAAGGCTAGGATGGTTTCTCTAAAACATTAAAAATTGCGATCTATTTTACGGAAACTAATTTTGTTTAAACAACTTTTCAGGAATACCTTGATCTGGATGCAACATTAATGTCCCCTTTAGAACCACAGACACCGACGTCTTCAGAACCTCCTTCAACGCCACGAAATTCACTAGGAACTGAACATGACACAGACAATGATGACAGAGATATTGACAATGTGTTTGTTGACAATGCCAACGATATCTTAGAATCGCGTGAGAATGAACTTCCATCTCGAACTAAAGAATCAGAGAACCTGGACAAGACAATACCATGGATTCAAAATGGAGACCATAAGGACAGAAAATGCGCGCTACACAAGTCGAGTTCTGGCATGGAAGACAATAAAAAACAAACGCGTGTCGTTACTTATCGCTCACCCATACATAGTGACGTGTGAACGCAATTAGCATGATGTTATGGTGGAGTCACGCGAAAATTCACAGTCACGCGATCCTGAGCAATGGATTTCGCACGCGTGTTTTACGGGTTGTGCACACAAATATGGTAACACAACATTCGAGGATTGCAAGAGGACGACAATCGCAAACGATCCGTTCAGTGATGTTATGTACAACAGGCCAGAATAGATCATGTACGAAAATATACTGAAAATTAGTCAACTACGAATTAAAACGAAAAACCTTTTTCTAACTAACGTAGAAATGCAAACAATTAATCTGTTTCTGCAGAGTTGGAAAAACATTATATCGAGTTACTTGAGAGACGGTTAAAGGTTTAAAATGTGAAGCCTGCAAAAGGCTAAGGAAAAGCTGAAAAGAAGAAATAATTGATGGTTTTGTACCACAGAGCTAAGTATTAGTGTCCTTCTTCTGAAAATAAGAAGAATAAGCACTTACAAATAGATCTATTATATTGAATATATTAAATAATTTTACTTTTATGACAATCATTTCTTTTTTATTACAGCAAATATGGCTGATAATTAGGGGTCAGGAAAGGCAAACATTTGTTTTGTTACCATTTTGGAATTTTCACTTGAATGCCTGAATTGCCACCAAAACTAACCACAGAAAAAATAAAAACAAATTCGCTTACCACCACCACTCCCCTTGCTCACACCTATCTTTTCACCCCATTTCACTACTAGCTACCCAAAAACATTCTCACCCACAAACATTCTATACCGATTTCAGACAATTGATTACACAGTAACCAGAAAGCATGAAATAGACTATGGTTGTGTGTTTGTACCCCAAATCGCAACACCCAAAGAATGATTTACCATGTGAGTCTGCACACAATGTTGCACCATATGTGCATACCTCTCAAGTTCATGTTCATTCTCACTGACAGCCACACAGTTTTGCTGATGTCATGATTTGTCGGTACATCAAGGCGATAACCATTGATGATATTCTTTATTCTCATCACCTGTTTGCTTGTAATGCATTGGTATAATAATGAGAATTTATATTTTGATCACTCCTTGGATCTACAACAATTAACTGGATTATTTACGGAATTTTATTATGATGCATTAGAAAAAGAAGCAAAATTGGATTACACATTTGGAAGTCATCTTGACTCCATTTACCAAGTAGAGAAAAGAAAATAATGGTTGAGATGTTATTGATAGTGTGAAAGGTGTAAAACATATAAAGTTTAATTTACATTTCAACAGTTATTTTCATATTTACTTGATTATGGAGTCAAGATGACTTTGAGACGTCATTGTTTACTTTCGCTTCTCTTGGTGATTAATTGCATTTTGAAAATGTTTTCTTATGACAATTTAGGTACAACTCACTGTTACCAAGTGTCCTATGGGAAATCAAGGAATCTCAACAGAAGTAGCCCAAACAATAGATAAGTTCTTGGACTTTAAGAAGATGTTTTAGGAGATGTTGGTGCAAAATTTTCTTTGAGGAAAAGGCAATTCGACTGAAACAATGAAATCATGCAAGTCTACATTCCTCAAAAGAAAGCACTTCATTGATATAAGTAACAGTCAACAAAAATCAAAAAGTCAAATTTCTTGGGCAAGGCTAGAAAATGCAAAATTCCCTAATCTTTTGCATGTACCTAGCCATTAGTGAGAATGCCATCAAGCTGTAGTAGTCTTTCCGATAAAAACAACATTTTCAATTTAAACTTCAGACTCAATCTAGTGAGTTCCAACTAAGCTGAAAATCGTCAATTTTCATTTAATTTGCCTTTTGCAACTATTGAGCGCGGAAAAGTTAAAACACAACCAGCGTATTTGCAGAACTATTCTTTGTCTAAAAGAGCACAATGGCCGTTTTTATACTGAAGACGCATTATCCGTCTGGACAAACTTGGGCCAACATTTGTAGTTTGTTTGGTTATGGGTCCCTAGTATCTTTATACTAGAGACGCATAACCAGACGAACAACAAGTTCATCCAGACGGATAATATAATGCGTCTTCAGTATAAAAACGGCCAATTTCAAGAATATTGGATTGATGTACTTATTTGGTGGGAACATGAGTGTTCTCCAGCGTTGAGTTATTAGTCGGTGAAAAGAAATGTCATTTTGACCGGGTGCGATATCTCGGAATTTCACATCGTTCACACGGGGTGACGAATTCCCACGTAGCCTCTGTATCATGTAAGCCTGCAGCCAACCAGCGGTAATATAAAACGGCAGTCACAGGGGGTAGGGGGTCACAGAGTCTACGTGGGAATTCGTCACCCGTTCACAAAAGACAAAATCACGCCAGCAACTATCGAGTGCGTGACCAATATTATCACTGTATAGGCATTTTACTTCAATTCGAAACGTCAGCATTACCAAGCTATATTTGACATAAAAATGTTCACCTACTTCTGTTTGTAATATCCTGAATCTTGAAAACTGATTCTTTTCTTTTTTCGCTGCGGTGTTCTCATCACTCGATCTCACAGTCAGCACTCGTATCCGAATTTGAAGAATAATAATTACTGCCAAGTCTCATTATTGTATCTGTCACAATTTTTGCTTTTTGTGTGGTTTGATTCAGCCAGTAGTATCCGTTAAAGCGTTATTTAACAGGCGACTTTCGAGTTTTCATTTTAGATACGTTTGAAGGTCCTCCATGTTGACCATGTTGACTAAAAATGTGTTATCCGAGGCGATTGTCCGTGGCTAGCCGTGCGTTACAACATTTTTACACGGGGATACAGGGTCGGAATTTCGGAATTTTGACAGAGTTAAGTTTCCTTGTTTGATTTTTATGCCAGAAAGAACTGGTAAATGCGTAGAATTTCATCAATTTGCCTTAGAAAGGAGGATTAGAACTAATATCGAGATACTGGTAAAATTCTAACGGCGTTTTCTTCGGCAATAATACCCACCCCTCCCCTACCCAGTGTACATATACTTTTGCTGGACAATATGCAAATAAAAGACGCGCAGCGTTCGAAGATGGCGGCTTATGTTACCGCTAACTGGATATTCCTGCCTGGAAGCAGGTTGAATGATTATGCCGAACAACACAACATAAAACGTAGGAAAATTTGCATAGGAACTTGGTGATATTCAGCGATTTGGGGGATTCAAATTGTCCAGGCGGATGCGTACTGGTAATGCGAACCTAATGGGACACCGTTGAAATGGAAGTTGTTTGACAGACAAGACATGATGTTATAAACGTGCTAAGGTAATCGTATTTATGTTGTTTTATGCTAAGCGGTACTGATATTGCTATGGTATTTCGAATTGCGGCGATTTAACTACAAAAAAACTATTATAAAATAAATACTGGTCACGCATTGACTGCTGGCGCGATTTTGATTTTTTTGTGTATTATTTTTTTTTTACGAGAACCTAACCATTTGCCTAAACTAAACTTTTCATATATTAAAAGACCTATCCTAGTACAGTTAGAATCTAAAATCTTTTGGAATTCCGAGAAATGGCACTTGGTCAAAATGATAATTCTTTCCACCGACTGACTAACTATGGAGAACTCTCTGAGTCCACACGACTCAAGAAACAAAACGAACTGCTTAAAAGAGCTTAGTCATGGTATTTTGACTACAAGAAATTGAAGAAAAACACCACTTGACTCTGAAGATGACTTCCACTCAGGTTGACGAAACGCCAGTCACCAACAACAGTTCTATTCAGAACTACACTCACCCGGACGATCACACTATACGAACTATGAAAAAACACCAAAGACTTAAATTAATAATGAACATTTCAAAATAAACAAGTTAAATGGAGAAGATTAACACGGATTACAAACCACGAAGTTAAAAAAATTAGACTGAACTTTTCAAGATGCACGAACCGTGACATAGTATAGTTCCTTAAGTTCCCGGTTGAAGGATGTTCTTGCCAGTGGTGAAGTAGTACGAAAACAAAATACCACATATTATGGTGCCAATGCCCGCGCAGGAAAAATGACCTTACGGGTTTTAAATCAAGAATCTGCAGAAGTATGGGAAGAAGGAGGAGGTGGGAGTCGAGAATAAGGAAAAATAGGTAAAGAAGTGACAAGGTTACTTTCAGCTCAATCCCCTTCTAACTCTCAGTTTTGCGGGGTCTGATCAGAACCACGTGATTGCTCATGACCTGGCAAGCGAAAGCACGTGCACCGTGGCAATTGTCTCTCCCTGATCTGATGACAGTCCCTAACAATACGTTTAATTGACAAGTCTGCACTGTTTCTCAAGAAGTCCTGCGTCTAGTTGGAATTTGCTGTTTAAGAAGAATAACCCTGATTGTTCACTAACCACTAGAATTTTACTCTTGCATACCCTGTCTTCGTTCACATTGCAGGAAGCAGTTTATTTAGAGGTAACTTCTATTACGTATATGCTCATATTCACTTATATCTTCCTTGTTGCAACTGAATTTTAGACCGTTAGTCAGATCTATGCCCCTTTCATGGTGGCGCTCAGCATTTGCTCTACTACTACTGTCGAAGCATTGGTCATGACTCTGGATATTCCATTTCCGTAGAATTAGCATGAATTTCAAATTATTTTATTCACACTCCGAGTAAAGCTTGAGTGAGTTCTAGTGCGTATAAGACAATGTCGAAAGGTTTTATGTGTAATGGTGGTTCACCCTTGGTCGATCGATATTCTAGTGATATTTTAGAGTGATTGAAGAAGACAGCACGAACACAAACATTCATGCTCTTTCCCTCGTTCTTGCCGAAACTTCACTCAAGCAAAGATAAACCCATCACTACCCATAATACCTACCGATATTGCTGCGTTCGCTCCTCTAGGACAACAGCCCGCTAAAACAGCAGTATTTCCTGACCTAAATCCGGAGCAGACCATTGAATAGTGTCTCAGCGATTTTTTTCTTGCTTCCTGTGTCTCGTGTGTCTCTCCTACAACGCTTTCATTTATTTGCAAGTACACTCCTTTCCACAATATTCCTTTTCAGTAGATTGAGTTTTTGCACGAGTGGGAAACGACTCCGAAATGCAATTAAATTGAACATGTACTTTCACGCGCGTTTCTCGCATCCCTGTCGGCTTGTAACTGAAAAACCCTTTTTTTGGGAGTTGTAATAAAGCAATGACAGAAAGGTTCCGGCATGTGAGAATTGGCTAAATTGCTGTCGTGTCTCGTTTTTGCCAATTTCAACAGCAGCAAAGAGAAAATTGAATTTCTCTTTCAATCGTCAGATTTGGAGACATTTTCAGCGCATTCTTTAAGATTTTAGCATGTCTCAGCCTCTTGTAGGTCTCTTATAACAAGGTTGAATTGCCATCTCTCTAACACCCCCTCCTAATTAAAAGAGGAGTTCACCAAGTCTGGAGTTTTCATGTGAGAAAAAAAACGTTCGCACTCTTCATCATAACTGGCTACGTTTTTTTTGCAATAATTATTGGCTTTTTACGAAGTGAGCAAGATTTTAACTAGTACAAATATTGATATAATGTTGAAGCAATTGCTTGTTGAGCCTTTTTCATGCGTGATTACTTTTTATCTTAATTACGAAATCAAGAAACGTTTTGACCAAATTAATGGAGTTGGATGAGCGAATTTTGTCTCCTAACAGATTGAAAGCGAGAGTTATAATTAACTCGCAGAAATTTTCAATCTTGTTGATGAACCGTTAAGTCAGTTATCTCTGTAGATCTTAAAGTCTTGCAAGTAAGATAAACAGGAAATGGGACAAAGAAAACAAGAAAAACAGGAAACTGGAGTTTGTTTTGTTCTCAAAACAAAGGCAAATGCAAGTTGTGTAATATGTAGTGGGAGGTCTGGTTCACAGTTAAGGCATATTCTTGATGCTGTAAAGGATATGAACACAGACGACAAAAGCACGTCAGATTGGAACTTCGTTGAAGACAAATTGATAATACTTCGCTTTTGACAAAACGCCAAAAGGTTTTCTAGTTCTATAATTACAAATATAATTTGCACTAATACTCGCCATCTAACAGGAAATGCCTTGAATTCATTTACTTGAGAGTCTCGAAAAGACAATACCTGAGCCTTTTAATTTGAGTTATGAAAATGCATCCATAAAGATTTGACTATGATAAACCGTAAGTTAGGCGCAAGGCTACGAAGTCTGCTAAACATTAAAAACGCTTTTTGGATGTATCCCTTTTACTTTAAGGTCAAAACGGGATCCTGACTGCGTTTGCACCACACCTGATTACTTTCAAAACTCGTTCGGAAAGCTGAGTTGTTTACCCGTTTATGATTTAATGATAGCTAATTTACTTTAAGCACACAGCACCTACAAGGTTAGTTTTTTAAGGCAATGTTTTTCGTCATCAGATACGCATGGAAAAACTTTGATTGTTAGGTATTTTTAGACACTAGTAAAGGTGTATCCTGGCTAAACTTCACTCACAGATAATTTGCGTGATTAATGCGCGGGAAAAGTCCGCCTCTCGGTACACGGCTTGGCTTTGTTCACCCAACTTCCGGTCGAATAGGGCTCTTTGTGGCGGAGGTCCTAACTCGCTGAAACAAAAGTCTCCTAACGTTTTATGTCATAATTAGGTAACCAATGAATCGATCAAGCATTGTGTGAGTTGTCGTGGGTTAATCACTGCGAACGAACGGGAGACTGTAGTACTCGAAGAGCCCTCTGAAAAGTTCAATAACTGCTTGCATAAAGAAGGTGAGCCGCTTTATATTACAGTGCCAAGATAAACGAGCAACTAACACTTACGAAAGGTGAGTTATTGAAGTCCTTAGCTTTCGTTACCGTGAAATTTTATGCACTACTTTCATCAAAGTTGCAAAACAAAGGCAACTGATCTTAGCAGTCGCGAAAGAGCGGAAATCGATTTCTGTTGTCGTTTGGCCGGTTTTATAAGACTCAAAATCCATAACCATGTAACAGATTTTGCTCATTGGGTGGCAGTAATGATGAGAACGTTAATCACAGAACAGACATACAGGGCAGACGCACATTTTACAACCTTTGATGAAAGGATAGAGGTCGCAAAAGATGCGGCCGGAAAAGTATAGAAGCAGCTAAATTCGCGTCACTAAAGCTGTCCTCGGAGATGAAACGTTACGGTGAGTTCAGTGCTTCGTGCATGAACGAAACAAAATGCGTGGCTCTAAAAGCAGCAAGTAAGAAACACATAGTTGTCATCAGTCAGAAAAGAGATATCTTCATTCTTCGAAAACAAAGAAAGAATACGTGTGCTGTATAGCAGAAAGAAACCCGGCTGTGTCGAATCAACTTTTGTCCTTGTTTCGCCTTTCAACACAATCACTTGCCGGATTTACATGAATTTTCTAAGGTCTCTGCTGATGAGCGGACAGGTTTTTTCGCCGGTGCCGACGTATAACGGACATACAAATTAATGGATTACGGACTTTTTGAGTAGCTTGCAAGCGAGCATTGCTTCAGTACGTTGATTTAAGAAGTCAGGCCACTATTAGGATGCCTAGTAGTTGTCAAACCGTTTTGAAAACTTTTTTGGCCAATAATCGTCAATAAGTTACCCTGTACCATCAAAGAGTTAGAAGCATCGGCCACATGCATGCGTGCTTTTGAAACTGCACCTTCCCCTATTTATTCAGGGTTCTAGGAAACTAGAAACTGTTTCAGTAAAACTATACGTACTGAGTCCGTGGATACTTAAATGGTGACAGTAAGTTAGTATGCTAGCAATTCCGACTGAAATTCTTCAGAAATGTGAAGTTCTTCCGTTCCACGGAAATACCTAGCAGAGTCGAAACAGTAACTAACTCTATCACTGACCGAAATCGAGACCGACTGTAACTTCTCTTGTCAATACGTTTGTCTCGGTCGATTCCATCAATCATCAGTAGTCTACGACCAATTGCTAAAATATATAGCCAATTACAGCACTTTCGTCTCGTATCTAAACACGTTGGCTGATAAAGGAGAAAAGTCGACTGAGGTTTGAAACTGAAGTTAATTATGGCAGTAGAGAAAGGGATTGCGGACGATATTTTGGCAGGCAACAAGTCAAAGAAGCTACTTCGTCTCATTTTTTCAGTAAAAGTTTAGAAAATTGCTTGTCGCTGTTTATACTGATTCAGTGCTTTCTTGCCAGCTAAACATCACTCTAAGTGGAAATGCCGGATTTGATAAGAACTATCTAGAGATAACAATTGAGCTGGGTTGCTGACAAAAGTAAGTTACGTATGTTGCTTTGAAATGGCCCCTTTTCGTTGAAATTAAGATTTGCTCAGCTATGCAATATAATGGAATGTCGTTGCGTGCATTCGCTAAATTATAGGCAGTGAGTGCAAGATGGATACTTAAAATCTATTTAGATCTCAAAAACCGTTCAGGCAGGAATTAACTGACTTTCTCAATGTTCACGAAAGAAGAGGGAGTTTTTAAAACTATCGCAGTGACGAATCAAAGCTACACAATTCTTTGTCTGTGGACTTTTTCAGTTAATTACGTATAATAAGATCAACTTACAAACCTTTCAGCAAATTCTCAGGAGATGTTAAGTGCACTTTGAGGACAGATACGCCTTAAATGCACGTGAGAGGCCCCTATCCTACATCTGTTTTTGATCATTGGCAACTTTATAGCGTTTTGTAGGGAGGCAATCGTTGCACTTCAGTGTACCTGAACTCGTCCACACCCTAAAACGTTCCACCGTTTACGAAACTGTGCAGTGCATGATGTCATTTTTACTGTAAGTTTTTTAGTCGTGGCTTGGTTGTCAACTTGGTTTCCTATCAATTTGTCATCCATGTAGTGGTATAAGATGCACTGGCCGTCTTTTATAGCTCTTTCACCTTGTAGACTGTCTAAATAGGACCAGCTTGACCTCACTGTGTGCAGGCTCTTGCGTCAATGCTCTATCTGAGTACCACTGAATTACTGTGAAATCATTCGCTAACATAATTTGATTGAGCTACAGTAATGAACGAAGTGTATATCTAACTAACAAAGACCTCATCTTTCCATAGAAGTATATTGAAACTTGTTTTTATTCGGACAGATTAAGTTATGACTTAATTAGTTTAAATCTCGTCTATGCTAGATCAGAACATCTCGTACATATTTATGGATTTCTAGTCAGTATAACGGCCTTTCTTAGTTGTTTCGAACGGCTATATTTCACTGAGCTTCATCGAGTTTGAAAGACCCGTTTCTCCGTTACACCTCAAACGGAATAAGCTCGCTCGCTCGCCCGTGCCTCAAGCGGACGGAGAAGAGTGTGTAAAAATCTCAAGGACGTCTTCTCGGGAGGGAGTTTTTCAAGTTACAAAAGTTTGGACTTCTTCTAGTTTGAACTATTATAACTATGCACAATAACAACACCTCCCTAGAACGCGAAAAAAGCAAAGAGCAGAGACAGATAGGGAGATGCGCAAACAAGTTTTTGCCCAAGTCTCTTCGATATTTTATTTTTATTTCCTTGGGAATTTGATCCACCTACAGGTTATATATTCTGCAACGTAACCTAAGCATAGGATGCTAGACGTTTCCTTCCTTAACTTTAAGGACCATTAAGCTTAACATTTCCAAGTGGACATTTTCCAGCCTTTGAACATTTGAGTATATACTTCGTGCCTACTATGCGCCGGGTTAGGTTATTTTTGTATTGCATGCTGGGTACAGTGAGTAAACGAGTAGGCGAGGCAGCTAATTTTGGTGAAGAAATCATAGTGGAGCCGAAAATTTTTTAGATATATTATACCAGGCTGTTCCTGAATATAAGAGAAACGTTTGAAGCAAGAGAGGACAGATAAACAAGCAAAGACACGTAAAACTGGTAGATCTGGGAGATATCAGGCTGGAGGAGTTACAAAAATAGCTAAACATACAATACAAGTCAAAGACTAAATATACATTAAACGTGTATCAGACTTAATCCAGAGCAAGGGATCAATGTAGTTTTAGTAACTATACTATACAGTGTAAAGTCGGGCAACATGGATATCAGACCTGAGCAAGCAAAATATCTTAACAAGCAGACGGCAAACAAACAAAAAAGGCAAATAATTCACTCCCTAGAAAGAGGCTTATACCGACTCCCATATGTCAGACTGCATGATAGCCGTTCTGACTAACTGAAGGCATCACAAGAACAATCAGATAGAAAAAAAAGTCGAAATATGATTATGAGAGATTGAAATTAACTACTGAAAAAACACACACACAAACAGATGAACATTAGGACAAAACACTCAGAGCGGCAATTGGCAAAGAAAAACAGCCGGACTGGTAAAAGCCGAGCTAGGAGGCCCACAACAGAAGCTTGCAATTGCTAAAAACTCAAACCAAAATTCAAACTATGCCTGAAAGAATGTACTTTAGTTGTTGAACAAACTTAATTTACAATACACGGCATTAGTAGAAAGGTTGTCATCATATTTTAGTACCACAACTAAAAAACATGCGTGAAGATCTGGCATAATGTTTTTACAAAAATAACAATAAAGTAGAGAACGGACTGTTTTATGTTCAGTTCGGTTGTTCATTGGTTCACTTGCGTCCACAGGCTACAGCCTGTCAGTCATAATAGGTTAACCAGAAACAGTTTGGACTTTGTTTGCTTAACGGCTTGTTAATCACGCCAGGAAGTCTCAAAGTCCTGCCTTGGGAGTACGTAACTGTTTTCTTGTTCGAAGAAGTTACTGGCTTCATTCAATTTTACGTATGTTTTGGGAAATCGCCGTGAAACGCGGAATTCGCTGTTTGTTTAAAGTCGGTACTAGAAACAACAGCAAAGCAAATATCTCAAGTACTTAATGAGGACACATTGAGTATGATCACTGACAAAGTTTTATTGTCGTGGAGTGCCACCTTAACAAGCTCTGAGAAAAGTACGACCGAGGGATACAGAATCATTAAGAACATCACTCGATCCGGTTGACGTTACTCCCGTTCTCTAGTGTGAACAAGTTTTACAGCCGAAGGAATTTGTTAAAGCTGTGCCCTTGGGTTGCAGCGAATATCGCTGCGATAAATCTGCTGTGCTTGATAATCCAATATGCGACCCGGTTTTTGTCTTACAAAGCCAGTACAAATCTGGTACTCGACATCTGTTCTTAACTGTGATAAGACCCTTAGTCTTTTAACTTCGAAATCAGACGATTACTTGATAGGCGATGTTTTTGAGACCATCAAAGTCACGGAAACGATTTTCGTTTGACTCAGACTGTTTTAACTTTTAGACGTAAGTTCTAGAGGTTTTACCGTTGATAAACTCACATGACCTTAGCAGAAATAAAGGCCATGAAAAAATATTTCCTCAGTCTCAAGATAGCCACGATAAATAAGAATTCTACAGCAGCGAATTGAGTGCTTCAGCGACTCGAACGGCAGACTGGTTGCGGTCACAGCCATGCGCAATGCTGAGAGAACTCTTTAGAACCAGAGATCTGTAAGAACAAGAGAAGATAAGAAGAACTTCAACCTCTCCTCTTAATTATTGCATTACGTAACGTTTGTCTACCGAGCTACGAGGGCATTTCTTTAGCATTTTGCTTGATCGTGTTTCATACCATGGAACATTCTATAAATTTAAATCGCTGAAAAAAATTTTAAGAACTTGAAAATCCGGAAGGATCGAAAACGGCAGTACACAAATAAGTAACATGATAAAATAAATCCTTTATATCAACTAATTAAAACATGCCATGAAAACGTCTGTGGGGCATTAATAAAGAAAAATATTGCTTATTTCTATACGTCGTCGTGTTAAAAAAATTGTCCATGCCTTGCCATCTCCTATAAAGGCTTGTTTTATCGGATGTGTTATGCGACTTATCTGCTTGTCAGCACGCTTCCACCCTGTGTTGATATGAGTGAAAATGAAATGCAAAGATTTTGTATTCAAGCTGCATGACCCTGCAACGATCACTTTTAATTTTGCTCTTTTAGGCATCGTAACCCTATTTCTTCTTTAATCCAATTTGTCTTTCATTCAACGGGTTCTTCAAACAGCATTTTGAGACAATCCCTAGTCTCGAAGTTTTCATTGTTCCAACAGTTTTAGTGTCATGCAACCCAATAAACCGAGCTCTGCCGATCCTTAAAGAGTGTCAGTACCACCCTAGAATAAAAGGTCAACTAAGGAAAAAAACATATTCTAAACAAGCCCAAGACACTTCATCTCAGTACCAGCTCTTACAATGTTTTCGAATGTAAAAAAAAACCTAGACCGGCTAATTTGCAGGTTGGTTAAATGATGGTCTCCAATAAACCTCATGTCCGTTTGGTACTTTTTCATGCACGAGTCTTCCAGTAGAAAGAATCATTTTGTTTGGAATATTGAATACGCACCTGGTTTATGTACACAGGTATTACTGTGACCTTTCATTCACTAGAAGTGGAATATTTCCCAGGATATTCGTATGACTAGCCGGCTGTATAGCTATGATATCTAGTCATATAAATAAGAAATATATCTACAGGACGTTGTGTATTTCTTATTGAGGGGGAACAACAAAAGTACAAAGTGGTTCCATCAGTGACTATTTTAAAACTCTCTAATTTCGACTTTCCTTTGCCGTAAAAGACGATGAATATCGTTCATGGAGAGAGTTATAAAATAAATATGAAAACAAACGGGAATGGACCTTAATGGAATATAAAATCTTCACGCCTTTGCAGAAAGCCTAAAGTCATCTTTTTATCACCAATTTCTCCGCCTGCTTCTTCTCCAGAGGAAATCATTACCCGTGGCCTGGGTATCCTGTGTACCTACAGATAGCGAAATTTGCATCTCATCTTGTCGGGCGTTTAGCGTATCACGCACAAGCAATTATTATTTTACGCTCCCCGCGGCTCTAAAATCACTACTCGTCCAAACTGTCATCCCAGTTGATTCATAAAAGCCCCCCATGTTTGCTGAATCAAGTTCTGTCGCATTTGGTCGCCTGAATTTAATTTGGTTGTGTACACACAGTGGCATTCCTTCGCAGCTCAGCTTCGCGGAGACGCAAATAATTGGCAACGAGATTGCTGGCGTTAATTCAACGTCACGAACCCCTTAGCAGGTGTTTGTTTTGAAGGAAAATAGACCCATGGACAAAGCAGGAAACCCCTGACAAAGACGCGGACACTTTTTTTGAGCCATAATTACATTTTGGCACTTTCGGTTCCTTTTGAAGTGCAAACTCTGTTTTTCGGCAGTTTTAGAGAAGAGATCGACCCAGACAAAGCAAAATCTGTTTAAGAAGCTCTTGATCACGTTCAGAAAATTGCATGAGGCTCTAACCTGATCGAAAGAAAATATTTCGTCGAACGTACTGGAAAAAAGCAAGAAAGCTGACGACCGGAAACTATATTGTTTATGGAGATGCAAATGTGTATATTGTTCTTTTTCAGTTGTGAAAGTCAAGCAATATCGTTTTCTTTGGTTGTTTGAAAACGTTTGTAAATAGGTGGACATTTTCTAAACAAAATTCCTTTTTCTCTCCCCTAAGTCAAGGTGACAAGGATTGTAAAGGCTTAGCTGCTTTCTCAAAGGCTAGCCTTGGAGCAGATTTCAAGGCATCTAATATTCATACACCCCTCCAGGCCAATACGCCACTGTCAAGTGTTGGGTTACCGGTCTTAAAATGACGGTCTACTCTCATCTGCATGCCCCTGACTTGAAAGCGCTCCACCAGATGATTAAATCTATTGAAAGTTGACATATTGGATTTTTCTAATTTCGCAGTCGCTTTTCTCGAGTGCTTGCTGCTTTCTCGACAGACACACTTGTCAGCTTAAATCCCATCACACAAATCGGAAACTGGCATCGGAAGCGAAGGGTTTTGATGGCATAGTGGTTGATGTTCATTAGGGTGACTGGAGCCCCCCAAACGTGGGTCATCAATTACATCCATATCAAGTGTCTTGAAGGCTAGATCCAGTCCTGTAGTTTTTCTTAACGCACGTACAAAGCAAAGAAAGGAATACAAACATCCAACCTCCTGTCGCCGTCAAACTTGATCGCAAAATTAATGCAAAAAAAATGTTTTCAAAAAGTTGACAGCTTAAAGGAAAACGCGTCATCAACTGACGACCCCAGAAAGAAACGCAAAAATTGACGTAAACTGGACTGAACTACACCAGACTCAACTACACCAACTCAAAGGCAAGGCATGATAAACCTCTCTGGATTTATTAGCAATTTACTGAGTATGTTTAGTATGTTCAATATGCAAATCCAAAGACACACGAACAAACCTTTGTCTGCAGCCTTTGTTATGAACAGAATGAAACCGGAAGTCACATTGAGAGAGACTGTCTTCAGCAAGCAATATGGCGTTTTAATAAACAGATGAACAAGCTGCACTTTGAACGTGGAAACGTTCGCAATCAGGATTCCCAACATGTCACCCGAATGCTTAGAGTAATCTATAGATACCGGGTTATCGAGAAATTGGGTGTTTTTCCTTTTCACGCACAACGCGAACGAGGAAAACGTAGATATCTAGCAAAGCGAATCAGCGAAGGGGCGTGTTTGTGACGTCACAAATCACAATAACACAGATATGGGTTTAGTTCGTGGGCGGTGAATTGCATTAGATCGCTTTTGTGGCTCAAGGCAGTCGTTTATTGTCAACTCATTCGAGTGTTCCACGCGTGTCGTACAACGTTGTCATCAATCGCTCGCAAGCCGTGAGCCGTTACGAGCAGGGTTCAAAAACCAGAGTGTAACGCGAGTTGGTATTATCTGCTGGCTGAATGGATAAGTTTACTGGCCAATGTCTCGATCAGTAAGAATCCGGACTACTGCCGGAAAAATTCCTTCATTTCCTGCGCGTGCTGGCAGTACATTGGCAACACGGAACTTTTGTTCGATTTCTCTGGACATTCGAGAACAATCAATCGTGCAAGTTTTCAATTAGGCGACTGTATCTTTTCTCTCTTCGGTGTAGGTGAGAAAAACTTGTATATTATTTTTCTGCGGGAACTCCAGCTGTATGGCCTTCACCTCTAGCATTCTGATACTATATATAAACTGTATTTTGATTAACGCAATGTTAATTGATGAAAGCTTTATTCATGTTCATTTAGTCCCAAGGGTTTTCATTTGCTCAACGTACTTTGGGTTTAATTTTTCAGGTCGCCTGTTGTTTTCTCGCTCGCTGTGGCCATATGATGGCGCTCGGAATTCATTTGCTGGATGTGGGTGACTTCGAGGACGCCTGATCCCGGCGAAATTGATCCAAATTGTTTTACGAGACGTCCATTTGAATGGGGATCAATGTTTGATGGCGGTAGAGACAGCGGTCACTCTTCACGAGAACCCACTGGAGAAGACAATTGTTTGGGAGAAAAGGAGCGTGGAAAACGACTCAAAACATCGCATACGACCACAAAATAATATTAGTAAAATTGACACGATAGCGAAGAAAGATGAATATCACTCCGATTACTGTGTTATCGCGGCCGCTACGAAGCGGACGTCGACTACTACACCTCGCCAACCCATCTTAGTCGCAGATCGTGACAATCGACTCCGTTTATCGACACCCGCTACTAACAGGACATACAACGCATTTGTTAGGAGGCACACGGGAGGAACTTTACGCGCTCCACCGTCTCAAGTTGTAACTTCACAACCAAGACCCACAGGGCCGGCAACGCCGGTGCAATCGCGACCGACGTGTCGCAGTAATGTACTCCAATGCAAACATCATGAAGATGACGATATCAAGTTGTTTTGCTGTAAGCGGGACGTGGATGTGTTTATCGACTACGCAAGTTGTATGTGCGGGGTCAAAGCAGTGTTGTATCACTGCTCAAAGGATACCTTCGATGAAGGCAGTGCGGCAGAACACCCGTGCTCCTGCGGTCCCCCTCGGAAATCTTGCATCGGCAGATGGGGGTGTTTAGCGGCTTGTTCATTCTTTCTACCTTGCCTCCTGTGCTATTTACCTCTCAAAGGATGTTCCGAAGTATGTGTTTCTTATAAAAGACAGAAAATTGCAAGTAGGCAGCGGCAAAGAAGACCTAAAGATCCCGTCTGAAGTGTCAATAACAATGCGGGGCCAGGGTTAATTTATAATTTAGCTAAGCGGGTTCGTATCGAGCTCACAAATTAAAATTTGTCTATCAAATACATATGCCTTATTTATACCTTCCTTGTAAATATCAAATTTGTTTAAAGAAGGCCTTCTGTTTTATAACCGTGATAGTCAGCGCATAATTATGCGAAGCTCTCGGGGGAAAAATTAAATCCTTTTACCTTCTGTTGTCAATAATATTGGCTAAGTAGCCGAATTGATAGTAAAGTTAGATCAGCGTTTTCCTTTTAGCCATTTTGTGTTTTTTTGTGCAGTTTCTCCCCATGTGGATTCTTCGACACTATTTCCACAAACTGAAAACTTGTGTACATGAATTTTCTCAAAGATAAACAATTAAAAATTCTTGTACAGTTCACAGCGTTTGATGGTTAGCGTGTGGATGTCTGTAATAACTGTTACTCAACTCCCGCGCGCCCGAGTTTGTATCACTCCAAACAAATTGTGAACGCAACACAACGATATTCTTTAAGCGTCGAATGCACGGGTTATAAGTGATAAGCTAGAATTCACAGTGTTTGTGGTATCGGGCTTCATTGGCGTTAAGCAACAACTAGTAATATCAATATTTAAGGCTGAAGAATCCTTTGTACCTCCGCACAGCATGGTTAAATCTCGAAAAGAATCCCTCATGTTTTGACGGACACGGGGTGACTCGGGTCAATTTTTTTCGCTAAAATATTTCCTATTTAGAATATTGATGTACTTCTTTTACATATTGGGCTCTAAGGAGACGTGATCTTTGTCTCATCCGGACCGAGCCCTTTATCGAGATCCTGTAGACATTCATCATAGCCCACTTGCTGATATTTTCTGCTGAATGCATGTGGCTTTAGGATCGCGGACCAGTGGTTCATCAACAAAGATTTTCTTCGCTAAAGCCACAAAATGTTTCTCTTCGAAAGGCCAGCCAGGTTTCCAATACTTTAATTGGAGGATGGATATTGGAGTATTTTATTTAATTCTGTTGATTTGCCCAAAGCGAGGTGCTTTTCGCAGTATTGCTACATCTTCGCGAAGTGTGAATGTTTGTTGTTGTTGTTTTATCCCCATATTTCGAAAAAACCTCATTAAGATTTGTAACTTTGGCTGAATTATTTTAGAACTAAAGTTATTGCTTAGGCCTTTGTCACTGGGGCGGCTGGTGGCTAAACAAATTCCTGACTTATAAACCGATTAATGGAGGTTAAAATTTCTATCACAACTGTCAAATTTTAAGCTAGCAAGAAAGAGCTGTCACATGACGGCTAGTGTTTCATTCATTACCGCGGAACAACGTACGTATGCACTGTCTTGCTGCGTTAGTCAGAACCTACTACTTAAACTTATCGTGTTTTGCGGTTTTTGAGAAATCCATATTCATGACACGAGTTCACGATACCCTAAACTTCATGAAGGTCAAACATGGTGATTGATGTACCTAATTACCTTTCGCTGTCTACCGATTTCAGGGAAGAGAGAATTCAGAAGACTACACGGAGGGTAGACTACCGGGCAAAGTTTTACCTCACCAATTTTTTTAAAGCTGATCATCGTGTTGCCAATGCCGATATTTGGTGAATTATTTTAGTCCGTTGCCATCGATTCATTTGCGTACATTTGTTTGGTAATCTTGGGTTTAGCAGACGTATGTACTCTTCTGCCTGTCAGAATTTGCATTGGAATTTTTACGTTCCAAACAAAGCGCATTGAACGAAAGTAGTCCGTGTTTGCAGAAATTTGTCGTGAGCTAGCGAAAGAATTCAATCAAGGATGCTCAAACCATCTTGTTGTTTTCCGGTGTACCTGTGTTTTCGTGGTGCTATTTGTAACAAAACAAAAAAAAATCAAATCTTTATCCTCGTATCTATCTCTCGTTTCTTTGATTGTCAGTCTGACATTGCTAATGGAAGTGAACATTTACAAGAGCCTGAGAGAACGAGGATTTCAACATGAGTTTTCAAATCAACACAAAAAGGACAAGAGTACAAAAAAGACAAGATTTCAATACAATGGCTTAGCTTGATCAGATGCGGAAAGCATATGTGAATGTAAAATTCTATGAACCTTGAAAATTAATTTCGAGCAAAGAACCGTTGGAAATGAATATATCCGTTTCTGTGAAAAACGGTGTGAAGGGTCACGTTTCAAAGGGCGAAATTTACTCTGTAAGCAAAAAGAAAAAAAATGATTGTAAAAACATCAGGCGATGTTCGCTCGAATAATTACACTTCCCGTTATATTGACAAGGCGGCGTGAGAAAAGCTTATGGACAATGACGAGTTGGCGAGTCACTTTTCCGTTTAATAAACCATTAGCAGGAAATGGTTCATTACAAGTTGCCCGCAAGACAAGCCATTAGGGCAGAACTTTGTACTCAGTCTTATAAAGGAAGTTTGATTATATTGAGGCAAAGGGTGGACTGAAGTCTCAAGTAACTACTGGGAAACGCAAGTTACCAGTTTTTTCGATGTGACAGTTTGCTTTTTACAGTTGAAAATGAAGTGTTCAGGACTTCGTTTAAAATAATATTTTGAAAAACTCATGGTATTGTCATTTTTCTATTAATTTTAATTTAGCATCGTAGAAGTTCTTGTGTCCTGTTTTAGAGAATCAGACGTCACAATCGCTAAAATATTGATAACACCATCATTTCATGTCAGCTCGAGTTACTGATTTTCACTTTTTTCCAGATTGTCTGATAAAGAAGTAAATTGTACTTAATAAATCGAGCGGCATTTCCATACCGCAGGCTAGCATGTCAGTGTTAAGTTCTTTCATTACAAGCGTGTCATCTTCCACATAGTGAGAATTCAATGGCTGTAGTAAAAAGGGTTTTCTGCAGCACTGATTATTCCAGGAGCACATCCGTTTAGAAGAATGGTGAGATCAATGTTGCGAAGCAGACAATAAAAGCTTTGTTTCGCTCCGCGCTGCAGTAGGAGCATAAAATCTAAAAGTTTCCCATCTTTTACAAAAATACGGTAAATAGTCTGCGAGATAGGAAGTTCGTTATCTAATGAAATTAACGTGACTCTTTTAAGCTTCCTGTTGCATACTTCTGTGGGCTGACATCTAACCTCAGTCCCTGCAGTGCAGTCGAACTAGGCGCATGAATAATTTCCGGTCCGATTGTGTAATTGCGAGGAATTCAAAAAAGACAAATGGAAAAACTTAAAACAAGAATAATACAGAAAACAATAGGATAACACTACAGCCTTGGCTTAGAAGAGAAACACAAAACGGGTCAAAAGAGACCTTTGTTGAAATCTGTAGCTTTCGGTTTTTTGAAATCCGTGGCTTAAGATTTTTAACCCTTTTTCTCCAAAGATACCCTCGAGTTGTGAATCACCATTCCTTCCCGGGGGGAGGGGGGGGGGTACTCAAAAAAGTTTTATACGGGGAGGCTCCGCCCCCATGTCCAACCCCTTACCCTTTTGTATACCATTTTTTCAGAAAAGGCACCCCTTTCGCATAACTTTTATTGGAAAAAGGCACCCCTTTCATATACCTTCTTAAGAAGACTAAGGAATAAGTCGCTAAAACAGGAAGTCTTCTTGTTATTTTTTTTTTACGTAGCGCGTAATAAATTAAAGTGAAACAGTCATAAGTTGCGTCTGCTTGATCTGTTTTAATTCAAAGCCCTTTTTAATACCCGAATGAAGATTTTCCTACCCTTTCATCATATACCTAAACTTGTGAAATCCCTACCCTTTTATATACCTGAAGCCTGAAAAAGGCACCCCTTTCGGGCGGAGCCTCCCCGTATAGGCTATTATAGGGAGTACCCCCCCCGGGCATTCCTTAGCACTAGCGGGCCAAACAAAAGAACCATGGTTTTTTTCGCTCTCTGCTTTTCTTTAACAGCTTTCAAGCACGTGATATATTTATGGCGGTGAAAATGAAAGCAGCGGAAATAAGGTTATAAAAATCATTGACCCGGATATTCCACTGTCAGATAAGAATTTAGATTTTAAGTAATTGCCAGATTTTTGGCACAATTTAAGTTTGCAGTCTTTCTTGTAATTGCCTTTTATAGAATTACTACGAGATATTTCTTTGTCACTCAAAGACAATTTCCCTTACATTATGCAGTTACCCTATATGCTTAAAAAGGCCTCATAACAGCTCACAGGAGCAGCCTGACTCACAGATTCAAGACAGCGGAAAATGTAGCTACATCAACAAAGGATTGCAGTCTGTTCGTAATCAGCAAGGTTTGCGGTTAGCTAATCACGGCAGCTCTATGCTGAACACAACTATCAATAGCCTTGACGATCATTGGGAGCTCTGGAGAACATATTATTTACAATATTTTACTAATTCTATTTATTTGCTTTGTTGAAAGAAATTAAAACGTCTTCCTAACTTTTCTATAATTTCAGAGTCTTATGATTTTATTGAATCACGACAGTCTTGTTAACATTGTTTTTTTTACCTGTATGTTGTACCTTCGTGAGTTATGTATGGTGTCATATTGCATCGCTAACTCCCCACAACGAACACAACGGTCAATTAGGTGAATTATGTACCCAGGGTGGCCGTTTTGAGGGATCCAACGACTTGCACGTGACTTCTAGAAATCGTGTGGTCAGCGCGTACGGAAATGCCTTGCCTGGTAATCTTTTGAAATTATGTCGAGACGTCACGTGACAAATTCTCTAAACAGGGAAGATTGAAGGTTGACCAAACTGGCGTAAAACGTCAGAAAGAATTGACGGGTCTAATGAAGATGGATGAGTCCCCTGGTTACGGCTCTTTCTTGGATTTGGTGCCCTGAGTAGTTTAAATAGACAATGATCAATTTTGGCTTTTGCAAACGTGAACGGTTTCTCTAGACTGCTGTTGGCGTCCTTGCTATTGGATAAGCGACGCTACGCTAACACTGTTGACAATTGTTTTTTTTTTCTTTTTTCTTTTAAGTACAAAAGTGACAAGAGATTATGTTGTTAATTCAGGTGGTGTTTTCTTAGCCCGAAAATCCGGAAACTCGAGAAAAGGATTTACTGAGGTATTCGAATATCAGAGAAACCGCGAGGGAAGACAGGAAGGATGCCAGCAACTCAAGATGGCGTCTATTAGTGACTGAAAAAAAACACCTTCGAAGCCGTACAATTTGCAGACTTGAGACACGCACTTTACTGGCACGTTGGACACAAAGTAACTCGTCTGCTATCGTCAGTAAAACACGAACTCAAGCAAACGAGAACGATCAATAACGAGAAAAGTCCATCCATTCGAAGGCTCCAAAAGTTGATGTCGTTGTGGGTGATCACAGAAGCTTTAACTGAAACATGACCGTTAAAATCCTTTCCGCTCCGATAAAAAAATACTTTTTTATTATCTTCTATGATTTGTACTGATCAACAGGAAGATTGAAAACAAGTTCCTTTCTTCTAGCTAGACTACTATTTTTGTTTCCTCTTTAGCGATGGGAACTTCTGCTGTCCAACACCTTTAC
>Ga0126337_10000347_pt1 | contig 22195 bp, 22 predicted proteins | sample DipCmetagenome_FD_92527 | JGI IMG/M metagenome (GOLD analysis project Ga0126337, IMG submission 92527) | Coral microbial communities from La Bocana,Puerto Morelos, Mexico - Diploria C A metagenome | ecosystem: Host-associated > Invertebrates > Cnidaria > Coral | place: La Bocana,Puerto Morelos...
AATATAATAAAAATTTTCTCCCAAAAAACACCCTTAAAGAAGGTGATTTTGTTATAATGGAGGCGCCCCCCCCCCCCCCCCCCCCCCTAAAAACGCCTTTGAAGAAAACTCTATGTAGCGGGCAGCTTGCTTGTCAATTTATACCTCTATAATACAGACACCTTCATAATACGGCCACTCTGCTTTACCTCATTGTTTCGAGTATTTTAATTAAAGGCAATGAACATAGAGTTTCTCTCTTACCATTATCGGGACAATCGGCGCTTATTATGCTACTAGCCACGGAAAGCCACATGATGCTACCAGCTCGTCTGTTTCCATTTTGATCTACGCAGAAGCAATATGGTCCACGGCACTGTATATTGTCAAAGGAACCATCTGGTTTGCATCGAGGAACATACCGGCCCATGGCTGGATGTTTCCAGTACTCCTGGTATTGCCGCTGACACAACGTAAGGTTCTTACCTAAGGGAGTGATATTCATATAAGTAAATGAAATACAGCTTTATGCGAAGTTAAGTATCGGGTTGGTTGTAGTTCAATACAGTTAACCATGTTATGCCCCTACACCTAGCAGCTGCATTCCATCTAGAATAGTGAGGGAATTGTAATTCTTTTATTTGGTGGTTGTATAGATTTGTATTTCTTTATCTTGTAGGGTTTTTTTTTTTAAATAAAATCGGTTTGACGTTTCTCTAACTTTTGATACCAAATAAATTTAAAAACTCTCTCTGACAAGAAAGTTTTCGCCGATTGAATGCAATTTTATTAAGTAAGTCAAAGACAAAAAATCCTTGTTGTAGATTTTGTTCTGTTTGACTTAGGCGTTGTCCTCAGTGTATGTCAGAGTAACACAAGCACAGATTTTCGGCTTGTGGAGTTAACAATGCGTTACAGGATTCAGACGTTTAGTCGGGTTGTTATGGGCACAGGAGCGTTGACTGTAAAAGCCCCTGAATAATTTAGGCACCATTCCTCCAGCAAACGATGCAATTGTTAAATTAGAATAACGTTTTCATTTAAATCACATTAAATCTCATTGATCATCATACCTGGGGAAGCACAGTTAGGTGATCCTTCTGCAATACCCACTCCTGTTCCCGGTAGTTCGTTACCTCTCCTGTCCACACAGTAACAGACTGATCCACGGCATTGAACATCATCATAACTCCCATCGGGTTTGCAACGAGGAATTAATGTTCCTAGTGCTGCGTTGTTTGTTTGCTGGCGATGCTGATAATGGCATACCGTGGGTTGTTGGTCTAGGATAAGTAATGAAACTAGCTGTTACAGTTTATGCTTGTATCAAATGTAATTTGCTCAGCGAATGAATAGTCCCATTAAATCAAGGAAAAAAAAAGTGAGCTTTGACAGTTAGTTCTAAGTTGTCTTGAACGGACTTTGCCTTGAGACTGGTCGGTAGGTTAGGAGTGGTTCACGAAACAATATGAAACAATTGGGAATACGACATTTAAGACTTGTGACTTTTAAGTGTTAACATTTACCTGCTGTTGTGCAGTTTGGCTTAACGGGAAGCTCAGTTCGAGATTGTGCGATCTCATCACCTCTCTCATTGACGCAGAAACAGGCTGTTCCTTGGCACTGAATTTCTTCGTAAGATCCCTCTGGAGTGCAGAGTGGTTTGTACCTTCCTTGCAGATATTCTTGCTGACATCGTGTTAGATCAGTGCCTGTTTCAAATCGGAACGAGGACAAGCAAAATTCTGTCAGCAGTTCACTGAAATTCAGCGACCCTTTAAAATCGCTGCAATAATTTTTTTTTTTTTATGCACTTACCCAGTTCTGGACAGGTAACGAATTCCTGTGATCTTGTGCCACGTTGTTCTTCTCCAAGGCTGTTAACACACCAACATTCTCCTGTTTGTTCTGAACACTGTACATTTTCATAGCTACCATCCTCTTTACAGCGCGGCACAAAGAGATCAGGACGGTAAGGGGTTTGAAGAGCCTTTTCTACTTCTAGCTGACATTCCTTTGGATCTGGTGCAACTAAAATGCCAACATATTAATTGTTGAACTAGTGCAACTTTCCCGTTTTGATAATTATTTTTGGCAGACATAAATGAGAAAGCATTTTACCTGGAAATCGATCTGTTGGTGGAGAAAGAGCCGCTTTTTTGACAGCCCTTTTCAACGGATCAACAGCATCCTGAGGGAAAACAGCCTTGGGGTCACTTGCAATAGCCTTGAGTTGTTTTGGGTCAAACTTCTTTCCCATCGCAACTGGGATAATTTCCACACCTTTCGAGATAAGGCCAGCAACAGCATCAGGTAAAGGAATTTGTTTGTTGTCCTTCGTTTGGGTACTTCCAACAAATACTACCAAAACCTGTCCAAAACAAGCAATACCGGTAGGACAATTCCAAAACGTTGAGAATGACAACAATAACAAAGATTCCAAACCATGCTAGTTACTGCAGATTCAGAGAGAAAAATGGAATTGATATATTAGAAGAAACCTCCAAATGAACTGTAAAAACGAATGGTATGGTGTCGGGGAGAGGTGCATCTATAGGGAATAATTGATTATTAACGTCTGAGAATTTTCATCTTCGTTAAGGAACTGAAGGAAAAAGGGTATGCCATACTATAGTCAAACATCTAAACTTGTGTTTCGACTAGGTTAAATATTCTTTAATTCTTTGATAACACACTAGAAACAGAAACATATCATGCACAATAAATTCTGCTTTTTCAATCAAATTACTGGTAATGCCTGGACAAAGATTAGTGCCATTGCAACTTAACAAGACAGATCTTAGGTTTTCTATTCCTTTTCTCACCTTGGAGAAGACATCACTACTTCCCCCTTTTGGGCTAAACAAATCAGAATCCACTGTTTTCAATCCCTGGCCAAGTCTTGCAGCACCCTGGTCATGAGGAGTTCTGTCAAGAAGTTGTTTGGTTGCCTCAGGAGTACGATTTCCTCCAACAATAGGATCTTTAAAAGTGAATAGAACCCTGCTATTTGGACTGTAGGTTGCGGCGCCAACACGTGGAAGCACGTCGCTGGTGTTAAAGGAGTCAACAATTTGTTTTGCAATATCAATTTGGGAAAGAAAATCTGAATGACTGATCTGTCCTGAGCCATCGAAAAGGAAGCCAAGTTGTACTACACTGACGGCGTCCTCTGAAAGAGACAAATGCATCCAAAGTGCAAGGTTAGACGCAATATTTGCGTAGCTTCAAATTAAAATGGCATGGTGGCATGAAGATGATTGACATTAGTGACTGTATTTAAAGCAATTGCATGTAGATAGAAACTGCATTAAGTACACATTTTCTTTATACGGAGAATCGCAGAAACAGAACCTGGCAAATTTTTCTAAGATATCTGGGATTGAAGGAATGATGTCGTTAAGAATGTCATTAAGAGATATGTTTAATACTTGGCTTGTCGCAATTTGGAGATCCAGTTTGTCTTGTGTTGGGAATTTCTTTTCCACTTGCATCCACACACCAACACATTGGCCCGCCACTTTGGCACTGTGTATTATTATAACTTCCATCTGGTTTGCACTGAGGAACAAAGGCACCCAGAGGAGCAGTGCCTGTTGGACCGAGAACCTGTTGCCTACGTGCTTGGCATGGTGTGTACCAAACTAGAAGGGATGTAGAAGCAAAATTAAATGCTATTTTTTATTCTCTTACTTTAGTGAGCCCCTATGATTTGAAAAGCATACAAATTGTGTCTACAGCACAAAGAATTAATTATTGAAGTTTCGGGCAAAAGCCAAACTTTTCGCATCGTAGATAACAGCATCACGTAGAGATCATTCTGAGATTCTGCTTAACAGTTTTTAATTCTCAGTTTACTGTGCGTATGTTACAACAGGTTTAAATCAGCTTAAGAGTGAATGTCGCACTTTTATTGCTTAGATCTACCGTTTCCTCTAGTTAGATAGTCAGCTACGTATTTGCGAGTCCTCTTATCGCTAATACGTATGGGTTATTGACCGAACAAGCTTGGTCAATAAAGGATTTATTATATGGGATAAAACATAAATTATACTTGCGGGACAAAGCTCGTATCCCGAGCGGGCAAGATAGCTCCATCTTGCCCGCTGGGGTAGCCAATCACAGCGCGAGATTCGGTTCATCTTGCCCGCTCACGGAGCTAGGCATATAATAAATTTCATTAAAATGTTGTAGAAGAGGTATGTTTATCCACTTGACTACGCTAAACGTGGATCAATAGTTAATTTCCGCCTAGTTGAAAGAAAAATTACAATGTGGATCGCTACCATTGATTTACAATGTAATATGTAACACATTAAATGCAAGGTTGCTATACAGGCAGCGTTATGGTTGAATAGCCTTTGTCTACTATTAACGGTCTGATTAAATTAAAAAGGTGAAGCAACGTAAGATCTTAGATTAAAATATTATTAGCTTACCCGGTGTTCCGCAATTTGGTATTTTCTTGCTCTGTGTCTCAGTGAACTCAAGACCATTTATGTTGACGCACCAACAGTTACCAGTGTGCGCATTGCACTGGACATCTTGGAAACTTCCATCCGGGCGACAGTAGGGAACATAATTCCAAAGTGCCAACTTCCCTCCAGACCCTCTCTTGATACGCTCTTGGCATGGTGACAATGGAACTGGATTCAAAAGACAAACGTAATAAGGCTATCCCTTTTACGGTATGTTAAAGAAACGTTTTATGTTCTTAGAAATGTGTGTATAAGGTGACTGTACGGGAGTCAATACAACCCGTCTGGAGTCCTGTTGATAATAAAAATGAGCAAGATGCATCTCATGCAAGCTGTACCCAATAGAGTTAAACTAAGGACTTTACCTGTTGAAGAGCATTTAACGACTCCAAGGCTTCTAGTTCCTAGAACTTCCTCTCCATTTTTGTTCACACACCAGCACTCATCTGTTGACTTGTCACATTGTACATCACTATAAGAACCATCAGGCTTACACCTGATCCGAAGTGATAGAGAGGATGACGACTGAGATTGAGCTTGCTTTTTCTGACAGTCCGATTGTGGTTTAACTGTAAAAAAAGTTAGGCTAACTGTCAGTGAAGATCTTTGTGTTGGGGTGCCTTGCACACCTGCCTTTAAACACCGTGTCAGCGTGAGATAAAAGAAGTAGATAAAAGAAGATAAAACGAGATCGGATATATTTAAGCCAACCCACAATACGCTCATAAACGGAAAACCAAACAATGCTGCAAATTTATTGGCTTGACACCATCTCAAATAAGGACCAGTTGAAAACAACCGGACAAGAGAAAATGAAACTGAGATCATGAGAAGACGCTGGGGTTGGCTGGGTCATACTCTGCGCAAACCAAATACCAACACAATCAAACAAGCTTTGAGATGGAACCTACACGGGATGCGGAAGAGTGGAAAGCCAAGGTACAGCTGGCGACGTTCAATTGAAAAGGAGATGAAAGTGGGAGGCTTCAACTGACGACAGTTGAAGAGACAGTCACAGGACAAAGAGGGATGGCGAGATAACCTTAGGGACCTAGCCCCCGACGGGTTGAAAGGTTCGGTCAAGTCACAATGCGCTAAACATTTGCTATAACATGAAAAAAATGCAGTGCTAAGACATCAAAATAATGACTTTGTTTTGAGAACAATTGGCTGACAGCTGATATGAAGACATGCAACAAATCAAACACATTTTGTAATTCCACTACATTTAACTATGGATGAAGAGTACCACTGTATATTAATGATTTATTAATGTTTTTCTTTCTATCGATCATAAACGTACCTCGATCTTCATCACAGTTGGGCAGCCCATTTCTCAATGAATTGACACTGGTGCCTCTTATTTGATTTCCATTTGTATCCACGCAGTAACAGGTGCTAAGGTAACACTGCACCTTACTGTAAGTCCCATCTGGATTACACAAAGGAACAGAACGGCCTGCGACCGGGTTTCGCCAGCTGTCCTGGTACTGCTTCTGACAAGATGTTAATGGGTCTTCTAAAGTCGTAAAATAGTAACTTTATTAGCTATGGTATGACAATTTTTTTAAAAAATAAAAAGGCTTGTTTTGATTGTCTCACTCACTCTGTTGAGGGCACTTGACTTGATCTTTAGACCTTGTCTGAGGTACTTCTTTTCCCTCCTTGTCAACGCACCAGCATTCGCCACTTGATCCATCACACTGTACATCTTCATACGTTCCATCTTGTTTGCATCTTGGAACAAACTTTCTTCCATCTATCAGACTTTTCTGGGCGTGCCTTTCGCATTTTTTAAGAGTGTCGTCTTTAGATGGGGTTAATAAATAGAAGACTAGTTTAACATAGATGAATGAAATGGAAATTATCACTTGCCGCTGGTTTTGTCTTGTAGTCTTGTTTTCGCATAGAAAAAAAAATGAGGTCAGTCAATCAGTGATAACAGTCAGTTTATCAGTCGCTAAGTTACTCAGACAGTTCTTCCTTCTTCTGACCATGTCTGTCCAACCGTCCATCGCTCAGGCAGGCAGCCAGCCAGCCAGTCAGTCAGTCAGTCCATCAGTACCGAAAATATATCAATTTAAGTAAAAGCCATGTTGCACCAACCTGGATCTTGACACTTGGGCCTCCCTTGGCCAATGTTCACTTTGGTGCCAAGAATACGTATTCCATTTATGTTTACGCAGTAACAGACAGAACCAAGACACTGTGCAGGTTCAAAGTTTCCATTTGCTTTACAGCGTGGTATAAAAGCTCCTGGTGCTGCATTGGCTGAGTTATCAGCTCGTTGCCTCTCACACTTTGTAAATGCTGATGAATGAACAAAACTATTATAAGAGAATCGAAGAACCCATTCGACACAAAGATGTGTAAGACTGTTTCTGTTTCATGTTCCCATTGGGGAATATAGGTAACACAGGTAATTAAAAACTCGTTCAAGAATCTATTTGACTGGAGGGACAGAAACAGAAGTGTCTGCTTAGGTCTAAAATATTAACCCCATCGTAACCCTAAATGAAAAGCAGTTTTTTTTAAAATTTCTATTTGTTTATTGTACATGTAGTTAGGAAGATTGGTCGCTTGTTGATTATCATAAATAGACTGATGGATATACCGTAAATGAAGCAAATAAAATTATCGTAACGTATCACATTGTACCCTCGGACGCACAAAGGAGGGGAATGCGACCCCTCCATAAGGTTTTTTCAAACTTTTGAAAAGAATATCTACTCTTAGATGTTGAAACTTTCAGTAGCAGTTTTTGTAGTTTTTCTAAATTTTTATATTTCATTGTAGTTAGGAAGATTGGTCGCTTGTTGATTATCAGAAATAGACCGATGGAAATACCGCAAATAAAACAAAAAAGAAGGAAAAAATAAATTTACTCTAAGATGTTGATGATAGCGGTTCATTCATCCTTCGTTAAGTTGGTAGGTTGGTGGTGAAGTCGGCTAAAATTAAATGTCCTATTCGTCTTCTTACGTAACTATATTCTAGAAATGTTTTAGGGTAGCACAAATGACAGGAGGGTAAGAATAATTGAGATAATGTATAGATATTAAAAATCACCTGGATCAGGACCGCACATGAGGTCACCATCTGAGATGTTCTTCCTTGAGCCATAGATTTCAACACCATCCTTATTCACACAGAAACAGTAAGACTTGTGACATTGCTTTTTGGAATAGCTTCCATCCGTTTTGCATCGAGGTAAATACCTTCCTTTCAACAGCCAGTTTCTTGACTTTTCTGCATATTCCTTTTGACAAGGTGTTGGGTCTCCTCCTGTTTAAAAGGAAACGTGAATGTTATTTTTCACACAAAGTAGACTGCATTATTGACTATAGCGATGAATGAACGTATGTAATTTCGGATCGGATGAAACTCCCCAAAACAGCTTACCAATTGCAGGACACTTTATAGACCCAGTTGTTCGGGTGCCAGTCAATTCGTAACCATTTTGATCAGTACACCAACACTCCTTTGACTTGTCGTCGCATTGGATTTCCTCGTAATCTCCATTAGCCTTGCATTTTGATCCTGATCGTTGTGGGATGACTAACTGATCGTCGCCATTGTTAAATCTCTGGCACATTGTCACTTCAGGATCTGTAATTATTTTACGTCGAAAGTCACTATGTGAATATTTCAGCACCTCAAGCATTTGCATTCAGATAGTTCAGTTATCAGTGATCAACTAGTTCCATTCACTATCTCTTTCGTTTCGTTATGGCTCTAATGTCTTTAATTGTGTTTTAATGTTTTTTTCATAATAATTAATAAATAATTCAGGTTGTTTCCCAGGAAATCATCCGCCTTATCATGGAGGGCGCATGGTGAACTTTGACCACTTACTAGATGGTACCACTTCGCTACCTGTGTCTCAAAGACAACAGCTCGTGAATCTAATCTGAATGACTCTGAACAATTAACTTCAACGCGCAACTATTGATCGTTCCAATTCGTATTGAAAATAACTGTACAATCTCGTTTTTGTTGTTTGCGTCAAACGGTTCAAAGAGTACAGATGTTCAGATACCACGATTTGAAATGTAAAACCTGCACAAAAATACATTCCTCAGTTGAAATGCGTGTTGGTGCAATCAGTGCTATCTGTATGTGAAATGCAGGATAATTCAATTGCCTTACTAGTACCAACCTTTTGTAATCGCGTAGGCAATTTTGGGATGGGCATCTTCAATATCACTGTCAGGGTTTGTTCTGAAGAAGAGTCTTTCTCTGCTTGCAGCTCTCACAGCATCAGGCTTATCTGCTGACGGATCTGTAGTGACAACATACACTTCTACACCTTCATTCTTCAGTTGCGTTACAGGGTAGATCCATCTGTCCTCGGGCGGCCATTTTCCGTTGATAAAGAGAACAACAACCTGCACAAAATATCACGTGTATAAAACAGAGAGCTTTACGCACAACTTGAAGTTGTATTATTTTTAATCACATGATAGCATATATCATGTGATCGTACGATGACGATAGTCACTAACAACAGCCCTTTACGAGTTTGAAGTTAATATAACGTCAAGTAAAGTTGTAATCCCACTGGACTCAAAGCATTTCTTATATATTTATGATAAAAAAACGGTACTTTTTTTGTCGCCAGGCGCGATCTGTTTCTTGAAGTGAAGAGATCATCACGTGCCAACTGGAATGCAAGGCCAACTCGTCTCTCGGATCCCCCTAGTTGAGCAATGCTGTTTATCCTCCCCTTGACTACGGCGGCATTGTAGGGTCGATCATCTGCCGTAGGGAAGGGGACTGCCACTGCAGCTGATGAACTGAACGGGATAAAGCCAATGTGGGTGCCACTCTGTGAGACGTCGAAGTTATCAATAATGGCTGAGATGGCGTTCAATGTCCTTTGCCAATTTACGGTATCCGATGAATCCGCTAGGAAACCAACGTCTAAAGATGGGATGTAACCTGAATGAAAAAAAATTACGTTAACTTACCATCGCTTAGTTTGCAAACAATAAAAGTGACAAATGCAGTTTAAAGCGATTTTGGCACGTAAGAAACAAAGCATGTAACGCAGATTTTTCCGAATTATAATCCAGTACTTCGTGACTACGCACCAAATCAGGCTTCATTCAATTCAGTAATCTGTTAGATTCACGTAGCTGGCTGTATTGTAATGGAAATAACCACCACATTAATGAAATTTAATGCCATGCAGCGTTTATCAACTTACCCTGACGTATTAGACCATTCAACTGAGATGCAAGTATTGGTAAACTAGTAGTTTGAGCCCTGAAGACATACTCTGGCCTAGATGCTATTGCTTCCAACTCCGATGGTATCACGTTTGGCCCAATACCAACTGAGTATATGTCTACACCAATATCTTTTAGCTCCCCCGCAAGGTCAGCAAGTGGCGTATCTAGTTTAGCCTGAGGACCGCTGGTGACTAATACAGCAATCTGTAGGAAAACGTAGGACCATTTGTTTTTGCTTAAGAACTTTGGTGCTAACAGTTGTATGCATACTTAATGGCACCTAATATATACGCCACGTCAACTGTCAAACTTGCGCGCTAACTGCTAAAATGAACGACAATAGTGCTAGTGGTCACCTTTAAAACGTTACGAGGATTCTGCGATCTCGGACGGTCTCTGAACCCTGCTTTTAGGTAGTCTCCGAAGCCTCTTCGCTTTTTATGAAAAGCATGAAATTACTAACGCAACAGACTAAAATAAGGTAGGTCGCTTGTGTTGATTCATCCCATATCCAGAGGAATCAGATTGAAGAAAGCTATAAAAGTGAACACGGAGGTAATTGCTGTTAGAGGTCTTCCTACCTTCTTGGCATTGGGTCTTGATCCTCCCCTTTCGGTGAAGAGAACAGTGGCAGCAAGCGGCACTGCCAAATCAATTCGTCTCTCACCTTGAATCTGAGTTATGCGATCGATAAAGTTGTTGACAGTATAAGGTGTTAGGTTTTCATCCCTAATTGTGTTAAAGTATAGTGAAATGGACGGCGTAGATGTGTATCTTAATATTCCAACTCTTGCACCATCGGGTTTTGCGGAAACATCAAGTCCATTAACAATTCGCTTTAAGAAATCGAGCACAGATCTCCAGTCGTCTGCTCCAAGTGCAAGGGTTTGGTCAAGAATAATTCCAAGATCCAAGGGCCTTTTGCCACCTTTCAAAAACAAAAGAGCGGATTAGCGCCCAACTATAAGGATCTCACCGCCTTGGTTCAGCTTCGGGACTTTTTACTGGGAAGAAAACGACTGGAAGATAACTGAAGGTCTATATTTTGGAATTACCTGGTCGTGGAGCAGTGCAGTTAGGCCTTCCATTGGATAATATCACATTACTTCTGTATATCTTTGCGCCGTTTGCATCCACGCAGAAGCATTCTTGGTTTGCACACTGAAACTTTTCGAAACTTCCATCAGGCCTACAGCGCGGTGTGTAGTCTGAGGGATCCCGTCCTTGATATTGTTTTTCACATGGGGTTGCTGGCTTGCCTGAAAACAATACAAAGTTTATGAGCTCGTTAAAGCAACCGTTTAGTTTTAAGATGTAAACAATTTTGCTTCATTTGTCGTGAATGCAAATAAGAGAAATGTCTGAAAAGTGGCAAACTTTGATGATACTTGATATAGACGGTAATTCCTTTCTAAAACTTTTATGGATACGTGCGAACTAAAAGACGAATCACTTGCGGTATCTTAGATTTCCGACGCTTTCGAGTTAGCAATGCCTGTCCCGTGTTCCTTACCTTTTCACCTAAGTAGAAAATTCATTCCCCCTCAATAAAACAGTAATAATTGCAAGGAGTGAGTTTTGATACCCTTGAGACCCTCGAAAGGAGCCCCGCTACTCAGTGTCCCTTTTTTCACCAAATAGTTTACTCTGTAGTTTTAAACCTACCAGCTTGAGGACATCTAAGATAATTGGTAGTTCTTGACCCTGTTACTTCCGAACCAGACGCATCTACGCACCAGCATTCTTTAGTCAAGGACTTGCACTGAACGTCTTCGAACTTTCCATCTGGTTTACATTCAGGCCCACGCATCATTGAACCTTGAGAACTGACTCGCTGGGCCTGACAATCCGTGGGTTTTATTCCTAGAAATGAAGAAACCAATATGCTATTATTAAACTAAATTAATGCCACAATTTCACATCAACGACATACATCAAGCGCCAGCGCTAATGAAGAAAAAGTATAGGGTTGGCACCAGGTGCGGTAACTTTGTCTGCAATTTACTCTCTTGGCTATTCTATGACCCCATTTTTTTTTCGTAGACTGATTCCTTTAACAAGTTTATCCATTTTTACAAAAACAAAAACAAGGTTCTCGAGTAGGTCAAAAGGTGAGTTATTTCTCAAGATTTAACTTAACAGTTCTCACTCTAGGAGAAGTATTGAGGAAGCAAAGCGCGGATGGCCGCCAAAGCGCGGACGGAAGCTTGTGTTAATACCTGCTTCATCACAATCGGGCCTTCCATATCTGACATTAAGACGAGTGTCCGGGCGTTCGTCTCCATTCTGGTCAACACAGTAACAGTAAGACATATCACACTGCAACGGCTCAAAACTTCCATCAGGTTTACACTGTGGTATCTTCGCGTGAGGAGTATAACGGCTAATAGCGTGTTGATAACGTCGTTGGCATTCTGACAATTTCTTGCCTGGTTTGACTAAAAACGTGAGAAATAAGGCATTGTTTAGTGACCTACTCGTACACAAGACTTGCAAGCGACATAAGCGATAACTTTACAATAACGTTATGTTGTAAAAGTATAATGTATAAAAGCCCAATGAGACATATTTTGTTCAATAGCGACTGGCTGATAAAATGACAGTTCGTTTTGCAAAATTACTTGTGAAGTGTCGCCAAACGGTGTTTTACCTGTTCTGGTATCATAGTCTATGTCAGGTGTAAGTGAAGGCAAATCATCCCCCACATAGACATTTTCGGTGATATCATTTAACTGTGCGCTGTCAACAGCTGAGCCTATTCCAACAGCATAAATCTCAATCCCTCTCTGGCGTAGTTGACGTGCTGCAGACCTCCAGGCATCTCTGAATTGGGATGGCCATCGACCATTTGTGAAGAGCATCAAAACCTTGGGACCACAGCCATTAAAACAAAGTTAAGTTATGGCAAGCTGTCATTAAGGTTACACTTTGTCGGGAAAATCACAATGAAACAAGTAAAGCCAGGGTTCAGTTGATTGTCATCCTCTCGTCCATTTATTGTTGTTTGACAATGTTGGCCCTGTTAGTATTTACTTCAAATGTATTGTACAGGGTTTGGTCGTAACGGGATTGCGTCTTATGATTGATCTATTTTTTTTCTTAAGTTATTCAAATAGTGTAATCTGCGAACGTCTTACTAAAGCTCTTTACCAACAAGACATGGAAGGCTTTCTCCTTAATAAGCAAAAGCCACAAATAAATGAATGAAACATAAGACACTCTTACATATTTTTTGGCTCTAATGTCGGATAAGAATAAGCACGTGTACCTTTCTGGCATCTGGCCTTGCTCCAAGTCTGGGTGTAAAGAGTTCATCTCTAGCACGTTGAAGTGCTAGATCAACTCTTCTACCAGATCCGCCCTGTTGCGGTGTTCTGTCAATTCTTAAATCCCATCTTTCCGCGGTATTCAATGGAAACGCTATCCGTGCGTCATCACTGTAGGTTATTAGGCCAACTCTGTATCTGGGGTCGGAAACCTTAAAATATCTCTGAGCATTCTCCAAAATGTATCTTCGCCAGGTATTCCAGTCTACTGAGTCAGAGGAATCAACTACATAAGCCCAGTCCACTGCTCTTGCATGCTGTGTTGAAGGACCTAATAACAACAAAATTATGAGTTATTCCATGAAACACTGGAATGGGAGCTATAACACACACACCAAAAAAATCAAACATAAAGACATTGTCATTGGCAGTATTATAAGAAATAATAGCTTCAAACATGCAACAAGCAACAGGATCAGGTAACTTGGTTTTAAATGAAAGCAAGCGAGGTAAATGTACATTGACTTTAACCGACTAGAATCAATGTGATAAAGAAGAGAGAAAGGAAGAACAACAACAACGGCAATGAAATCCCACCTCTTAAAAACTCATTAACAAGTTTCTGTGTTGGTTCGGTAGGATCATCAAACGTTCTTATGATGTAGGCATCTCTTGAAGGGTTCTGAACAATGCTTGCCAACTGAGGTAGTCTTACAGATGACCCGAATCCCGCAGAATAAATTTGTATGCCTCTATTTCGGGCATCCCGGACACTTCGCAGCCAGTCCAAACTCTGTTGATCCCGCCACGGTGAAGCCGTTAGAACAATTACCACCTGAAGACACAGGACATGGTCTGTTACGCATTCTCAAGTTTCAGTTCACTGAGAGTAGTTTTCTTATAACAGGAAATTCGGCAAGCGCCGAGCAGGGGGGCTCATCTTTACGGGGCTTCGGCCGAGAGCCTGTTCGCAAGTAACATATCTGAACACACTTGTGCTTGTCACACAATTCATGGTTACCGTTTTAAAATCAATGAACTAAATAAATAAAGGAAAAGTTACTTCTTTAAAGGAAATACAAGAACGCTGCGTACATTTTAAAAGTGACACGAACGTGCCTGCAAACGTTGGTTATCTGTAGGTGTCAACAAAACATAACTTTGAAACCATAACAAGGAAAAGTACGACATGTTTATGGTTTATTAACCAGCCATCTAACACGAAAAAGTTAACGTTTAGATGCTTTCAAGTGATAACGAAAGATGAAAAAAACGATGATGGAATTGCAAGCCGCACGAAAAGTCAAATAACAAAAGCATAATTCATCCCTGGCATGCTCTTCTCGTGCTACCAGTTATTATACTGTATATTACTGAATGAAAGTGTTAGTGGTATTAAGGAAGTTACCTATGGAAGGCTAATATTTTACCTGTCTTACTCCGAGTCTTCCTCCTTGCTGAGGTGAAAAGAAACTCGGAAGCAACTGCATCGCTTGAGTAAAACCTGCACTAGTTCCTCCTTGGTTCTGGATTTGCCCAATGAAGCTCAGGACATCGCTTTTGGTGTTTTTAGAATTAAGGGGCATCACAACTTCAGCTCTATCACCGTAGGTTATCATTCCAAAACCCATGTTTGAGTCTACCACATCGTAAAAGTTCTCAATCAAGTATTGTATGTAAGTTAACATCTTGTTCCAGTCCACAGAATACGACGAATCCACTACAAAGCCAATGTCTATCCCTCGAGGGTCACCTGTGAAAAATTTTATTTACCTTACATTTCGAAGAAAATAACAGGCAAAAAAAAATAACTTACAGTATTCCACACGATTCTGGTTACATAGCATTTGACATCAACGAGTAATGCCGAAAATTGGAATGGCCATTCAAGTCCCCAACAGACCGAACGACCAAACAGCCAATATTTCTATTCTTGGCATTTCTCTTACATTTCAATATTAATTTTTTGCACATTTCTAAATCAATATCCAATTCACACTCACTGCTCATTACGTTTAACAGGTAATAGTTGTTTAGAAACGCTGTTACACAATCTACTCACTTGTTACTCCCGTTGGAATAACCCTTGGCATGTTGTAGCTTTCTAATAGGTAGCTGTAACTTGGAAGGGGAGTAATGCTTTCAAGCTGCTCCTTCTGTGCCCCTGGTTTGATACCATATGCATAAATATCCACTCCTCTGTATGTAAGAGACTTTGCTGTTTCTTGCCAATCTTGGCTGTATTGAGATGGCCAGCTACCAACTGTAAACACGACCAGGACCTATTGCAAACAGAAGGCAATAAGATGTTACGATGAATCCTAATTGCAGTAATGTTGATTACTAAATTTACCGGTTAACAACAACCCATCTTTAACATATAGGATCAGCTAAAAAGTAAACCAAGACAAATAAGTTGGCTGTGAATGGACAGAATGATGTTTGTTGCAGGGTATAAGGTAGGCCTCTACTGTACTTGGGAAAATACGACAAATGGATGCATTCTGACTATTCACACAATAAATGAATAGTTTATTGAGAATGTGTCGAGAATGTGTCGGTCAGTCCGTCATCTGATGTTAACTTATTCCGCCTTACAGAAAAACTGTATCCTTGCAATTCAATTTAGAACTATTGGTTCTGCCGATGAGAAAATGTGCTACGCGAGATACGAGAAACCACTGAAAAAAAACCCTTAAGATGTGCCCAAAAAATATGTGAAAACGTATTCCTAATCTAATACAGCAGCACGAGACCCCGAGGAGAGGGTCCAAAATCGAAAAGCTGAAGCATCTACGATTATACATACTAGTTGTAAGACAAACGCTTGATAAAAAAGTGGACAAACACGAAGACTGACGATCTAGAAAGAAGCTTCTCCCAACAAAATCCTAAATGGCCCCTAAATATCCCATGGCATCGCGCGCGTGTCTCCATCATGTCAGAATTATAATTCCTGACTAATTCGTCCTTTAATCGTCAGAAATAACATTATTTCTACCTGATTTACGTCTCTTCTGGCCCCACTTCGAGGCCCGAACAAGTCCGTGGCAACAGTTTCAAGTCCAAGGTCGATTCTTCTGTCACCTCCACCTTGCTGTTTAAGGTCATCAACTGCTTGCCAAATGCGATTTTTATTGTAGCTTGTACTGCTAGAAGTGGGAAATGGCAAGGCAACCTGACTGGATGATGCGAAGTACACAATGCCAACATGATCACCATCGAAGGAGATGTTTCTTGTTCCAACATAACCTTTCAACAAACTCTGCATTTTTCTCCAGTCAACGGCTGAGGACGAGTCGACTAATATAACAAGGTCCATGGGAGGTTCGTAGTCTATACAAAAGAAAATGTAAGTATTTATCAGCTGAACGGACTATAGGGTTCATCTGCATTCAAATCACTTAAAACAATGCGCGCATGCTTTACATGATAGAGACCTGGGGAGATTAATGTCATCGCTTTACAACGAAAAATCCAATCTTTTGACAAGTCAATGCAACACGAAGCCCGTATGCCCAGACAAACGTGACAAGTTAGTAGCTATAATCACCGCTTAAAAAATTTGAATGAAATAGACTACACAATGGAAACTCCTTACGTAGGAATTCTTGAAATACTTTTAAAATAAGAATTAATACTAGTGATCTTCAGACTAAGGACCCTTTTGAGAGTCCTTTTTTCTGTGATCCGCTTTGTGATGGATGCTTTGTCATTAAAGATTAATCATTGTTATTAAGGTTAGGTGTACTTGCCTCCACGGATTGATCGTATTAGCCTTGGTCTAACGTACTGTAAATCGTTGTACGAGTTGGATAGGAACCAGTATCTCCTTCCAGCAGAAACGTCCCTCATCTGCAAAGCTGAGGTAGATGGTCCGACACCAACAGAGTATATTTCCACCCCTCTGTTCCTTAGAGAGCTGAGAACTCTGATTCTATATACTTCTAAATCACTGTCGTTTTTCCACGGGCCGCCAGACATCACAATAAGAATCTACGTAAATATCATTATAGTCTTAGTACAATGAAACAAAAGTGTTGACTCCCAAAGTTGATGCTAAGGGGTAAGTAAAAGAATGGCCCCAACAATTGTTTTGTTGCTTTCCGCAAGTGAAAAGGGTGGTCTGGTTTTCAAATTCAACTTAACTTCTCTACAGTGAACGCGTTGCTAACACCAATTTGCCATTTGCATTAAGAGTATCTTATTTAATCGCCATTTCTTTGAACACTTTTAACCAAAAACTGCGGTTTACTCTTAGATTACGGCAATAACATTTAATGACGTTTAATGAAGGATTTCCGTCCTGCAGCTGAACAGCTTAATGATCTCCAACCTGATATCAAGCCTGTCCCGTTACTAAAGTAGAACTTGATTTCAAGAACGTTAAAATTTACGATCAGAAAGGGCCACCGTTTTTACATTCATTTCGAGGACGCGCTTTTGCCGCGCCTGGCTTAGAGGCCAGCTTCGTCCAACAGAGATCTGGGAACGAGACTAAGTCTTTTATCAATCTTGACCAACATGTTATTTGAAGCCTCCACAACTAAGTTGTCTTATAAGTGTCTCAAAATAATACGATGTGCCACAAGGTGTATTGTAAGGCGATCAAAACGTTGGCAAAAGTGGGCCAGTAGCAAAACAGCCAATACAAATACGGAGGCAAGTTTCTAAATAACTCACACATGTGATGCATGTAATCGCCATACAGACACATGTCAATAGTTGCATACCTTCCTTGCATCATCTCTTGACCCTGCCCTGGTACTAAACATGTACTCTGCCATATCAAGGCCTTCGTTGATATTCTTCTCTTCTCCGCCAAGTTGAATAATGGCATCAATTAACTGCGCTGCAGCAGCCTTGGTGTACCCGGCATTCCCATGGCCACGGAAGTCAAAACCAAGGGTAGCTTCAGCACCATACGATATAAAGCCCACATGCCCCTTTTTCTCTGAGATATCCAAAGAGTCGATGATATTCTTCACAAAGCGGCGGGTTCCGTCCCAGTTCACAGGCGATGAAGAATCAGCCACGAAAGCAATGTCTACAGGACGTTCAATGTAATCTGCACAAAAACGGCCAAAGATTAGTTAATAAGGATAGCGACTTGATTAGGATATTTCCCATACCTTTACATTGTCAAAGTTAACCGGTCCTTGAAAACTAATTCCTATGCCTAGAATAAAGGAAACCAAGTAAGTTTTCTGCTTTTCCAATGGGTATTACAGTCATGTTACCTGTTTCAAGCCACTGTAATTTTCACCCGCCGTCGATGGATACATGGATTCTGTTATTTTCATCGCAATAAAAATGTTAGATGCTAGATTAAAATCTCTAATATCCCTGTGTCCTCTTAGACTCTTCCAGTTAGCTAGGGCGCAGCACGAAAAAAGGGAGGAGCGAGAAAAGGAGATAGATGACCGGTCTGAGTCTTGCTTCTCCTGTATTTTTTCGTACGCAGCTTTTCGCGATGCGCCTTGACTAACTGAACTCCTGGAAGTAGTCCTTTGCCATCTTACCTCCTCGGATGGCTTTCACTAGGTCAGGCCTTTTGCTGTCCATTGTGTCATACGAGCTGACTCTAAATATGTCCCTGTTGTATGGTATTACACCTTGAAGCTGCTGTTGCGATGGCACAGAGCCAACAGAGAAAGAATACATATCAACAGGAAGATTCTTTAGGTTATTTGCATAAGACGTCCATTGTGACTGATACTGGGGATCCCAATCACCTCCTGTTAGAAGGACGAGGGCCTGAAATGGAGATGAATTAAACGCACGATGAATTAAACGTACAATGCCTAGAGGACAATTTGATAAATGCACGTCATAAGCAAAACTTTCGATACTTCAACTAACAATAGATTAACAATACGATACAATAGAGAAGGAAGCAACGCAAAAGAATGCAATACAATTCTATGCATAAATTTGTCCGAATATTAGACAAGATTGGTTAAGGTGACGTCACGTTAACTGTTTCCTTAAAGTTCACATGTTTACTGTATGTTTACAGAACTTCAAAATACCTTTCTGGCATTTCTTCTGGTAACACCGGGATTAGAAAATAGGTCTCTATAGGCTGTATTGAATGCAAGGTCAACTCTTCGCTGACTTCCACCAAGCTGAGTTATTCCTCTTATTTGCTGCGTGATGCTGTCACGTGTGAAAGTGTCCCGTTGAGGATCAATGAATGAAAATGAAAGTTCTGCTCTGTCACTGAACGAAACAAACCCAACACGCACTTTGTTTTCGGAAATGTCAAACGACCCAAGCATGGATATTACGAAGCGTTGCATCTGCGACCAGTTGACACTATCCGACGAGTCCACCACAAAGGCAAGGTCCAGGTTCCGAGGTCTTGCTGTAAAAGGCAATAGAAAAATAAAAATCATGAATAAAGATTACATGATTGTAAGCTTATTGTGTGCAAGGTTTTTTTTTTTATTTTCATAATAGCCTGATACCGCATGCAATTTCTAATTTAATAAAAACGGAAAGTAATTAGAATTCATACCTACATAGAAGACAACGTTATAAACACGCATAGATCTCAATGCTTAAATTTATGCTTCACCTATAGTCGGTTCTAAAATGAGTAAGTAAGTAAGTAACAACTTTATTTATAGAGGGCTGTACATAACAGTTAGAAACTGACAAACCAGTGGCCCTCTATCCTGAGTTAATTACACTTATGAGATGGTAAAAAAAAAAATCAAAATAGAATACAGCATAGTAAAAATCTAAATCTGAAAACTAAGGTAAGAGTTAATAGCTAAACAAAAAAATTTAACAAAGGATTTAAAAAAAGTCAATGGAGTCATGAGAGCAAAACAAAATAATCCGGCTAATAGCAATACCTCCAAACACAATCTGTCTAATCATTTCAGGTCTGTAGCTGTTCATTGCAAAGTTGGTCGAAGCAGGATATGCCTTGGATGGAAGCCCACTGATGTCTCGGAAATATGAAGATGCATCCTGTGGCAGAACCCCTGTGCAATATGTGTCGATTCCACTAGTCCTCAACTGGGCAGCGGCAGACCTCCAGGCTGGGCGATAGTAAGGATTCCAGGTTCCACCAGATAACACAATAAGAATCTGAAAACAAATTTTCCAGTTTTCCATGAAATCCAATGCTGTCACGTTAACGTGCTTCATTAAGTACGAAAGATAACACACCAAATAAATAAGGAAATATATGAACCAGACTTGTTCACGCCCAAGCATTGGTCGACTTGATCAGTCTGGGACTCAACCTCGTTCCCAGTGTCTCTCATCTTACCGCCCCCTGGAGCGGTAAGATGAGAGACACTGGGAACGAGGTTGTCTGGGACTTCCTCTTCGGGAGATCCGTTCTTCGAGGTAATTTTTTTGGGGGGAGAGCAAATCAGTTACCTCCGAAACTCTCTGAATTTTTTATAAATGCTAAGAGCCCAGTGCGACCACTAAGAATTAATCTTTGTTCTTTATTTGACGCAAATGTTAAGAAAAACATTGCTTCACCTGTCTCGCCCCTCTTCTTGCACCATAACGAGGGCCAAACAAGTCCCTGTAGGCCATTTGCAAAGCGCGGTCAAGTCTATGTCCTTCGCTGTCTGGTCGTCGAATACCATCGATGAGTTGTTTTACACCAAATCTTGTATAGTCAGCATCGAATGGGAAGGCAATCCTAGCATAGTTGCTGAAGACGATAACACCAACACGCGTTCTACTAGAGGAGATGTCAAATGAATCAGTGACTGCCTTGGCGTAACTCAGGAAATTATACCACACGAGATCGGGCATTGATGAGTCCATAGCGAATCCCAGATCCACTGGATAATCTGAATAGGCAACAGCAGGCACATTATTTAAATATTGCAAAACCATGAAAGCTTAGTTCACACCTGTGACACTACGACATAACGACATAAACATAATGACATAAAGAAGGACGTTATGTCCTTCTGTTTGCAATGCTAAGATCCTCACACTAATAAAATAACAGCATGAAGATAGCGAAATAAGGAAATAAAATTTGGGTTGAATTTGGAAGCTACTTCCCAGTTAATATGTTTCCTTTAAATCTTTGCCACAGGGGTTATTCCGTTCAGAAGACGCTAATTCAAATAAGCCCATTTCGCGCTGCTAACATGCCACAGGTTTGGGACTCCGGGACACAGTAAAATGTCCTCAAGGTCGCCGAAAAACAAAACAAAGCAAGAACAACGGTGATCGCGAACAAGCATCGAATTCAGAACGCACCGAAGTGAAGTGAAGATTTAGCGAGTTACTAAGCGATGGTTCTCAAATCTGTTTGAAAACTTCCGAAATTACAAACACAAACCTCACAATTTGAAATGACCGTACATGCAGATGAGAGCTAATGTGAAGGATAAGTTCTTATTAAGAATTTGCCCGTGACTGCAAATTTATCCGACACTGTATAAACCAAAATACAACCCTAAATCGTCTTTTAAAAGCTACAATTTAAAGCACTCCACCAAACCTACAAACAGGAACTCCCAGAGTGCATTTCGCTTCCATAGAGGTATAAAAGAGCGCGACAAAAGCGCCACAGACAAAAGTGCGAAATCACTATCCAAAGGAATTCAGCATGCCAGCATAAAGCGATGACTTATAACGTCATCGCTTAAAAATGGATTTTTCCGTTATGTCGATGTTCACATTAGCAACACAAGCGATTTTATCGTTGTGCTGTTTTATTAAATCCATTTTGATTGGCTCTCAGCGGTGCGATTCATTCACAAATTGCACTCTTTCTGGCTCTAAATTACATCTTTTTCTCAGCCAATGAGAATAAGACAGTAAAACCAAAAAAAACAAACACATGTCGCAATCATATCACGTTGACATGACTCTGACATTTTCTCAATATTAGATGTAAACGTATTTCTGGTTTCGCTTTTTGACAAAACGGCTACTGGCTCGATATATAATGGTATTAAACAAAATCTTGTACTTTGTATTTAGTCTATTGAGCGATTTCAAAATAGATGTAATTAAGTGGCAATTGAACTTCGGGTCGTGCAATTTTGGTCTGAAATCATACTTGTGATTTCAAATCGAACTCGCGCTGCGCGCTCGTTTGCATTACGCGTATGATTTCAGACCTTATACTACAGACTAAGAAATTTCTGAAATGTGATTGGCTAAGACCAGTAGTATTTAAGCTAAATTTGAAATACTTACATGTAAAAATTACAGCCAGTCACGTGTTGTTGTAAAGCCAATC
>Ga0126337_10000348_pt1 | contig 22162 bp, 13 predicted proteins | sample DipCmetagenome_FD_92527 | JGI IMG/M metagenome (GOLD analysis project Ga0126337, IMG submission 92527) | Coral microbial communities from La Bocana,Puerto Morelos, Mexico - Diploria C A metagenome | ecosystem: Host-associated > Invertebrates > Cnidaria > Coral | place: La Bocana,Puerto Morelos...
CTGCCCAGATGTTCCGTTCAGCATGAGCAAAGGCTGCTGGGGCTTTATGAATCCTGGCTGTCACGTACGTCCCGGTGAGTGCCACCTGTCTGTCGATCACACTCCCCGGCTAGATACACAAAGAACTCGACCTCCTCGATAGGCTCTCTATCCACTGTGACTTAAATGTTAGCAATGGTGTCTATGTTTGACAGTGTACATATGAAGCAACGACAAACACCAAGTTAGCTCGCTGACTTGGTGCTCCACCAAGACTGTACCTGCAGCAGCACTTACTAGTGACTCAGAGGACGGTACCGTTTGACCCAGACGCTGAGGTTCAGGCTGTTGCAGAACAAAGCGACTATATTTAGGCTATGACTATCGGTGTAGGTATCACAAGTTTTGGGAGATGATGAGGAGCGGAGTCAATGATTGTTGACAAACGTAAGACGATTCTTTCAGCCAATACCATCATGGCCAAACTGACCAATCACTTTCAACGTACTAGACTTATCACATCATCGACTGACAAACACTATTCACTTGACTCTAAAGATCACATCCGCTCAGGTTGTCGGACCCTCACACAATCGGACGATCACACAATACGACAAATTTGACTTTGTTACCAGGGGGCACTACATAATATTTCCATATATGTGAGGCTCATTTTTCAGCATTTCCCCAGCCTCCTCCTTCTGAAAATTATTACACAGTCCCTGATAGCGAAATTTGTTATTGATACGATTAATCAGCAATTACGCCTCCTACAATTGAGGGATTTTTCATATGGCTGAGAAAATTACCTCAGTGGAATTGGCTGAGAGCGAGTCAATTTGTCGTTAATTTTCAATTTGCACTGCACTGGACCGAAAACTGATTAATGCCGGCACGTTATTAATTTTCTCAGTCATACGATAAATTATTAATCGTATGAAGCTTGAGCACTGATCGCATGGCTTGGTTGTATAACTATTACTTATCATGCCCCCCCCCCCTCTATCATAAGAGAACGGAGCAGAATTGATTGAACTTCAGTTGACAATTTTATTTCAATCCACGTATGATACATTCAATTCTTCTGTGTATGTACAATGCTTTCATATATATTAAAAAATGTGCAGACAATTTTTAGAACTTATTTAAACAATTCTCTTTCGACGAGCACCCACTATCAGCTGGGCGCTCGCTTAATTCTAGCATAGACTAATTCAATTGTAAAAAAAGGTATGATTTACGTAGCTGGCGACATTTCGCGCCGTGTGAAGAATAGTGAACAATCAACTTCGCCAGCTATGCAGGTTTTCACATCATCGCAGAGTACCAACACGCGATACCCACGCGCGATTCCCACACGCGGTACCCACAGGCGATGCGCGCGGTTTAGTGTCTTATTCTAATTTTTGTTTCTTCTATTACAAACTGTCTTAGCCTAGTAAACGCTTCAACTGACGACGAAAATCGTTCTGTTAATGTTCAATGGCCTCAGTCTATTTTATACCAGGTAATGGGTAATGGACTTCTGTTTATACATGTTAATGAACCGTTCTGTGGGGAGACCTAATCCCGATAAGAACAGCGCAGTGCTGGGCTACGTCTATATAGATTGCTATTAGTTACATGCCTTTTACTGCCGTAGTACAAGTTCCTTTCCAGAAACAGGTTACAAAGACGAGGAAACTTGATTCTTCGTCAATATAGCGCGTTTCTCGTTCAAAACCGAATGATATTGTGTTCGTTCCCCATTCGTGCACAACTCAATCCTATTCAACAACGTTATCGACTGACTAGGGGCGGCCACAACATGAGGATTTTTTAGACAATATGTCATAGGAAACGTATTCTGGTCACAGGACACTTATTCTGGTCACAGGACACTTATTCTAGTCAAACAACATTATTGTAATGTAGTTCGATCATCTCGACAACATCAAAAGTCAAGAACAAAGCCGCTGAATGGAGGCTTTCACACGATGATGACAATTCATCCCGGTCTCTCCAATCGAGGCCACTAAGCGAAGAATGAAGAACAGAAAATTCCGAGTCATTGTCTCCTTCCTCTTGTTTCTCTGCCTCGTTTTGGACCATACTTTCCGCTTCTCTGTTGTCATGGTTACCCACATTTGTCGTTGATGGATAGTTGCAAATACTGCCAGAACAAGGAACGCTAATTATGTCATATTCTTTCATGCGAACGTCATCTGAACAAGCCTCTTCGTCAATGCTGCTATCATCTCTGTCACCGGCACGGGAATTTTCACTTTGAGAATTAAGCCAATCCCGCACGCGAATAAAAGGTTCGCTTTTGACAACATCATAGTCCGACAAATTAATTTCCGTTTCGTCATCACCATCGTAATGTTTGGAATCGCCGGATACACCATCACTGTGCTCGGCAATCGCTTCACTGCCCCTGGGGTTTTTCGCACCCCCGGGGGCAATCACTATCTGTCCACCGGGCAACACAGATGCCACGTTGTGAGAAAGACTCAATCTTCGGTTGAGTACGGTTGACTGTTTTTCCGAGCAATCTGGACAGTACGTCCGAAGCTGTGAGGTCGATCGTGATTTTCGTAGCGCTTGACAAGCATACCCTGAGCTCCAACCATTTCCCATCAGGCCACTCGATACGTAGTTCTGCTGCGAGGCTACCCAGCTCGAAACATCTAAAAGAGAAGTAAGAGTGAGATCAGCGCTGCGGCTCCCGCCACTTTGTCAACCAATCAGAAGTAGAGGTAACCATATTGACTAGCTCGCACACGTTTTCTCGTGTTTCGAGACAGCTGTATATATTAGCGTCTAATTTTGGTTGATTCATACTTTAATAGATTTTCCGTCTTTTGTGATTGTTCTGGGCGACTACTTTGGTTTCGCTCAATTTAAAAAAAATCGCTTAAAGTCGTGACTACAGTATAATTTGGTAATTTATGGTATTGATAATAACGTCATCGACCCCATGTTGGAGGGCCATTAACGAAAGAACTCTTGTTTATCCAACATGGCCGCTAAGGTCTATGTCATTTCAATCTCTCGGAAATGCCTATAAACCACCAATGAATGAATGAATGAATGAAAACTTTACTACCGTGTCTTTAAGAAAACAGCTGGGAGAAAAGTCCCCTCTACTATCACATGGTGTCACGAATCATGGTAAAACTACTTCACCTGCAGAACTCGCACATTCTTTATACAGCTAGAGGATAAGGTGTGTTCACGTTTAAAATTGAGCAATGGATTCCATGACCACGTACTGTGAAAATTTTGGAATATTTCACCGAAGGAAATTCAGAGCTCACAAATAAAGCGACATAACCGGTCAGAACGAATCTGTTTGTGCATCTTTAACTCAAGACTAAAAGTCAAGATTTTAACAGAGACGATAGTGAAACACAATTTCGTAACAGCTTATTCACACACTAGCGCACAACGTGTTGTCCATTCTTACGAAGACTTACCATCAAAAATTCCTCTCGTTTCTTCTGCGTCGTCAGGTTGCACACTGCCTGAAAAGCCGCTATCTCCTGTAGAGTGGCACGTACATCTCCCGTCCTTGTTTTCGTGGTACTCGGTTATAGCTTGTGGATGAATGATGTCGTGAAGATCTCGTCTGTCTTGTCCACTGATGAAACTCTCCATCTCTTTCACTGTAAGGGTGCTTTGAATAAATAGATGGAACGCAGAATCCGCGAGAATTTGGGTGATTCGGGTTAGACTGGTAAGAAAAATGAACACTCCATTATTCGCGGGCAAAGAAAACAACGATGGGGGTAGGAGAAGAAGGAGTCCACTAGCCTCTTAAATTCAATATAATGTTTCAGTAACTACAGAAATTCATTCTCGTGCGCTCATTAGCTAATCTTCATTGTCGATAAGCAAACAGACACATAAATTTATGATTCATGCGAAAATTTATTCTCAAAACAAATTAATTTCAGTTTGTCATGGGTCTGTCCTATTACTGATCACGAATTTCCTAATACCATTGTCAAAGTAGTCAGCGGATCTACTTCCCATCCACAGCTAGTTTGACAATGTTACCACGAAATTCACGATCAATGAAAATTTGTTCAGTCGAAAACAGTATCTTTGCAGAACAACGTTACTGAAGATAACTATCTTCCATAAATTTCTACCTTCGCCTTTAACGTAGTTGTCAAACACGATTTCTGCAATTTCAAAATGGGTACTGATATAATTTGGCAAATCTAGCACAAATATATCGAAACGTGCCACAGTACATCACGTACCCTTTAATTATGAAATCGACAGATTCATTAGTTGGGTTCATAAACCGTAAATACTTCAGAAATCACATGAAAATTATCTGGCATCAAGTTCCTATCTGAAAAGTCGCGCCAAGTTTTCACATTTTCAACATGGCGGAAAACCCCGCGAAATGTCCTGTTATGATGCAAACTGAAAGAGGTCAGCCAGCAGATATCACACGCGTCACCCTCTTTTCGAAGCCTTTAAAACTTTTAAAACCTTGCTATAACTAATACCAAAAAAAAAACGGAAGTAGAGCGGTAATGAAAGAGAAAAAGCTGAAATCTCGAGTTGCAAGACAGAGATTGTATTTACACACAGCCTTCAGCCTTCGACCTTTGAAAGCTTTTGTTCACGTGGGACAATAACGAGTGGTTTAGCGTGACTAATATTGCATCATCCAAAAGACTGAGAACATTATTTGACAAATCTGAAACGCGCGACGTTAAAGGCCTTAAACCACAGGTTATTTCGCTTCTGACCATATAATGGAACTGCTATTTAAAATTACGTTAAACGGATCAAGTGGTAAAGTTATGCAGATCCGCACGTATTTTATTGACAATGTAAAATTACTCAATGCACGCTTTGCAAAAAAGAAAATAGCGAGACAACGGCACCAATCCGATACTCGATAGAGTCTATTTAACTACCAATAACCTTTAATGAAAAAGTATTGCTCTTCAAAAGAACTCGTTTCACGTGAAATCTCTTTCGCTTAAAAAGAACAGCGCGGTATGACCTCGTGAGGAACTATGTTCCAAACATGGGATTGTGTATTTCGTCGAAGACTTACCCAGCCAAAGCTTCTTGAAGACAACTCCGCCGTTCTTCCAAAAAACCCTTGCTAAATCGACCAAAAACTCTCCTCTTCGTTGGCAATGACGGCAGTTTCCTGAAAGTCGAAAGACAAACACGAACTAAGCATGTTTCACGAAACACAGAAGAAAGAATGAGTCCCTAGAGGACCTGAAGGGTTATTGATATAATAATATTGGATTTGTGTGAATATAATTTCAAGTGAACTTACTAGTCTACAAATATCTCGCGCATTTCCAAGCTTGTAACAAGCCACTGAAACAGATCGTTTAGCTCTAGCTTTTTGCCAGACTGATGCCAAATCAGGACTGTTTACAGAAAACTGTATGTAAATTTTACCAATCGCACTGAAACAAAGGAAGGGGCGGTCTCTAAGCAACCAAAAAATGCCTCTTTGTCTGAAACCTTATGAAGGAAGTAAAAACACGGGATAACCTTTTGGTTCTTCCAGTGTTCATGGCCATGCAAATGCAAAGAGGTCTTGATAAATGAGGACGTAACTGCTTGCTAAACACTTCCAATTTAGTCATGTCTGCACAAATTCTACTTACAGTGCCAGCGAACTGTGTCTTGACAAATGTTTCCACAACCACACAAACTCCGAGAAGCGCCTTCTGACTTGTGTACTGTCCTTTGCAAAGATCATGCTGTTTGTCTGTGAATAGAAATAAAAACAGAAGATAGTTTTTGAGTTGCAAAACTCTGGGAGTCCTTCCTTTCTTGCTGGTGCGAAAACCGAGCATCTTGTCGACAAAAGCGCGCGAGAAATGCTGCAGCGGTAATCCGAGTGTTTGCGCTGCTGCTATTGCCGAGAGCTCTCCAAAAGGTTTTGGAGTGTATCTGTAATAATAAAGCTCTATTTCTTTGAGTTTTCTACGTTGTTACAGAGTTACAGGAACACTGTTTTCAACAAATCAAGGCGTGCATTTCAGCCGGTCATAACGAGTATTTGTTCAACAATGCCCTTTCAATTTTGTGCAGTGTTGTTGAAAATCATTGAAACTTGAAATGCCTATTACGAGTTATTACGACCACTCACCCGAACTGCGATCTCGTAGTCTGTAAAAACAGGCCATCCATGCACTAAGTGGGTGCGAGGATTCCGTACGTGGATGGAAATGAACTGAAAGTAAAACAATGTATGTGAACCACATGATTCAATCTGATGGCGAATGCAGCTTGTCCTTAAAATATCAGAGAATATTTCTCTATCAATCATACTTACACGCGAAGCAGAATTCTCTCTTGAGGCCATGCTGTTACTGTATTCTAGTTTTGGATATGCACTGTTCTAGATCCCAGGATCGAATGAAATGTTATACCATGAATGCCTTCAAGACTGAAAGAATGCCGTGAACCAATTAACTGTCACGCGCTCACCTTTACTCTCGTTTTATACGCTCTTATCATTGCGCCCGATGTAAAAATAGCCTGACATAAGCATAGGAAACGGTTAATATTCCCTGAAATATTAGTGAACTAGTTCTGTGGAGAAACGATTGGTGGGGCGTCCAGACGCGATGCACGATGGAAGCTCAGTTTCTTGACGAAAGCTACAATAAAAGACAGGTCAACAAGGGTCTCATAATACGTAAATTGCTTCAAGCATCATTGCGTTAGAAGAAAGTTGAATTGATTCTTTTATAGTCTGCGGATAACCGATGCACATAGGTCAAAGTCCAAGCACGTTGCAAGTTGTTATGATCACGTTTTTCGGTCACAGAAGGACTGGGCGAAAAAAACAACATCAAAAACTCGTTGTCCGTCAGATCTGGAGGTGTTTTTGAAATTTCGTATGTGATACGAGAAGTTTTGCTGTTAACAAATATTTTGTTGACTTTTGAGCGACGGCAAGTGATTTGTTTTTCGGTAGTGACGAACACATTTTTGTCAGCCTGCCCACAAGTGGCGTGTCACGCCCAGGAAAACGAAAGTCAAACAATAAACGTGACTGTCTTGATCGGTTTAAATAAAATTCCAGATTCGTCAGGAACCACAATTTCTCCTTCCTCGGAAATTAAGAAATGTCCTGATTTTTAGCCGAAATACCACGGACAAGATCCAAACTTTCTATGCGTTTTAGCTCTCTGTCGCCACACGAAAGCGTTATAAAAGCCCTGATGGGAACTCGTGGCAATGTTGTAGCGAAAGTTAAACGAAAAGTGTGCAAAGTGTGGGGTGTACAAAATAACATCGCCATACGTACGAAACAGTGCTCCTTGAACTGCTTTCAAACTGAGGTTTGTTCAAGGGCATACCCAACTTTATCCTGCGAGCAGAGTCTCCCTCGATATTCCTAGTCAAACCCAACTTTGAGTGAGGCTAAAGATACATAAAGACGAGATTGGTAAGGGACAACTTTGGATTGCGATGAAAGACACTTACGCCACTAAGGTAAAGTTGGTTGTTGTTGTCAAACTATTTTTTGGAGAAAAGGACTTGCAAAAGAAGCAAAAATGTTTGAAATTACTAATTTGGACTCGTACTTTGCTTCTCTATAATCCGAAAGATGTGATTACAAGCAAAAAATAAATTTTGTGATATTTTTCGTTTCGTTAATTAAGTGTAGTTTGCTTTCCAGGGTCAGAAAGATTTATATAGAGTGTTACTGCGATATTACTGTTTTTGTTAAAAGAAAATTACGACAAATACATATTTTCATTTTTTTTTCCACACTACGTATAATCCACACTCGTCACGCCTAGGCCCTAGTGGTTCAAAAGATGGATATCGCCACCCACCGGATAAATCGCTATCCAGCAGATAAGTGCTAACAAAGGAAACCACGTTAGTTATTAGTGGACAGCGTTATCCCCCTTTTGAACAACCCAGGAAAAGACTTTTTTCCCTTCAGGAAATGTTTTCGAAAAGAATCTGTTTTATCTTTAATAGACTTTCTAATCGCCTCTACAGACTGGCTTCCAGAAAACCCATTCTTCAAAAATAAACCGATCAAAACAGTCACCTTTATACTCGTCTTCCTTGTCTTCTTAGAGTTTGGCGTCACGCGCCCCTTGCCACTTGTCGACACTCGCGATATATGTAAATATATTCCAGGATCGGATTGAAATTTGGAAATGTTGGTTTTTGAGAAGAGGGGAAAACCGGAGTACCCGGAGTGAAAGTTAACGGAGCAGAGAAGAGAACCAACAACGTCCTCAAGAAAGTTGTTGTTTTTTATCGATCAGATAAGCATCAAAATTGATGATAATAAAAATAATAATCACATCCACGTTTTTTTACGAGTACATAACCTAGTGACCTAAAAAAAGCCCGTTAAAACGTCTGAGGTGTAAAAATTTATATATGGCAAATGATTCTATTGTCGAAATGTGTCCAACTACTTCCGGCGACGGATCGGGAGATTTCCCCAACTGACTTGACTACGCTTGCACAAGGAAGAAGTCTAGAAACCGAAAGTTGAGTGAGACTGCTTTAAAATTCCCTTCTTCCAAGTACACTATATCTAGATATTTTAGCGTGCGAGGGAATATTATCAATTAACACAGATTCTCTTATTGACATCCCTATTTTTACGAGTACATAACCTAGTGCCCTCTTTTCGTTTCTCCCGGGAACTAGTTTGAGCGCGGAAAATTGTGCACAACCGAGTCCGAAAGAAACCACACAACACTCGTCTAGCAGGTTTTATAAATAATTCCGTTCCAACCTGTTCTAGTGTCGGGTCTTCCGGTTTGTCAGTCTCAACAGGAACGCTAATGGGGCGTTCAAATAATTTACGAAATTTACGGTCGCTTTAGTTTTTATTAATGATCTCGTCTTTGTTTTCTGCCCAAGTCGCAGAGACAACCATAACTAATAAATCACCTAACAATTTCAAATTCTCTCATTTGGAATAAACTTCCCAATTTCCAAACAAATAGGCTAATACAACTACGACAGTAAAAATTTTATCCATGCCAGTGCTTTAAGCAAGTTACAAAACAATACAAAACAGGGTTTACCTCAAAATGCTCTCCCTGGTCGCTTGGGTTAGCCATCCTCTGTCTGTAGCACTGTGTGCGGACTGTCCTCAGAGCATTTGGAGGTAAAATTACTTTCCTGTTATAAGCGCCAAGATTTTTGATCGCTCAAATGAAACCAGTTTTTCCTGTTGACTCTTTGACGTACTGTACTCGCGTTCAGCTTTTAGACAAGAGGCAGATGAAACGAAATCCCCTTGAGTGGGCCACTAAAATAACGCACATAGCAAGAGATTACAGATCGTCGTGTCACCGAAAGGTCAACCGAATAATGGATTACTGCAAATGTCCTTTATTCTCCTTGATCTGTCTTCCTTGCTCGTTCTGGTAGAATTCTAGGACTTATCTTTCTCCTGACTTCTTCTGTGCACGAGGACCCAGCCTGAGAGATTGCAACAGCAGCACTGTTATTATTCATGGTGTTACTCGAGGGGAACGAAAGAACCAATTAAAATTGAGTTTGCGTAACAGTTTGAAGCTATGCAAATGAGTAACAAAATTCCGCCTGGAGACAGAATTCATTTGATAATTGCGAAATATTGCATTGAAACGTGCACCGTTTGTGAGTAAGTAATATCTAATTTCGGACATTTTATTCGCTGATTTTGCTGTTTGTAAACTCCCTGTATCAATGGACTGCGCATTCAACTTCATAGAAAAATTTTATCATTTGCTCCATATCTGGGACACTGTTCATTTATATTATTCTTTTGTTATTCAAATTTTTTAGTAAATAATCTCGTACTGAAATATAAAAATATTTTCCGTTTACACGACAAAGCCCTGGAGTAGACATTTAAGAGTTTCTATTTTACATGATTTAAGATGCTTACCACAATTTCTTTATGCGATCTCGTGGACGAGGTTTGCAGACTGTGCGCGAAACTTCTATTTACGCACAGCAGCTTTGGCAATCTTTGTCGCCTTCTTTGGAGTTATAAATTCCAGATGGATTTGCACCTTGACTGGGGAATCCCGTAAGCGATCAATTTACAAATCTTACATCGGCAGGATGCAACGGACTAACATCCACCCTCCCTCCAGGCGACGCTCTCCGGGCTCTTTAATGTTTGAATTTTCAACTGGTAGGGCACATAATCTAAGCCATCAGGTGCCCCTAACCACGGGAACATATTCTTAAAATATACAGCGGAACGCTGTATTTGCCTTCAAGCATAAAGCTTCAAGGCCTTTTATTCCATTCGCAACATACACAAATAACATTGTAGTCCTGGATTCCTTCCATCCTCAACATAATAATAATGTACAATAACTTGTTCATCGATCAACTACTGACGTCAGATTCTCGCCAAGCGGAACACGTTGCAACTTGTCAGGTGCCTGGGGAATACCCGGGGTAATTTTGCTCCACTTTGAGAACAGCAGAACGAAATACAGTGTTCGTAAAAAAAATGACCTAAACAAAGCCCGATAAAACGTTTAAGGTGTAAAATTTACATGGCAAAATATCTTATTGACGAAATGTGTCTACCTTCTTAGCGTGGTACAGCATTCTTAACGGGTCGCGTGATTTACCCAACTGCGCGTGATTTGCACAACTCGAAACTGTAACTTGACAGCCCGGGGGGGGAGTACTCCCCTAGATGAGGTATATAGGTATGTGCCGCCCCAAAGGGTATGGTTTTTGAACCGTTTTGGTCTGAAAACGGGTATAGATTTTGAACATTTTCGTCTGAAATTGGGAATGGTTATCGAGGGAACGTTCACGAAAGCTTTTAAACTTATTTTTCTTCCCAGCAACCGGCGCTAGTAATGGTGAGAGAGAAAGAGAAATAGATAAGATATATCATTCCAGCTAAATCTCACCTATTCATCTTTGCTACGTTGCAAGGTCAGGTCTGAAAACGGGTATGGATTTTTGATGCCAGGTCTGAAAACGGGTGTGGGAAATGACATTTTTTTGTTCTGAAATTGGGTCTGGATTTGGAGATGCAGGCAGCACACCCCCACCAAAAATTCCAAGGAGTACCCCCCCGGGCTTGGCAGATCTTGGTAGATAAATTTATTTTAAAATTCCTTTCTTACAAATGCGCTATCTCTTAATATTTTTGGCGTGTGAGGTAATAATCAATTCACAAGGATTCTTGCGTTCAAGAATTACATTTTACGCAATATATTTTTTACCCTTTTGGTAATAGTGAAAAACCCCGAACGTGTAGGAATGTAAGGCATCTTACGTACCCGTGAACTCTGTCATGCAAGCAGCGTTGATAAGTCTAAGAAATGATGGCATATTGGGCCAAAATGCACACACAGACAGACAGACGGACAACCTATATTTAAGCACGATTAAAATTAAAGGTCAGTTGCTTGTAGGGTCATGTAAAAATATAATAAAATAAAAAAATTAAACTACTACATGATAGATACTGTTCAAGTAAAATGAAAAAGAATTAAACTGAGAGTGGATTAATTAACCTATTATAAAACTATGTAACAATGTAACCACTCGTACGTGATGCACGTTTTGGCTTCAAAGATATTAGAGTAAACAAGTACTTGAGAATATTGGTTTTGGAGATCCGCCATCACGCAAGGAAAACAAGTTTCAAAATAAAGGCAGTTAAGGAATAAGATGAAAGAGATTTACTATATTTTTCTCTATGCCACTGGGTAGCTTTGAACAAGAGCCCGTCCAAGATCGCTGAATTCGACTTGAAGAAAAACAACGTTACACACTGGTTAGCCGCTTCTCCCGTTGCGTGACGACCCTAATAACGGCTGCGGAGCTGAGACTACACACTGGTAGCCTGATGAGTGAATCAGTTAGCAACGGAAACTGAACTGTGTTTTCGTTTCTGTTGGTGTATAAACAATATTATTTAGGCATTCGGCAGCTAGGGGCTGAAATCCGTCGGTAATTGACGTAACTGAATTACAAGAAACTTGTATGCTATCCTGACTTTCAGGCCTTCTTTCCATTTCCCTCCATCTACATCCTAATTTCGAAAAAAATGATAAATATATAAATAAAGAAATAAGTAAATAAATAAAACAAGCAGAGAAATCTTGCGAAAACTGGGACCACCAAACATAATTCCATCTAGTGCAGTGACAAGGACGAGCGCCCAGGGTCCTAACTATTAGCCTTCACCTGCTTCCACAAAAAGATCTCAGTGGTACTCGGGCCTCTTGACCAATAAAAAGAGTGAACAGCGATGTAGATTATCCTCTTTTTCTTGATGTGGGAGAAACGAGACACTTCCCAAGTTTATGGCGCATTAGAGCGTACTTAATTCAACCTCAGTCTTATTCTACATGGCTAGCACAGCGAAATATGTATGCTTCGCGGACCTACTTTGTCCGTTCGAGTTCTTTGTCTATGCTGAATGATTGTTTCCTATGCTATAATATTGCATAAGTATAATGAATTGATGGGGCATTCTTGAGGAGCGAGAGGGAGTATTTCCTCTGAGTAGCACTCTTTACCTCATCTATGACAAGAGAAGAGCTTTTCATCTTCTCTCATTACATATGTATACTTCCGGTTTACGACTGGCGAAGATCTGGCGAGGCTACTAAGTGTGAAATGGCGCGGTCATAACTTTCAAACTTGGGAAAAGTTTTTAGACTAACCAAGTTCCAACGGATTATTGTGTTTTCACAATGAGGGAAAGGAGAGCAAGCCAAGAAAATAAAAAAGGAAAGAGAAAGTCCAAGGTAAATTTTCAAATATTTAACTTTTTTTCTTTTCTGATTGCTTCGTCATAAGCTTAAAATTCAACAAATTGTAACGAACAGCAATTGAACTATAAAAGTATACAAAAATAGTTTAACTTTAGGCTTGATTTGATTTTTTATTTCCCAGTCATAAGAAGCTCTTTAAACCCTATTAATGTAATTTTACGGCCTTAGACGCGCAGACTGAGTGTGACTTTGAACACTGAAAGGACTTCTGGCAAAGTAGTGGCCGTTACACAAGAGGAAGAGAGCATGGATGTAGACTCCTGTTTACCTACAGATCAACATTCATCCCGTTCTAAAAAGGAAAAAGAGAAAGAAGCAGGTGAAATTAACCTTGAGACTGTTTGTCTTCAATCAGATTGGCCTAAATAGTTCGCTGGATTGTACTGATTTAAAACAAAAAGCTTATTTATTCCCTCGGCCATGGAAATTCATACCCTTAACACCACGACCAATCAGGAGACTATTCAGCCCAGTCAGTGCCAAATTTGAAAAGTTGGGTTTTTGATTTGTAATTTCCTATTAATGAATTCTCATCTAAAAAGATTGTTTGTTAGGCATTCTCTTACCCAAACTGTTTTTGCATAGCAAAGTGATATGCTTCTGGAAAGACTCAATAAACTGACTTATTAATGATAAAACGTTATTTCCATAAAGTGCTGAATGATGGCCCAATAGTAATTTTCTCCACAGATGTGGCCAAGAGGTCTGTCAATACCACCCTTAGGGACAATAACAGAGTTCTTGCGACAGCTCTAGGTATGTTTTGTTGTTGGGGTGACTGTCTCCTCTTTCGTAAATTTTGAGACCTATTAAGATTAAACAATGTTTTGATAGATTCTTTTAATATTAAATATAAAAATAACTTATGATAAATTTGATTTCAGAGGATGCGCAACTTGAACTTCGCTTAGCTCGGCATGAAAACGTTCAGCTGAGGAAGCAATTCTATGAAAGCCATCAGTCATATGTGGAGAAAACCAGTGAATTAGAGAGTCAACTGCAGTCAGTAGAACACCTCTTAGCAAATAATGGAACAAAGACAATCCAGGTCAGAACTGGAAGTTAATCCATTAACTGGCTTAGTTCATTCATCTAGATAATTTGTAAATAGCCTCTGGTGACCATATGTGCATATCTCAAATTCACCAGATTATCAACATGTGATGCTGCTTGTTAGCGTAATCTTTTTCGAACAGATTTCCTAAAATATTATCTTGTATTTCTAAGGTAAAGCACTGCGTAACCACAGTTACCGGTACTTAAGCTGCAAAAATCTGATTCTTTGACAATATTATTTGAATGACAAAAACAGTTATTTTATCCTAAGGAGTAAAATGAGTTGTATATTTGTTTATTTTTAATAGCTAACCTACTATTACATCGTCATTGGGTGAATGAGTAAGTTGTAAGTTGGATAATAAAATTAATATTAAATTGATATGTATTTCTTGTATGTTTAGGCCGTATTCCAGAATGTTTACAAACTTCTGAATCAGACTTGTGAGCAGCTTCTTCAGGCCTCCAACTCTTTGGCAGATGCAGTACACCTCGTCAGATCATACCTTGCCCCAAGCAAAGTTCAGAAAGACACATCCCCTCATGTAATTTACAACAATGTGTCCCCGTATGTGTTTCCTGTATCCAGTGCTGTATGCACCACCCCTCCCCTAGATGAGCCATCAGCAATGGAGATCACAGAGAGTCAATCAGTTATTATTGAGATCAATGACACCATAATGAACAACTTGAACAGAGGTCAGTGTAAAATGATTCTTCGCCTTCAATGCATACAGATGGCTATAAATTATAACCAATTATGTTAGGTAGCATTATGTCGCGCATTATTTACAGCATTTCATTGTTGATGAAAAATTATTCCTTTTTGGGGTAGTCTTTCAAGAATAGAAAAAGTACTCTTCACCTTAACTCTTTTGCAGAAGGCAGTAGATTTGTATCATTTTGGGTTATTGTCTTTCAAAAAATAGAAGTACCTGTTACTCCTTAAGTCTTTTACAGACGGCATTAGCTTTGTATCTTGTTGGGGTATTGTCGGTCAAGTGCAGAAAAATTACTGTTGCAGAAGGCATTTAGCTTTTAAGATAATTTAAAGCATTTTTACATTAACACTTGAAAGGCTACCTGTTACACTCTTTAGCCAGTGCAAGGGTTTCATTAAAATTTCAGAAGGAGGACAACTGTTTTCACAGATGGGCAAAACTGAGCTTCTTTGTCAGAAAAACTTTCCACTACATGATTCAACCAGGCTGGCAAAATAAACGTCACAGCTGGTTAACTTGCCGGGTGCTGACTCTTTGTGAAACCCCTCCTAGTGTGATGCATAATATTAACCAAGATTATATTTTTAATAAATGTTTATTGTCATTTTCACTGCTGAACTGTTGTCACTCTTGCTTTTAAATTTAGAACAAAAAGCCATTCACGTGAAAGTAAACAATGACAGAAAAGCAATGGAAGGCACCCAGTCTCAACGGGGTAGTCAACGTACAAAGAGGAAATGTTGCACAGCTGTCAGTTATATAGAGCCAGGCCTTCGCAGGTATAATACAGTGATTATCATTTTATTCCCCACCCCGTGAAATGTTCTTCCTTTTAACCAATTAAGTTTCAGATTCAGTTGGTCCACTTGAACGAATTGGCAAGTTAATCGGAGTCTAAACTCTTTGTGAGAGGGTTAATCCATACTAGAAAGGGCCTGAAAACAGCATTTTCTAATCTTTAATCAGCAGTTTTTCGTCGCCCTCTGGTTCCCTTATGCATCTTTCAAGAAATTTCAAGGATTCTTAAGGATCTTATCAAAATCCGTAAAGATCCTTTAGCTAGTTGTGAATCTCCAGAGTCTCTCTAATGATCTTTTAAATTCTTCTCATGATCTGAATGAGATTATGATGAGTTTTTAGAGATTTTGCTCCAAAATCATATCAAACCTCAAAAACGCGTCAAATGTTACCTTTTGTAAGAACTTTCCACCAGATGGTCAAACCAGCCAGGCATTTTTGTCCTCACAGCTGGTCAGTTTTGCCTGCTGCTCGGCCCTTGATGAACTCCCTAGTAAATATTTGATGGCAAGTTCTCCTAAGTTCTACACATTGTGTGTTCTATTTCAGCAAACTGCGTAGCGGGGACCCGTTTACTGACAGCACATTGTTTGGCGAAGAAACCCTGACAAGCAGTAAAAAACGTGAGTCCACCTTGGTTTTAAAACTGTTTTTGAGTATTTCCTGAGTGCTGTCAAGCTTGGACTTCACATGCGTATTGTCACACCTGTTGTTTATATACGATTTGTTATACAAAGGTTCCATGAAGGCACCGTAATGTGTAGAACTGTGTAAAAAAGGGGTCACCCTTAACTCTAGTTGATATTTAACCCTGAAAGGTATAACAACAATCTGTAGCAGGACTAAGTTAGTAATATTTTTTTTAGGGAAGAAAAGCTTGCCTACAATGAGAAACACAGTGAGTGCAAATATATACTACTTTTGCAATTATTTCTTGCTAATTTGTTGACTTCTGAACAAGGTTGTTAGCTTTTTAGTTAATTACAAGAATTGCGTAAACCGTGGTAGAATGTATATATTTGTAAGTCTGATCTGGTGGCTGCTCATATCAGTTTTTGATTAAAAAATCAGTATTATATAGTTGTTGTTAGTATCTACCGCACATGCGCATACTGCTTTTCATGCGCGCTGATTTGCTACCTGAGAAGTGATAAGCATCAGCAGCTTGTGTGGTGTATACTAAGAAAATTGTTCAGGTCAGTTTTGGTGAAAGTGGTGGATATTGACTTCGCCGCTGTTCCCTTCGGTGAATAATTGTTAATACCAAGTTTTGATGAAACGCTTATAACGCACAAGGGTCCGTGCATATTAGACTTAGGTTGATAGGTCTCGAGGAAGCTTCGGTATATTACCCTTTCTAATACTTAGACATACTGACCGTGAACTATATCGTTAAGGGAGGTATGCCAGTTACGTTTTTTTTTCAACCCCTGGGCCGGGTTTTTCAAAAGGTGGATAACGCTATCCACCGGATAGCGTGGATAGCGTGGTTTGTTTTGTTAACACTTGTCCAATGGATAGCGATTTATCCAATGGATAGCGTTATCCAGCCTTGGATAAACGAGCCACAACTTTAACTAACCTCGGCAGTTTACTTTGCTTTGTAGAAGAAACGCTCTCCCCTAGCTAACCTGACAAACATCATTCCTGAAGAAAGTTAAAGATGGAGAGCTTTTCAAGGATCTGAAGAGTGGCTTGATTGACGCTGGCGTTGTCAAGACAGTCTGTGAACAAGGAGGTTTGTTTGTCAAAATAAAATGACAAACCAATTGAAATAGTCATTGCGTATGACAGACGTATAACAGCCATTAATGATATTTATTAAGAAGAATTTAATTCAGAGTATTTATTTACGCGAAGTTCCGTGTATAAAATTCGTTGAGGTTACATTTTGTAAATGGAAGATGTTTTTGGTGTAAAGAATTGAACGATGGGAGACTTTTTTGTATTAAATTTACTTCAGACATTTTGCACAATGTTGTCAGTGTTACTCGATCGTGTGTAATGATTTACCTTGAGTCATGCATGTTTTACCTTTCCTCACTGATCCAAGCTGACAGCTTGTATCTGGGAAGAGTGGAGGAAACACTTCATAGTTCGTTTTGTTGCTATGCTTACTAAATAACTCTTGCTAACCTCGTCTTTTCGGTCTGTACTGTTTGTTACGGACCGAGTATTTTTCCTCGATTTATGGCCCAGGCGTAAAGCGCGCGGGCCATTAAAAACGAAGATCCGTAACTTACAGTACGGACTGAGAAAACGAGGTTTACAAGATTAGGCTTTTGTACATTATGCTTTTTCCCCACTAAAATGCTGCACTTAAGAACGTTCGCGCGAAAATTTTCATCTACTGTGGAGAGATAATAAATTACTTGTTTCAGAAATGCAATAAAAATTGGGGGTCACGGGGTTCGTTTCAGAGACATGGCGTGTGGAAAACCAGTCTGATTTTGATAAATTGGTGCGCGTAATTCAGCATGGTCTCCAGGATCTTTAGGTTAAAATATCAAAGATAAGTCAACAGAGGCATTTGAAACTGACGCACAGCTAATCGAAGAGGTCAAATGAACGGAATTCGATGAAACGTTTTGCAAAATATTCAAAATTCTACTCGATAGATTTTTTTCATTTTTTCGCAAAACGTAGAAAATCGGCAGAGAAGACGTCCCATCGAAAGAAAAATAGGGGTCACCGAACGTCCAAGATCGTTAAATCCACGCAAAGTCAAAGCGATGGCCATTTTCCCTAACTACTTAGCGCGCGCGCTCGATGCATGACGTGGCGTGTGAATTTCGTGCGCAGTGAGGATGCGCAAAAACAATTAGCGCGAACGTCCTTAATGCTCCAATTTTCCCACTAAAATACACGGTCTCCCCCAAAAAAGTCACTAAAATACTCGGATAATGCTTATCATACAAATGTTATTAGAAAAATGTACAAGTGTTGCGAGTAACAACAGGTAAAAAAGTTCATAAATGCAGCTCTATCAGGGTGGCATTTGCCACTTTTGTAAATTTTGAGTTTTAGTCTTCATTTTCTTTAAGAATAATTTCTTTTTTAGTTTCTCCCAAAAAAATAATTTACCGGGGAAATGCCACTAAAATTCTCGAAAAAATGCTAGCATAATGTACAAAAGCTTGTAACATACGAAACGTCAAGTAAATGAACATTGTTTAACATGCGTTTTACTACCATGTTTATCACCGCAGTTTGCGTTTTATTTCCTATACAAGATATCAATTTATACACAATTTAAAGTAAAAGAAAGTTTGAAACTTTTAGTTTCTACAAAAGTTAAAAACACTTGGCGATAAATCACGAAACATTTTGGCAATGAAAACAGCTTTAAATTTTATCGGCCCGTGCAGTAGAATGTGGCCCGCTAAATTGACCAATCACAGCGTGCGTAGTATGACTCATGGGTATTCGTGCTTTCCTGGTGACAGGTAGCAAACCAGGGGTGGGGCTTATAACATGAATTGCACCACAGCAGTTGAGGTTCGAGTTCTTTTTATTACTATTCAGTTTGACAAGTCACGCCGAAACTAGACCCAACCAAGGGACAGTCTCTCATAAAAGTACAATTTTCCTAATTTTAATAAATTACTATTAAATTAACATGATATTCTGTTAAATAACTTGATCAAAAGATAGTTTATTTACTTTACACTCTTAGTTGATACGGACTGGTTATGTATTCTTTTCTCAACAAGGATAAAACAATATTTTTTAGAGTTCAACGATGATCAACGTTTTGTAGTCACAACTGCTAGTACTTTGTTCTCCAGGCCCAAACACGGGCTTCAATCAAAATAGAAATATTGGGGTTTATGGGTCACAATCTTCTATTTTAGGTTGTACAGTTCCTTTGGCCCAATACACTGTATTACTGGCAAAAACTGGTCCGGGTCCTCTTAATTCTGTTTCTCCTTTCTTCAAGGTTGAGTCCATGTTAGCATGGAGCGGCTCTTTCTCAACAACGTAAATTTATTTTAGTAATCGTCCAAGTTTATATACATTTTCAAATACAAGAAGAAGAGAAGTTTTTCTTTAAGTAATCTGTCGTTGGCGCATCTGCGTTGTGAAACTAATTCTCTTTAGCGTGCACAACATCAGAAAAGACAAGAACCTTGCAATCGGCAAACAATCAACGGTTTGAGTGATTCAGTGCCTCATCGTAACGAGTTTTAACTATAAAAGGATATTAAATGCTTCCTAAGATTCGTAATGGCAGTTTGTTTTTAATTGCTTGGTGATGTTATCATATGTTACCCATAGTTTTAGTTTACAATTCTCTAATCAGAACTTAAAAGATTGGTCTATATAACAAGACACCGGACTATTAATTTTACTATTCAGCATCCGGCAAAAACGTCTTGCGTTGTGTGCTGGATTTTCTTATTTTCTCGGAGTTGCACTACAAACATTAGCACTTTTTGTCGCTTCAGTTATTATCCTTAGTCTCTCACAGCTTTTTTTCGCCGGGCAGGAATGGGTTCGGAGCGCACAAAGGCAGGGAACTCAGAGTATGATTGACAACCCGGTGATGCGCCTCGTCAGCTCGGATGGCTAGAATGACGTCACGCATTGTTGAGCCCTCCTATGGAAAATGGAAAAGACAGAAGTAATGGTTTTAAGCGAAATGAAAAGATACTAGACTAGTCCATCCAGTGGACCTATATTTATTTACTCCTTGTAATTTTACCCCGTATATACGGCCCCTCGCACCAGCCATGTTCATCTTCCCATTGTTCAAGTTTCAGTCTTTTTCCTACTTCATCTGCAGTCCAGATGCTTATTAAAAGAAACAGTTGTTCAGAAGTGAAATTGTGATATAGATCTGTTAGATCTGTTAAGCAGTCATGAGATTTGACCCTACTCCATTAAAACGGCCAAATTTTCATGGCGCTTTGGTGATCATATAAACCCGGTCTCTAGTGTGTTTGTCTCAAATATTTGAATTTTATTTTCTCTTGCGTAAAAACATTTTTTACTCACTCTCTGTCCTCTTAAGTAAAACGTTATCTTTATGGCTGAAAAATTAAATTTATATATTTACGCTGCCGTGTAATATATCGATCCTCTAGACATTTAATCGAACGCTTACCGACAGCTTCCAGTAGTTGACAGCGATCTTAGGAGCCAGCTGATTTCTCCACAAGGGTAACTTCCCACTGTCAATACACTGCAAAATTTTAAAAAAAATGTAATAACATAAAGTACATAAAAATAAATGAATAAAGAGTAAACCGACCTTGAGAGTAAATAAAACGAACCTTCATGGAGCAAGGACACCCGAAACACACACCTGTGTATTTGCACTTGTTTGATTTATGCAATGATCTACTCTAATGATCTACTATAACGTCTCATAACCTTAGCTCAACAAACTGAAAATAGCGAAAATGTTTCAGCAGATATACCTCAAGGCAGTGGGTATAAGTCTTAACTGCTTCTTCCTCCAAATATCCAACAAATCTGTGACAGAATCTGGGGCTGATCAGGTATGCCAAGAAAAACAGGTTCACAAACATACCTGAGACGTAAAAAAGCCAAGAAAACAAGTCAGAAGGTTCCGCTTTCCTCAATTAGATGTGCATTTCGCGTGCCACAGTGAAAAAGATTTAAAGATTTAAAAAATGTTATAGTAGGATCTGAATTTGGTGTAAACAATACCACCAGGCGATTGTACAAGCTTAAAATACATACTACTTGTATTTGTACTTGACGCACAGGAGCCTCCGTTGTAATACTCTGAATAGAAGCTTAATCTTATCGCCGAATTAAATAAACCCTGAGAGCAGTAAGTATCGAATACATGAAAATGACATCATCTTACCTTGGGCAAGAAGGATAGTACCGCGGAAAACAACTCCTGGTTGCTTCATTTCCAAAGCGGTCATCAAGTGCATTCTCTCGTTTTCAGCTTCCTCTAAAGAACAAAAAGACCTTTCTTTTAATGTGAAAAAATCAGCAACAACTCTGAGCAAGTTGGAAAAGGCAGGAGACCTCAAAGCATCTGCTAAAAGTGCAGCACCCCATGTCAGCTCCAGTGTCCATAGTCACGAGAAAGGTCCTGTCTATATGACTATATCGTTATTATTAACCGCCATTCAGAACGCACTGAGCTTTTGTTAATCGTTTGGCAGTTGCCATAATAATGCGTGACACGTGATGGCCCAGAACTTAGAAGGGTTACATGTGATTGAGCGTGACGCGGGACTGGGCATCACAACCGTGATGCATAATTTGTTTTTTTACAAGCGCGTGACGCGTGATTTACCGGGATAAGTGATAAGCGAACTCTCTTTGACCTACAAGACTGATAGCATTTATTTTTTTCACCTTTGATGTCTTTGATGGTATCAAACAATCGTGACACAGTAACAAAATCCAAGTCATGGCCTGATCGCAGATCGGCCTGTAATATCTAATGGATGACGTAGTTCCGTGGCTTACCTAACAACGTATGTATCCATCCATTGTCTCTTGTCAGCCTCCTCAATGCGTGGAAGTGTCTTGTCATGGCGCCGATCATTCCAGGGACCCCAGCTATTGTTTCCAGCATGATAATTCGACTGTATGTCAAGAGTATGTCACGTGAGAACCGGTGAGAACATCGCCCATTAGTGTATACCACACCAGTGAATAGTGCTTTTCGCGCCCGCTGATTGGCTAGCTCGGAGTTGATTAGCGAAGTACTATTCACCTCCGAGCAGCCGAAGAAAAATAAAATGGCTTCCCGTTTCAAATATAGTTACTCTTAAACAAGTTAAGTTACTCTTTGGTCCACTAGTTATTCAGCTTGTGTGGTATATACTAAAACAA
>Ga0126337_10000349_pt1 | contig 22129 bp, 13 predicted proteins | sample DipCmetagenome_FD_92527 | JGI IMG/M metagenome (GOLD analysis project Ga0126337, IMG submission 92527) | Coral microbial communities from La Bocana,Puerto Morelos, Mexico - Diploria C A metagenome | ecosystem: Host-associated > Invertebrates > Cnidaria > Coral | place: La Bocana,Puerto Morelos...
ATAAAACCGATAAATGATCATAAATGTTCCGAACACAATCCGAAGATTGGACCACTTACGGACTTACCAACTCGATGACATAGTAGCTATTTCTCTTCTAAGAAGAGAAGTAGCTACAAAAAGAGAAGCGTTTTAAAAACAAAATGGCTTTATAGATGTTTCAATAGCAAATGCTGTATGTTTTCTCACAAACTGCGCCTAAAAGTTGATCATCAATTGAAAACAAAAATTTGGTCCATGGCTTTGATGAACGGTCTGTGTTTGCTTTTAAATATGACTGTGTGAAAAAGTTTTGTTCCGTTGTTGCTGCATTGTTTGCCTTACAATAGCCTACAAAAATCTCTCGAGAAGTTCAAGCAGCTGTACTCACCGTTTTTTAAGGCTCTCACCTCGCGAGATGAGAGTTTCATCTCGCAGGAGAGTGGTAACTTACTTTTGAGCAGTATTGTAGAACTAGTAGTATTATCAGTCAGCTAAACCAAGTTATATAAAGATTTGTAATTAAGTACAGGGTAAAACTCAGTAATAACCTGATACTGCATTAAAGCATCAAGTTCTGCCTCAAATGCTCTGATTCGAGTTGTTGATTCAGCAAGCTGAAATATAAAAAAGAAAACCCTTTTTAAGCATGCAATGAAAGCAATATTTTCAAAGTGTGTTATTGCTTAGTAAGAGCTTCTTTCCTTTGATGGGTAAAAACCATCTTGCCGAGATTAAAACTTTGGTAGCAAAAGCAAGGGTCCAAAGTGTTATCCTTCATTCTATGAAGATGTTTCCAGATGACAACTGGTATTTTTGGTACTACACAACTGAAAACATTCTCAAGAATGTAAGGAATACCGGTAATACCTCTTTTTGAAGCTTGTCAGATGGTTTTTTCGTATACTCCTCCCTTGTTTTCTGTAAAAAAACAAATCGTGCACAAAAGTCAAGTACACACAGCCTTGATTAACACCTGGACTATAATCTATTTACACTCGCATTGCCAACAATTTCTTGCCACATGGATCTAAACAGGAACACAAATATCAATATCAGGAAATAATAATTTTCTGATTAATCAGAAAAACAGAAAAGGGATGTTAGTGCAAGAATTTTCCACTTCATACACTTTTTTAAATATTTTTACTGCAGTCATATAATGAGTTACCATATTTACTCGAGTATAAGTAGACTGCCCATTTTCAAAGTCAAAAATTGGATTTTTCGTCATTTCTGGTTAAAGATGTAAAATTCAGAGCAATAGAAATTTCCCAAAAAGTTAATCTTTTCTTCCTAAGAATGTATGAAAAACACGGTAAATTTAAAAAAAAAAACAAAGCACAATGCAATGGTGTACTGTGAAGTTTATTAGGACTTGTTTTATCATATCATCACGATTTAATTAAGCATCATCACGATTTAAGTACACACCAGCCCTTCGATTTACTAGAGAATTATTTTATGATATTTGCAAGTACATCGCATTGCATTTAGCTAACCTTTATTTCAGAGTTGAGTTTGAAAGGAGATTTAGAAGACCAAAGAAACACTGAAGAGCTTTGAAGAATCACTCGATGAAAACACTACCATCTTGGAAAACTTGGTAACCAAACTACGAATATGAGGAGTACTGGAAACGAAGATAACTCCCCATGCTTTCCGAAATGTGTGTGCGCAACAAACAGCATTTGCCAGGTCACTAAGCTACTCTTATTGTTTGATGAAAATACCATAAACAGATGCAAAACTGTAAGAAAAATGTTTGTTCACAATTTTTTGTTGATGAGGAATGTGCCAAAAGCTGACAAAACTTGAGCAAAATTAGAACTGGTTTTGTAAACTCTGTTTTCATAATGGACTTTGGGCAATGCTGCTTATTTCTTGCATTGCTTTGTCAGGTCTTTGTGTATGACTCATGTATAAGTTGAGGGCAATTTTTCAAAACAATTTTTTTTGGTCATAAAAGGTCGACTTATACACGAGTAAATACCGTACGTGTCAGGAATGAAAAAAAGTTGAGCTAAAAATTGAATAACTAAAAAGAAAGGGATTTGATAGTGCATTTTGCAAAAAAAAAAATTGGAACTTCTAATCGATAGATTTTCTTCATTTTTTGCTACACGTAGAAAATCAGTAGTGAGAAAAATAGAGATTGTTAAATCCAGGCAAAGTTATATAAATGGCCATCACCACTATCATTATTCATTTTATAACTTAACACACGTTCAATGAATGCATGAAAGGGGTGTATGAATTTGCATGCACAGTAAGTATGCACAGAAACAATTAGCACAAACATCCTTAAGCCACTGGGGGCAATAAGGATTAATGATGATGATCATGATTCTTAAGCCAAACAAACGAAAATCATTAATTAGTTGAAGTGTTCACCTTGTAAAACTGCTTCTCCTGATCAAGCACCCTTTGAATGGTTAGTGTTCTCTCATCTTTTACTAGGTCTTTTGGTACCTGGATTACAACAAAGTTATTTGGTAAAAAATATACAAATTTTCGGTCCCATGAAATCCATTGTGATATACTACAACATAAACAGTTAAATTGCAATGTTTACCAAACTTAATAAGTGAATTTTGGCATGAAGAGCACAGTTTATGTACTGAGCTCTCTGCACCATTTTACAACAAGAATGATATAAACATCCAACAAGATATTTATCAGGTGTGGAAGAGAAAAGAATGAAAGCTTTCAAAATGCTTGTGAACTAATAAGATAAAGCAAAAGGAAGCTACGTTATCTATGCTTGTTCTAAGGGTTTGACTACAAATCAAGCCACATTGAAAAATTGAAGGTAGAAACAAACCATCCAAAATCATATAGAATTGCCAGCAGCAAAGGTTTTCAGGACTATTACTAATTTTATTATTAGTGTTCATGCTCTAATACACAGTTAAAAAGTTATACATTATGTGCAATCATAACTTAGATATAAGATATAGATATATGTCTGGACATTATTCTACGTTAAAAATGAAGAAAACATTTATAAATTTATGTACCATTTTACTATCAAGTTTCAGTACAAAAATTTAATCTACTACAATTTTATCATGAATGCCATTCTCTGAATGGCTACACGACTCACTATCTATTCTAGTGTAGATGCGCATGCTATCAAAATTACGATTGTGTCTTCGAAGTATCTGAAGAGGATCTAGACTGAGTTTTGAACAACTAGTCACCCAGCTGTACTTCAAGATTAGACTAAGTACTTCACATTTTGAGTGCCATTCACACAAACAACGTAACTCAACTTACAACATTCAATGGTGGTGGAGGTGGTGATGGAGATCCATGCCGTTCTGCTAAAAATAACATGATAAGAAATAAGACTTATTAAAGCTAAGCACAACAATTTTAATTCATGCACGTCAAGTTACCTGTTTATTTGTTTTCTCTAAACAAAACAAATAGTTGCAGTGATCAAGAACACACAAAAGGAGCTTCCTAAAAACAAAATTTCCTGTTTCTTCTGCATCAATTAATAAATTATTATTTAATACTTAGTGGTAAAGATTTTATAGCAACTATACCATATGTTTATACAGAAACCTGTCAATATGTAGCACACTTAAACAGTAACAGTATTTTGGCTTATCTTTCTCTGAGAATGACTTACTAAAATTTACAATTCTCTCTAACACTGAAGAACCAGTAAGAATACATCTAATTGCAACTAACAATAAGATATGACATATTGTTTAAAGCAAAAATAAAACATTTACGTAAATAACATTCTTCTATGCCAACCAAACACTGACAACATATTTTGTGAGAAAAGTTCATGATTCTATGATGTACATGAATGTATATTTTTCAAACATTTTTTTCAGCGCAATCCTTTCGCTGAAAACAAGAATACACAACAGGATGAAAGCCAACAAACTGTTAACTAATCAAGACATATGTTAAGATGATGCCGCTTTCATATAAGAATGTCAGACATTAAGTGGATGCATGTCAGCTACAGACTCCTTATCTATTGTCTGCAAACACACTTTCAGACAAATCTTTGTATTCAAATTAATATCTTTACCAATCAACAGGAAAGAGAACTCAAAAGAGAATTCACAATTTGCAAATGTTTGAATGTGTTAATTTTCAAACACTTATGAACATAACTCAACCTCTATCTTTTCATGAACAGAGCATAATTTCAACAAATAAAGCACAGAGTGCAAGCCTTAGGGTGTTTTGCAATGTGGCAAGCATTTTATGCACCAACAAAGAGATACATACCCAAAGTAAATAAAGGTAAACTAGGGTATAATCGCCACAAAATGTTTAGTGCTTCTTTTGAATAAAAATAATGGCAAGTGACACAACATGAACCACATTGATAACGGCATTCAATAGCAAGGGATGTTTTGATAAAAAAAATAACAACTACATGTAGAAAAGTAACTGTAAGTACCAGAATCTAATATATACACATGAAATCCAAATACAAGTGTCAACAATTTCAAGCAGCAACTACAGATACAGTTTTATTTCTAGGGAATCGCTGAATCTAACCTAAAAGGTCACAGTAGTTAAAAGTAAAAGACCTAGAGATACACAGAGTAATTTTCAAATCATTATCTTGCAGTTGGAAATGCCAACCCAAGCCTCTGCTCCATCTGTGATCATAGACTAACATTTCTGTACAGTGGAGCTTTTGAAGTTCGGTGCTATCCATGTGGCATTTTACTCTTTAATTTCGCTCTAAATTCTTAGAGGGAGTGCATGTTACCTTGTAAATGAGGTGGTGGTTTTCCCAAAAGAGTCAGTGCCACATATGAACCAGCTGAAATAAAACATTTAATACCAATTACTACAATAACCTTATTCAATTTCACAGACTGCAAACCAAAATATTTTAAATCGGTCTAAAACAAAGAACTGCAAGGGTGAAGTTTTAGCGCTAATTTGCCAGAAAGTTGGAATTGAGGTGGTAAAATGTGACTAGTGTTCAGGTGGCATTTGACATCCTTCTGCTCGCAAGATTCAAAATCTTCACTTTATATAATTAGCAAGTCAATTCTTACAACAGTGAACAGTATACAGTTAACTCCAGTAATAAAACTAGCCAGAGGGAATAAGCCCGATCTGCAAATTGGTTTGAGAGTTATCACCTGTGACAAAAACAAACAAAAGAAAGTCTTCTTGGAAAACTTTGGAATTTGGACAGGAAAGGCTTCAACATCCGAGAAGGAAAATAACAATAATCTTGACCATTACCTGAATTTATTATATGACTAGCTCCGTGAGCAGGCAAGATGAACCAAATCTCGCGCTGTGATTGGCTACCCGAGCGGGCAAGATGGAGCTATCTTGCCTGCTCGGGATACAGGCTTTGTCCCACAAGGAAAATTAATCATGTTTTGGCATTTTATCCCATATAATAAATCCTTTATTGACCAAGCTTGTTCGGTCAAGATGGCTGGATATTGACCTCGTTCTCTTTTGCGTGTTTATGGACTGAAGTCCTCGGTCCATAAACACGCAAAAAAAGAACTTGGCCAATATCCAGCCATCTTGACCTCACGCTTGGTCAATAACCCATATATAGATAACCATCCCTAAGGCGGCCTCTAAGACAAAGTCAAAATCCAAAAGCATTTTGCTATGTACCGGTAACTGGTTTTCCAACAAAGTATTCTTGGAGTGCAAATTTTCTGTCCTATGGTTTATGATCTTGTTGTTGGTGCATGTGGCATTCAAGAAAGTGATGTAAAAGGAAAGGCTGCAAATAGTGTTGCACTTTCTTATGCAATAATCTGCAAGCTTCAAAATCCCATTTAGTTTAGGCATTGCACTACTGTAATGGGATTTCTACCATACTGTTCCACAATGGCACAAAACACGAAAATCTCACAAGACTAAATTCTCGCTTAGGAGTCTCTACGTCTCCAGAAAAATGGTTTGCATACACAGCAAGTACATCTCCTCCTGTGAAGAGCTGTCTTGCATAAGACTTTTGTTCTCCAAGAAGCTCATGACTAAATCCTTGTTTGGCAAAAAAAGATAAGCCTTTTAGTAAACAAGCTATGGATGCCTCAGAAGTTTAAGACCATTAATCAACACATCACTATTTGACTATTTGACTATTTGACTATTTGACTATCCCAGCCAATTACAAGTCTGGCAAACGAGTTTTTTAAAAATCCAGGGGTTGTTTGCCTGCAAGGGTTCTTTCCTTCCCCTCCCCCTTCCCCTCCCCCTTCCCCTCCCCCTTCTTTCCTTTTTTGGCTCTCGCCCCATTTTCTAAGCAGGCACCAAAAATACCATTCCACTCCGAAATTAGCTGACTTGGTGTGTGCCTTCATCAACTATCATGTGATAGAAATCTCAAGCTCATAATATAATTGTTAAATACATGCAAACTGCAAAAGAATGTGGCTGCCTGAACTAAATGAACTGCACTTACATTTTATGAGGTTCACAACTTCAATGTGATTGTAATTAGTCACCAGAGTTCCATTCACCTAAAGAGAGGTAATAATTATATGTCAGTTATTTCTTGTGATAACAACCCAAAGACAAAGATTGATTAGAGTATTTTTTCTAGCCTGTGATTCAAGATCCTTTTCCAGATGTTGAAGTGGGTAAAGTCTACTCTTCATGCCTCCTGTCCGCGCACTAAAGGCCTAACAAGATTTTCATTCCAAAGGTACTGGGTAAATGAGAGAGTTAAATATCTTATTTCTCAGCACCATACAAACTCCAGTAAGAAAGAATTGTTCACTTTTATTTGGTCAGGACAGCATGATTAACCCTAAAATTGCCAAGAGTGATCCATAACTTTCATAAGAGAGAGACATGCACTAGGAGATACATGTAAGTGGTACTGTACTGAACCCTCCTTACAAGCCCAGTCTACAACACAGTACATGTGTGTATATAGAGTATTAATTCACACCTTGATTATCTTATCACCAACTTGCACACCTGTGCGGTAAGCTGCTCCACCTAAAAGAAAACCAGCCCAATGGTCAGAGCTATAGTTCCTGAATTCTGGTGTTCTACCTCTAACATACATGTATATTATGCATTGCAAACACTGAAAAAGCTTTCATAATTACATGACACAATACAATATGTAGCAAAAAAGTGGCACACAAGATGACAGCAGAGTGAGTCTGATGTTCTAATCACATTTTGACATCTTCTGTGATCAATTACTGAACAGGTGCATGGTAACATGGAATCTAAATGTACTTGTTGATGTAATAAAATGTTAATAACGTCACCTAAGTGTCTGAACTACAATAGCCAATAAATTTACACACCTTCCTTAACAGACTGTACATAAACTGGATTATCCCCTGTAACAGTCAGACCATAGCCTTTTTCATCACGCTGGATAATAACACAGTGTTGGATCAAGTGCTGGCCTAAAATGGCACAAAATTAAAAATAGTAAATAATAAAAAATAACTGACATAGTGGTAAAATACTTATAAATAATTATTTTAAAAACCAGAAATGTAGAAATTAAGATGTCATTTGAGAAAAACCCTGAAATTCTAAGTACACAATTGAACCCCGATATTTTAAACTGTCTGGGGAAACGATAAATACATGTAGTTTGAAAGAGCAGGAGTTCAAAATCATAAATGAGTACAATGACTGAAGGTAAAATCCAAGAAAAGTGGCCTTGAGTATGAAATAACAGGGAATTTGAAATAAATGGGTTAGAATTAGCGGGTACGACCCTATGCTTCACTTTAAGAGAAAACAAAGCAAAATAAATAAAAATTTGAACTCAGTTAAATGACCCAGCTCTCCACGAGTTCTCATGGCTCAGTGGATAGAGGGCCCGCCCAGTTTACAGGAAGTAATGGGTTTGATTCCTGTCTGGGACTCATATTTTTTCTTTGTCCCATGCACCATGCATATTTCATTACTGAGCTTACAATTCACCATCTTTATTTACTTATCACTACTCATGATGACTTTGACAGTACTGATCCTTAGCAAAATGCAGGACACCAGTCACATTAAAGCTCATTTAATCACCTACATAGCCTGGTGTTCAATAGGTCATGGGTTCAATTCCTGTGGGGAACTAAGATTTTTTTCTTTGTCCCACGCTCATGTCATTTTGTTCAACTAACCTTTTACAAATCAAAATATCTCTAAGCCTCAATATGATTTCTGCTGCTTTGCATGCAATCTTTTTGGCCGTGGCCAGAAAGTAATTAGAACTATGTTATTTGAGAGTCAGTTACCCAGTGAAATGATCTTGCACATAACACTATGAGTTTCAACCAAATTTCATCATGAAATAAGTCCTGTTAGTTATTACAAAGCAACAAGTAAACATCAAAAGTTTGCTCTTAACACCTGCCAAGATACTTCTTTCCATAAATCACGATGTTCAAATAAAGCTGCAGCATAAGTAAACAAACCCAGCAATTACATTATTACTGTCCATCAAAGATGGCCTAAGTTACAGTGAAAAAATTCCAACATTTCAGATCTCCAGAAACAGTGACATGTAACTAACAACTTCTTCTCCAGTAAACATCTTATAGAATCTACACTTGCCAATCACATTATTCACAATCACAGTATATATTTTCCATGAATAAGCATCCAATAAAAACTTTATATTGCCGAATTTCACTTCAAATTAGGGAACACGAAAAACACATTAAAGCAACATACTTAACAATGCACAGCATACCACCACCCCCTTAAAAACTTTTCTGAATCTCCTGCACTTTACAACAAAACAAAGACAATGAAGTTCTACAGGAAGGAATACAAGATGTGTTTTCCAAAAAAATTCTTACCTGGAAATTAAGAAAATCTAGTTTTTGGTCTCAAAAATTGGGGATTGACTTATACACCGGATAGACTAATACACGGGTAAATACAATTTAAGGGGCCGCACACTGAAGATTTGGTTGAGTGTGAGGAAGACTACCCGGTTTGACCTTCTAGAGGGACGTTTTTCTAATAACAAAGTTCAGCTCGGTTAATATATGGAGATCAGTTAATAAACCTGGTTTCTTGAATAAACATCACATGATCACAGAACAACCCAGACATTTGTTTGTGGAACGTCATTTAATCACAAAATAAGGGTAAGTGATAAAATGACAAGTGAAAGTTTGGGGTGATAAAATAAGGTGACTTAACACCATTATTTTATCATACAGATTGCCCCAGCAGAACTTAAAAGTCTTAAATATTGCAAATGTATTATGACTAATAATAAAATGTGAATTAAGAAGAAATTATCTCAGTGCCAGTCAAAACAAAATACTTAGCATCTCAGGAAATTGATATTAAAAATCAACAAAATGACACCCTTTGTTCAAATATGTATGAAGATGTGTCCCAAGGCAGTCATGTTAAACCATCACCATGGAAACACGACAAAATCTTATTTTTCCACAACATATAGTAATTCTTATTTTAAAAAAGACTTTTCAGATCAGCCACTTAAAATTCCTTAAGAAATTCAATACTTGAACAAATTCTTTAAATTTCCAAGAAAAAACCCATTTTAAAACAAGACCCTATTACAAAGAAAAACAAGGAATCAAACCTCTATTAGTTTCTATGTGTAGTTGGAACTAGAATTGAACCGAGAACAAATTGAATATTAAATGGATCACGTTGATCTCTAAGCTGTGAAAAGAACAGTCCACAAAATAAACGATAAAATCGTTCGGAGAAAATAGTTGTTAAAAACACTTATTGATAGCCCGAGTGTCCATTGTATTTTTCCAAATAACCACTTTGCCAATTACCAGTGGGCAAGATATTCAAAAAATGATAGCAATACGTCTATCCTAGCCTAATAAAATACGAAATGAGAAAACGATTCGAAAGACTAAGGATAGTATTCTTCCACCGATGACAGGTTGGAACTATGAACGGAGAAGAGCTTTTGTAAGATACGTAACTGCAAAATAAATTCGGAGTAATTGTAGCGGGAAATATTGTTCTTCAAAGCTGACCAGTTCTACAGTGGGAATAATATGAACGGCTCTTCGATCGAAATAACAGTGAATTAGATCGTCTGGTGTTGAGAAACGATGAAACTATGTCCACAAAAGAAGAATTGAACGTAACCCGAGTGCGGATAATCTCTGCAATGAAAAAACATCTTCAAAATTGGCAAATTTAATACAAAACAATTCCAAGCTGTTCAGCAGTTACCACAACACAGAAAGGTACTCTTCGATGTTAGATTTACACAATTTTTTACAGTCAAACTAACTTACCATCTTGATTTTCAGCCGAATCCATCGTTCGCTGTAAAGTCAACCCTCGCAATGGGTCACCCTGGAAGAAAAAACACAAACGCTAAAGGGCATAAGAACCGATTAAAACAACAGCGGTCCTAAACTCGTCAGTCGACTCGCAATCTGCCAAACAGGTTTGTGGAGACGAGCGAATAGAACAGACACCCTTTGAAAATGCTGAAGAAATTCCAAACCCTGCGTGTTACTTGGCTTTTAACACAAGTGGCTCCATCTAAATTTACGTTGCCCAATCGACTAGTGTTCTTCAATAGAACGCAATTTATTCTGAACACGACACAAAACTTCGCTAATTCTAAAAAATGTTTCCTTTACTAGGGTGCAAACTAATTCATTAGTACGTTTAGTAGAATCGCAAGTTCTCAACTATACTATTAGTCCAAAACAACCGGTACTCTAACCTCTCTGCACAATCAGCTTGAGGCAATAAACAAGGGCATAGATGACATTATTCATTCTTTCACTGTCGATACATCGATCGAGTTGGTCGTGGATCCCACAAAAGTGATGCAAATTATCTTCTATCTTCCAACAATGGACGGTGAAAAGATACACCTCCGCACAACGCTCAAATTCTCTGAATGTTCCAACCTTTTCAGTTTCAGTCTAAGAGCTCTGTATCCGGGGGAAATTTGACTTGTATGAAATACTGATAGACGCGTTGAAACCGAGCAATCTATTCGAATCCTTTGCGAGCGGTGAACGATTCGGCCCTGTTCACTCTGGCGTAATATGCGGTCGAGAAAAAATGATAGAGCAAAACAAATCTCCTAATTTTCCAGCCCTCTTGCAACAACCAATATGGCGCTCGGATATTGTCGAGCAAAGTGCCCCTGATAAACACGCAGCAAATGAGACTCCCCGCAGGTCCCGTCTTTCTTGCGACCCGGGAGATCCCTTTCATCCCTAGGGATCAGCAAAAACGCTAACAGCACAACAGAAGTTTAGATGGAGATCCGGCGGTTTTTTTTTTCGTTCTTATTTCTTTCTTGCTGTTAGGTAGTTCATATAGAAGATATGTTCCTCAACAAGGAAAATTAAAACATCCAAAATAAGGACCACTTGAAAGGGACATTGTCGTGAGCATACATCGAAAATAAATGATAGATAGATAACTGATTCAAAACAAAAGAGGCATTTACCTTTAACAAAAAAGGTATTTACCTTTAACATTGAATATAAAGTTGTCCAGTTCTGTTAAAATTACTATTATAAAAACACCTGATGCTTCTTTGTTTGTTTGCTTAGTTTTGTAGATGTTTACCGACCTTTCGGCATTGATGCTGTTACGTCATTGTCATCGACCACTTGTTATACGTCACTCTTGATACTCAAAATATATCACTGAAAATATATTCAAAATATATACTTCGTGTATTGGGACTAGAAACCAGCTGACCGTGGACGAAAATCTTGCATGCTGTCCTTAAGTTGGATTTCAGCGAGAAAATAACCAACCAAATTCTTGACTTGTGGTAAATGAGGTATTAACTCCATACCAAGATATTATCAATAACATGCTACTTCAGGAGCTCCTGGCTACTTTAATACCTTGATAATCTCTTGGTCCATACGTGTTAGATTTTATCGTAAGAGAAAATTTCCGTATTCCCGGCATATTGTTTTTAACAATGAAATCATGAGCTCGAGATTTCTATAACGCATACAATACAAATAAATACAGTGGCCTAATTGTTTTGGAATACAAGTAAATCTACTACTCTTAAGCAAATCCTCTTCACAGACACTTCGTAAAACGCAAAGAAACGGCTCAAAACGTAAAGAAAAGGCCGCCATTTTGTTTACAACTGCACATTACTAGTCTACAACATTACTAGTCTAGAATAGATATTGAGTAGCGTAGCCAATCAGAGAACGACATTCTAGATAAGTATACAGTATAGTATATAGATGTATACTAATTAGGAGAAGAGATTCTTTTTGTATGAAAACGCTGATCAAGAAAAACAGTCAGTTCCATCAGAAACAATATTTTTCTTAACATTCTTGTTTCTCTTTCCACGAGTCAAAAGTGATCAGACATGAATATATCACAGAAGATACCGCCTCTCCCCGGAGAAAAAATCTCTCTCTCCGATTTTTTCTCCGGGGAGAGGCGGCTGTGACACAGGCTATGATTTTAGAGCTGGGCTATTTTTAAAAATCAGGCAAGATAATAAAGGTCGGTAAAGGAATTAAAAAGAAGCAAGCATTATTTCGCATGGTTAAAACCTGATCGAGATCGGATTTAGAACAAACTCAATATAATCATCGGATCTCGAATCGTAGATAATATACACAGATAGTCAACGAGTAAATCGTTTATGATTTCCCAATTGCGTGTACGATAAGAAGAATCAAGCAGGATGAACACCCACGTGTAGATAAGGGATGCATGCGGAAAGATTAAATAATAAAAAAAACAGGAAACCGCGAAAGAACTTCCGCTTGAACGAATGACTGCGTCAGCAGATTAGTAAGCAATGCTACAAACGATTTATCCTATGATGGTAAAAAAGGTACAATTTTCTTCTATAGAATGCCAAGCCAAACAGTTTGATGAGGACACACGTACGCAATCAGTATTCTGGGAGTTTGTAAACATACCCGTTGCTGAGAGGATCGGTTCAGATCACATCATTAGTTAAAATGTAAATCTTGTTTGTCCAGTTTGAGGTCAGCCTCTCTCCTTTGCCTGCCTTGAGAGAGCGCGGGGAAGAGGTTGGTTTGTGAGCTTTTACGCAATCACCCACGTCAATAGAAAACCATTTCCTTTAACTCATATGTAATAATTGCGCGATAGTAAAGCAGAGCTCGCATTTCATTTTTATTCTATTCTATTCTAAGCCATTTCTGAAAATAGATGTAAGACCCTTAAACAAGATGTAAGACCCTCAAACAAGTACTCGCCAAAAACATTTTGACACGATCTAGCCGGATTTGCCTCCAGGTGAGTGCGAAATTTAACGAAAATACACAGTGGTATTAGTAACAACGACTGTTTACAGTGAGCACATGGCCACAAGATTAGTTTTGCCTATATGAACGATACTTGGCATGCACAACTCGATTGGTATAATTATTTGTGAAAAGCTTTTCCGGAATTTTCATCACAGACTCATTTATTTCCCTTATGAAAAGGGATATTTCCTACAACCAACTGCGGTAACTTTTCAAAAAATAGAATAACCACGAATTACACACCCGCCCCTCCCTACAATTTTTGGTGGCTTTAAAATGCTTAATCCATCAATGGGCCATTTTACAATTTTTTGCGTAGTTACCTGTCCTATGAATGCAACTGAGGCTGGAGGTGACCTTGTTTTGATACAAATACAGAACTCTCTGTCTTTATCATTTAAATGCAAAATAGAATGAGAACAACTTAATTTACACAACAACAAGCAGCGAGGTCTGTTTGAAAACAAGGTCACCTGCAGCCTCGCTGCCATTTAAAGGCTAGATCACTGAGCAAGCAACTGTAAAATGGCCCATTAAGAAAATTTAAGTACATTTTTCTTATACGTGTACATTTGTACCAACTGACTCCACGCCAACAATTCTACTTTGGAAAGTATTCAAGACAAATCCCTGAAACTTGGGCTAATCAAGAGAAAATGAGGTGAGAGAACACATCCCCGTGCCCTATGATAATCTTTTTCAATCTATTTTTTGTCTTCGCGCCACGCTGTGAAAAATATATTTAGATTTAGCGGTTCGTCCCCATTCCCGCGCGGCCTATGTTCACAGGATCAGCGGAAACAAGCTAAACTGTGAAGATTTTTCTCGCCGTCGCATAATCGAGTGAAATCGTAAATCGAAATTTAAAGTTTTGATCGATTTTAATTTCTCAGTGTGTTTTGTCATGGTCTCTTGGTATTACACAATAAACTTGTATTGTACGATCAAAGGAATTCCTGCGCCACGACGCAATCAACTCAAAAAATTGTAACGTCATTTTAAGGTCTGTCACGTGACACTGAATGATTTGTCGATCCCCTTGGTTTGGTTCAAAATAAACTTATTTTCAAATAAAGTATGTAAAATGCACTGAAAACAAGAGTTAAATGTCAAAACGTTAGTTTATAGTACGGATGAAACAGAAACTTACAAGATATGCTTATTTGAAAGTCAAATCTTGTTTTGTAAAAGAACAGAAAGTCTTGGCGTCAAGGTTTTAAAACAATACCTCAAAAGGGCGTGGCTGGTTTGCCATAGCAACCATTAATTTTGAGTGAAGCCTTCAAAATTTATTTTCTCTTCATGAGTGCAACTCGCGCAAACAATTGATCTTTCCTCGCCATATTGAAACAAACTTGGTCCCTTTCAGGGTATTGTACCACTTTACGATAATAGTTAATCATTTCATGATGTTTGCCAGAACGTCAAGAACAAATACTCCATGCTTCAATGTACAGTGCCTCAGTGTCAAAGCCTTTCTTAGATAAAAGTCATCCCCAGAAATCTCAGAGTATTTATGATAATTTTTCGTCCTTCAGATCTCGATTCGATGCCTGCAATAGTCTTTATGAATACAGACCAAATAAGACTCCACTCAGTCCTCTTACCTGCAAATGGTATCGGTTTTCTGATGCTTCGCCATGATGGTATGCTTACAATGTTTAACGTTTAATTATCCCTGTTAATAACACGGCTTGTCAGAGGGTCGATTACAGCATAGAAGTCCTGATGCAGAATTGAATTTCGGTTAAACCAAGCCGAGCTGCAACTTATCCCAGGGATGGATCGTCATATTTTTAAAGACCGAGCAGAGCAGAGCAAGAATTCGTTTTTCCTCGATCAGGCCCCGTGGTGCAAGTTTTTTGTTTTTTGTTCGCTACGCTTCAGCCATGTGTCTCAGCTCGCTTTGTGTGATTGGTTTGTTGTTTCTTTGTACGGTTTTTGTTGCAGTTTATCTTATCTGGGTGACGTTTAATATATGACGCGTACAGGGCAAGACGCTACTCGGGCGTTACGCTGAGTTGAGGATGTTTAATCTGAATTTATACCTATTATTCGAGCGTTATTTTCACAAAACAATCACCTGAATTAAAAAAAATTCAAATACCTCACGTATGCCCGTAGTTTTCTAGCTCGGGCTTATTACTCTGAAAGCTTAGCCTAGTTCTGCGATGGTATATGGTGACCCTCTCACTGAATCTGATGACAATGATGCTACACAACGTTGCATCCTGACATTCCTACCCATCAGATATGATTTTTTCTCTCTTAAAAACTTGGGAAAAAAGACTCTGTCGCTAGGTTTGACTGTCAAGAAGTCTGAATATCATAATTTTTTAATAATATTTGTCATTTTTCCAGTGACTTAAGGGCATGCATGTGCGGGCTTAAAAAATATTTACAAAATTGAAACGAAAACACGCCCATACAATTTATCACATAGAAGGTCATTCAAAGGATAACAGCTTTGTTTATAAAAACATGATAAATAATAGTATAATAATATTATGAATCCATTGTAAATAATATTATAACTATTTATTGCAGAACCAATTAAAGAATAAATCCAGTTTTGATTCAACTATTCCAGTTGTCGAGATCACTGGGAACCACTTTCCTTACAGTGACTAGCTCCAGTCATTTTATTTGCTTTTTACAATAAAAAATTGAAATTCAGCAATCTAAAATCTTATTTCGTCTCCTATGAAAGTCGAATGTAATTGTGTCAGTTATTTCAGGGTTGGTCTGTGTTTGTAACGCAGCTTGTACAGATCGTTTGGTACAGGGATACGTACAGGAGATGGTCGGTTTCTCTTTTTCTTAACTAATTCGTTCAAATGTGACAGTTTTTCTCCTCTTTCCAAATCACTGTTCCATTTTCCCTGAAAAGAGCAGTGAAAAGCTTTTGTTATGAATACAGTTACTACAATTATCTATTTCAGGATATTTAGTTTTTGGTGAAACCTACCGCGAGCACGTACTGAGAAACGTGAGCCTAAATCAGTTTGTCAGGAACAAGCTTAAAACACAATAGGCGTCAGAGGAAAGGATTATTGCACATTTGCTTTGTTTAAAGCAAAAAGCCCTGGTATAATAAGTACACTAGTAACTAGAGATTTCAAAACCCAAGTTAAAACACCTTTGTGAATAAGATTCTCTTCACTTGCCCCTCCCTTCCCTAGCTGTACTTCTCGCCCTCTCCTGCGTCCTTCACAGTACCTTGTCACTTTCTACAATAGTAGAGATAGATAATGCCATCCTCTTTCGCCAAAACCTACTTCCGAATCCTAATTAATCATACTTATTACAATCGTTAAAAGATACCTAATTGATAATCGCTTGACCGTCTTACCATGTACGGGTGGAACGATTTCGTTTTAGGCAGATCGTTGAATAGATCAGAGATTTGATACCTGCTGTAGATTCCGTGATTAATGATCTTGTCCTTTTGTTGCTGGAATGATAAGTGAAATATAATTAAGTTTTGTTAGTTTACCTCACATTTCAGGGATAGCTTTCTTCTGCGAATTAAGATAACTGAACTATTCCTAGGCTTCCTGGAAACAGAGAGAATCTGGGAGTAGTGAGTTGTTCTGAAGTTTTTTTTTAGAATGTTGAAGAACTTCATTCACTTCACCAATATCCTGTTCGGTTCACCTATCAATTAAAGTGCGCGCGCGTGAAATCCAGTGCACTGTGCGTTTTAAGGTGGCTCCCTATAGTTTTACGATCGCACGCGCGCTTAGTGGGGACGAAAGTTCAAGTAATCTGGGCGCGCTCGAAGGGAAACGTCGGTGTTTTTTCATATTTTATTACGTTAATATGAGCACAAAAAGCAAAACTGACAGTGAATTTTCTCGAGTTTCCTTGGGTGAAATTCCGTAAAATTTGACAGACTGTTAATAAATATTTTACATTAGTCGGACCTCGTTTTCTAGGGAAATTTATGTAACCAGTTTTTTGGCAACGGTAAAAGACATAAATTTGAAAAAATCGAAAAAACTGCCTTTACTTTTTCGTGTTTAATATTCGTATCTCGCTGGGTGCGATGTGCTGTGAACATTTTGGAAGATTTCACCGAAGGAAATTCAAGAAAATCACAAATGAAGCCATAAAAACAGCGAAAAAAAACACATTGATTTGGGCATTTATAAGTTAAGACTAAAACCCAAAAGTTTAACATAGATGATACTAAAACACTATTCAATCTTTGCTTATTACATTTGATAAGTTTGAGAGGACTGGGTGAAAACACGAAATATGCAAAAACAGCATTCAAACATAACACTTGCGCGCGCAACGCCATAAATGATTACCCTATGGAGCCATCTAAGATGGCTCCATAGGGTAATCATTTATGGTGTTACACGTACAAGTGTTATGTTTTGAATGCTGTTTTTACATTTTCTTTTTCACCCAGTCCTCTCAAACTTGTCAAATGTAATAAGCAATGATTAAATAGGATTTTACTATTAACTCCGTCTGTTAAGATTTTTGGCTAGTAAGTCTTGAATTGTTCTGAATGTCCAAACAAAAGCGTTTTTTGTTGCAGCTTACTTAAGCTTTCGTCCTCAGTGGGCGTGCGGTCGTAAAACTATAAGAAGCTACCTTAGATAATGGGTGTTGATAAAATGATAATCAACCACCTAGTCTCATCGCTATCGAACAAGATCTCGTTATACTTACTTGTCGTTTTTCTCTAAGCCAGTCTTCTACATGATCACCCCGCGAATTTTCAAAGAGGGAATATTTTCGTTGTATTTTCCAGCTTGGTAATGTGTTTCTATTTAGTCCAGCGTCTTTTCTCGGCATCTTGATTCCTTGTCCCTTGTTCCTTGTCATTTGTGTTGTAAAATGTGCAATTGTCAATGATGCAAGTTACGTTTTCAATTAGAACTGTCTTTAGCTTTGTGACGTCAATATCTGAGGCAGCGTTCCCATTGCGATGGAGAAATGTGAAAACGCAGCTTTATTAGGCCTACCCGTCAACACTAATCCATTATGGACATGGAGCTTTTCGAAAACGCTCTTCAAACTGGAGGAATTTAAAAACTAGGGCTTTGCGTTTCAGTGTGAACGGAAAACATTTGAAAACGGTTCTTTTCAAAACCTCAGATACACCTCGAAAACGCGGTGCGGCCGTCATTTTTAACTCGGATAACAACGTACAGTGTATAATCATAATCGGAGATAAAGGTATGCGGGATGGAACACGGCACTCCTCCTTTCCTTCCTTCCTTCCGTCGGTGCTTCGACTAGTGAGAATAAGGGCTCAAATAAGGCTAGCATATTTAGAGTTTGATTTAACTGATAGCGAACAAGTAGGGATGAAATAGGGGCAATAAAGGTTGCATTCCCCCCGACACATATGCATCGAGCGCGCGGTCATCAGTAATAAAACGAACTGTGATAGGGCAGATATCGGGCATATGCCGGGCCATTTCTATAGCTTTGCCTGGATTCAACGACCTTGGGAATTCGGTGACTCTATTTTTCTTTTGATAGATCATTTCTCTACCGATTTTCTACGTTTAGCGAAAAATGGAGAAAAATGATGTATTCACTAGAAAACTCTGTTCGTTTATCTGTGCGGCAGTTTCAAATGCCTCTTGAAGGGTTCGTTTTATGCAAACGTTGGCAACATTTGGAATTACTAACGCACGGATACACTTACACAAAATATTGCTAGGATAGTTTGTCTCCGTTGATTGCTTCATCTTCATAAAACTGAACCCGGCAAATCATGCAGATTTACGCGCGCCGATTTTTCAAAATCAGACCAGTTTTCCACCTTTATCTCTCAAACGAGGTCCGTGACCCCCAATTTTTCATGACTAGAACAAGTCCGCAATAGAAGTGTGAAGAAGATCTATGGAGTAGATCATTTTCGCGGGAACGGTTAAAGTCATTCGCATTTTTCCATTTTATTTGCAAATTCGGAGCTGAAATCAGTTAATTGTTATTTATCTTGTTTACGTATTTGTCTTTTAGCTTATTCCTATATTTAATCTTTTTCTCTTTCTTTTTCGCCACATCGACCTAATAAAGTCGGTGGAGCACATTCATTTTATTGGTTTGCACAGAAATACTGGGTTGTTACAATAGCACGCTCAAGTAAAAAGTTGTACGAATCGTTGGCTCCAGCTTATTCGAAGCTTATCCTTCACATAAGTTGTTACTGAGCTCGTTCAAGTGGAGGTGAATTATTGTTTTTTTTTGGAAATGTTTCTCATAAGTGCATTTATTGATCCGTTTACTAGATGTTTGACAATTAAGTGTCATTCGACAATGGAGGTGGAGTAACGGGAGACTGTACAACTCGATGTAATTTTGAAGGCTATTAATAGACTCGCGTTATTTAATTGATACAAAAACTCCAATTTCAGCCTTTCATAGATCATTATCCGATTTCAATGGCTCACAGCCACTTTAACGTTAACTAGCGTACACTAGCACGCTGCTCAGTATTTCCTAAACAATTAGATTATGAGGTCGAGATTTCTATCGCGATACATGACGCGCCCGCATAGAAATCGCGAGCGAATAATCCCATTGTTTTAGTATAAATCTACTAGTCGTTCAAAACTTTATCTGAATCCTCCAAAGACGAAATTTAAAAGCTCCAAAAAGCGGCCGTCCTTTTGTTAACAAGGGCACACTGCTACGCTACCCACTATCTCAGAATAGATAGTGAGTAGCGTAGCCTATCAGAAAACAGCATTCGTGATAACACGTCATAGTTGAAGAGGGTGCAGTACAAACGTGTCAAATATCACGCAAAGAAAACGAGAGCGAATAATGTAATTGTCTTAGTATAAATCCAAGAGTCGCTCAAAACTATCTAAATTCTCTTCACAGTCACTTCCAGAAACGCAAAGGGCCGCCATTTTGCTAACAACCCTACACTGCTTCTACTCGCCGACATGAACTCGAGATTTCTATCGCGCGATACTTGACGAGGGCGCAGCCCGAGTTAACTATCACGCACAGAAATCGAATAATCCAATTGCTTTAGAATAAATCTACTAGTTGTTCAAAACTTTATCTAAATATCTAAATCCTTTTCACAGACAAGAAGTGGCCGTCATCTTGTTAACAAGGGCATGCTGCTACTCTGTAGTGAGTAGCGTAGCCAATCAGAGAACGTCATTCTTGACAGAACAATAGTGGATTTATACTAAAATAGAATACATACTAGACAGCGTAGCCACTAAGATAACAGAATTCGTGATCGAGCGCTAGCAGAATTATCCTAATTGAAAATATCTGCGGTTCGTTGTACAAAATTAATTATAACGCTCAGTCAGTGTCTGTATCGGTATGCAAGGGGTTTGTTGGCCCTCTGAACTGTTGTCCATTGTCCATGCCAACACGATTTCTATTTCTGGCCCCGGTTGTTCAAAGAATGGGCAACGCCTCGCATCGTTCATTACATATACACTGTACAGCGTACCTGTAGTTAGCTCTGATATTATTTATCAACTGGATAGTTATTTAGCCGGCGGATAGCACTATCCCTCTTTGAACAACCTGGGCTGGATTTTAAAAAAGCACTGCATCGAGTATTGTGATTTCGTTATTTAATTAAAACCCATTGTCTTTTTATATAAAAAATATTGCTTCTGTACATGGATCGTTTACGCTATTAATTGTTATTTCTTCAAGAAAGAACAGATCGTCATGTCTATTATTTCTATCTATTACATATATTTTCTGTTTTCTTAACTGTAAAATGATTTTGTAAGACTCACGAACATTTGTATGATTCTCTACTAACAGTATAACGACGCTGCATTTAAAGAGTCCAACTAGGAACCGGGGTTCAACAGCATTTTGAGTAACCGGGCCATAACAATTTTCCCGCAAAGAAACCCTTACATTAGGGCCATGATGACATTAAGTTAAGTTCTAATAATTTTTATCGGAAAGTTCTCTGTGATAAGGTGATCATCTTGAAGAACTATCACCACGTTCACCTCGAACTCTGAAAGACAGATTAAAAAACGAAAATAAATGTTACTTAAGTTGTTCTAAACATTTTCAATGTGTTTACTTTAACTGTAACTACTGACCTTTCTGATTGGTTAAAAGAATACACGTGCAGCGCAATTTAACCAATCGGAAAAGCGATACGGTCTTCTCAGCCAAACAGGAATGGCTCATGATTTCTCCCGCGCTTGCGACAGCTGCTTACTATTTCTTCTATTAATTGAATAAAGGGTGAAAGTTTCTAAAGAAACTGTGGTGCTGCGTCGGTGGGGGTAACAAGGCAATTTGGTTATATCAGCTAAGTTGAAAATGTAAATTGGCCACCGTAACGAGTTATAAAGCTGACGTTTCGAGCGTTAGCCCTTCGTCAGAGCGAATGGAGGAATTGCGAGTTGTGTGTGGGTTTATATGGAGAAAGTGGAGCTACGCTATTGGTTAGAACATAGTGACGAGAAAAACATGAATAACTTAGTAGAATGAAAAGCGTTCGTTGATACCTATGGGATTAAGAGTACCGATTTGAAAAATAAACTTTTGTTCAAGAGTTTTGCGGCTTTCCGAACTACCTAAATGTAACGAAAGGCCGCAGATTGCCATATGTTGTTTAGAATGATTAGGTAAAATAAAATGTCTAGCGACTGGTTTTGATGCGTCCTTGTCATTCCTTTCTACGTCGCGAAGATGTTCTCTGAATCCGGTCACCTGTTTCGCCAATACAACGGCCCCAAACCTCAACTCTACGGTCGTTACATTGACGACTGTATCGGCGCTACCTCCTCTACCAGAGAGGAGCTACCGCAGTCAATTCTTTTCACCCGGCTCTAAAATATACCTGGGAAATTTCCGACGATTCTTTATCCTTTTTAGACATCAAAGTTTCAATTGAAGGCAACGGTTTATGCACTAGTGTGTATTAC
>Ga0126337_10000350_pt1 | contig 22128 bp, 13 predicted proteins | sample DipCmetagenome_FD_92527 | JGI IMG/M metagenome (GOLD analysis project Ga0126337, IMG submission 92527) | Coral microbial communities from La Bocana,Puerto Morelos, Mexico - Diploria C A metagenome | ecosystem: Host-associated > Invertebrates > Cnidaria > Coral | place: La Bocana,Puerto Morelos...
TATTTATCGGACTTCTCTTTGGAATTTTGACTTAAGATTTGGCACAACTACTATTTGGGTGATGTAGTTTTGATATCTGGAGAGATTAGAAAAAGTATATTTTCGTCGCAGTAGCACTTTAACTTAAAAACATGAGTATTCTCTGATTATTTATTCTCGACTGTAGCTATCTTCAAATCATTACCAAACGTGAAGCCGACCACCACTTAGGCATTTTTCTCAGTTGCGGCTCTTTTGTTATTTTCCCTGATATTGAATTTGAAAACCCGTCCGTACTCTTGAATAACCAGTATTACTAAGTTAACTTAAATAAATAATTCGTATGTATCATTGTATGTATCGTCATTAACACAGCCTTGATCCGGGATCGGGATGTTTAGGATTGATGATATTTAAGATAACTTTCTTTAAAATGCTGTAATGTGAGTATCTATTCTTACGAACAGTAGCGTGGCTAGCTCAACCGAGTTTTATATGATTTCGACATTTACCCAAGATCACACTAATAACATTGGCTTTCTTTTATTTGCTAAAAATTAAATGTTTGGCAATCCATCTTAAGGCCTTCTTTTTGCACATAAAACCAGAGTATTTGTCGTTTTCATATACGTCAAATTGTGCTTGTGCTCATAAACTCAGTTGACAACCTCGATATCTATGGTCGGTCGGCTCTCAGCACTCTTAAAGAAAACATGTTTAATTAGTAATGGGCTTAGAGAAGTCGGAAATTTTCCCCACGAAAATGGCGGTAAAACCAACCTAAAATGCCTATTTTCAATAATAATTCGTTTTTAAAACATTCTTGTTTAAATAAAGAACCTGTAGAAAATATCAATTTGATTTACATGAGTGTATATTGTAACTGCTGGTTAGGGAATTACTGCAAGGTGAGAAATGTAATTTTCTTCCACTGGTCCAGACATTCAATGTCTCCACGTATTGTATAAGGGTGTTCTACTTAAATAACGTGATCTTACCTTCTAAAAAACAATCGCTTTAGGTTTTCGTTGTGACAACGCGATTGTTTGAAAATCTCGGTGTTGAATCAGAGCAGCACTTTCCTTAAATTTTGTCAAACAATCTTCAGCGATAATCGTGATGTTTTGTGACCTTTAAGGTCACGAGGCCGACCGCACCCTGCTATACGGTCGAGCAGTCTGACACCAACAAAACCACGATCATACATCGTACTGTTCTTATTATATAAGCTTTCGTGCCTTGGGCGTTATTGACTGCATAGCTAAAAGGACTTCTTAAATGAAGCGATATGTTTTCCTGGTGCAAATATTTCGAAGGTCCGTATACAGATCGTTGTCAGACCGCAAAACAGGTACTGATCATATGAACTCTAAGGGTACTCAGCGATTTATCGGGTCACTAATCCAGTGTTCGTAGACTTATGACATTGCGTACGTATTTATTTCACTTTATCAATTTTTTTTGTTGCATTTCCTTTTTTGAATTGAGTCTGAATCTCGCTAAACCACTACCTCAAGGTCATGAGTAGTACCGGCTTTGAAATAAAAGTTCCGACAGGACACGAATAATGATTAGGTAAATTGATTCCATTTAGGTGTGCTTGGCACCAGCAGTTTTACCTGATTTTAAAAGTGCATTTTAAGTGCCTTCTGGTACTTTTCAAGATTTATAAATTAACATAAAAACCTTTAGCGGTTCCTGTTAGCAGCGATATAAACTTACGTACATTGCACTGAATCACTGTCAGTTATGATCAATTTTCATTGCATTTTCATTCTTTGCCGTTTCGCGTAAAATGATTTTTTTCTTTATACGTCTTTGGCTACAGCAACTTCCGATGATTTCATAGCCTTGGAGATGTTTTATGGCGTCATGGTATTGAACTGTCGTGCTAAAAAAATCTGCGCAATTCTAAAACAATGAACAAGATAAGTTTACCAAAATTCAGCGAATGACTCTTAGGAAAGATGGAAACAAAAGTATCAGAATCAATACGAATTGTTAAGACAAATCACGATTACGGATGTCGAAAATGGCTTCGGTTTCTTTGTTTCGTAATATAAATATTTTTTCCGCACTCGAAGAAGATAGCGTGACACTGGTCATCTTTTAATCTAGTTTTATCAGAATGCTTTTTCCCTTTCAACTTTCCCCTCTAGGCTTTCAACAAAGTTATCCAAGACATTATCCACTGATTCTTTACGTAATTCAAGGGTACCCAAACTTCCGTTGTAATTAGCAGAAAGGCAGCTACGTGAACAACACGAAAATTTTCGTGACATTTTCAAGTTGCAGGGTACTACTCTTTTAAGTTATGAGTAGTGTTATTCTTCAACATTTAATCTCTTCGTTTTGATCTTCCAAAAATATCGTCCTTAAAATTTGAATAGGCGGGCCGAAAATGAAGTCAGTTTTTTTGATATATTTTGTTTTATATGAGTTACATAGATATTATCCTTAATGCAAGCTAATGGCATCTGCGAGAGCGGTTTGAAAGTAAATCATTGTTTTTTTTGGTTTTTTTTGAAATTGAAACTTCAATTCGATACCGACAAGTAAAATCTAATCTTTTTAATGAGTAAGCCCGTATCATTTCCTCTTATTATTCATACTTGACGGTTATTTCATGACCATGAAGTTATGATTGGTGTAGACTGCATTTTAATGCCATCGATTGATCGACGGTCTATATTTAATATGCAATATGCTTGATAAGTTTAATTTGGTTGAGACAAATCAGTACCTTTTATGTGTTCCGCTATTGCTTCTTGCTGCTGCTCTTCTTGAAACTACTGCTAAGTTTTTATTGGCGCAGCAAGACCGTTACCTTGGTAACCGCATTTGACAATTTTTTGTTTTCAGTTTTTATAAATGATTAGCAGTTAAAATCTGTCGTCACAAGCCATTAGCTTCATCGGGATATTCTCTCTTTGGGGACGGACCAATGAGAAAATTAAAAGTCAGACAATATTTCTTCGACAATGCTCTTATGTCGCAATCCTTTTTTGTAGCTGAGTAACAAGACGGGAAAGGTAAGCTGTTAAATGTGCCCAACGCTTAGTAAAAGGGCGAAGAATATCACGCGTATCAAGGTGAATTGCATAAGCCAGTTTTTTGTTTAATCCTGTTCTTCAAAGCTTGCGAGGTTATTAATGCAGTTCTTGGGGTTTGCTGCTACTATAAAAAGCGAACTGAGTATATCAGTTGTCAGGACGACTCGTGAAAAAGACAAACGAGTGGAAGTTTAATTAGTGAATCTTTCGCTCGTATATGCTATAGTACATGTACTGAACAGGACTTTCCGTGCACTTAGCAAGAATTCGGCTGTTACATTCTGTTACGTTTTCATAATTGGCGAGCTGATCAGTGTTAATGAATAGGTAAAAGGATTTTTGCAAGTACAACAAAGATGACAAGCGTAAAAATTAATCTCGTAGGGTTAGTGAAAATAAACTGAAGGTTTATGTGGTCATGTGACAAGGATGCGTTCGTATGTGATATTTCGTAACAGGTCATGCAATACACTATAGCAAGTGTTGCCTGGTATTTGTTTATATCCGTTATTAAATATCCCCATCATATCCGTTTCTGTATTGGCTTTCATGAGTTACTTATACTGCTAATCATTCTAATTTGGTGGCTTCTGTACATGTTCTTTACTATGAAAATGCCTAGCATCATCTGGTTTCCTTTATTGTGACTAATGATTGTAGTCTGTACCATAAAGGCGATTTTTCTCTGTAACTGTTTACAAGTGGAAAAATTTCCACGATTTACACAAAGCACGCTAGTGCGAGATTATATATAGCCTGAAGGCAGAGACTGAATTCGCGTCACAGCCTACGGACACTCCAGGCTATTGCTGGAGAACGTTTGTACTCCGGCCTTCGCATACTTCAGGTTATTCCCGATGTGGAGTAAAGAAGCTTTGAAAGAACAATCTTACTTTCACTATTTCTTTAACAGCTTAGTCAGTTTGAGGGAGTAATAAAAAAAGCCAATTTTAACCGAGTATAAAAACTGCTTAAGGAACTGAAGATTTCACACTTCCCCGCCGAACCCGAAACCTTGCGGAAGTTAAGAAACTTGAAAGCAATCGAGATGATCGAGACGAAAGATGCTCTGACTAGCTGTCTGTTCGACTCATGACGGGGATGCCTTATAAGAAACTAAGTTCCATTAACAGCGAAAAATTTCGCTCTTTGGGCGATCTTGATTTCTTGAGGCAATGAAGCGATATTAACATTAAATTGTATGAATAAAACTTTACGAGCCTCATGCAAGTATAAACCGATCGCGATCAACCACTTCGAAGTTTCTGCGTTTCAGTACCTTTGCTATAGAGTTACCTTGGATAATGTTGAGCTATCCGTTTTTGACAGGTGTAATACTTTGATCAAAGAGTATTCCATGCCATAACTTTAATTCTACAGTTTTCTTGTAAATCTTTATTTCAAAAGCGTAAAGCATTTCCTGTTGTGGAAGCGATTTTTAGAAAACCAAACAGTGGAGTGAAACTTTCTCAAACAGATATCACTCTAATTATTGTAACTTATACTTCGAAATTTTCCCGGTGTCCGATCGTTCAGTTTCCTAATCTTAATAACTATCTGAAATTTAAGAAAAGAAAACTTTGGAGAAGATGAATGAAGATGGTATTACAAATTCTCTCCGGCATTACCATGCTTTTTTACATATTTTTGTTTGCCGTTCTTTGCTGCTTATCATAACCGTAACCATAGACTTGGCCTAACAGCTAGTCACCCTCTATGCAACAACCTTCTATAATACAGGACAACTTCACAAAGAGCAGATGACATGAAAGCATCGTTGCCCTTCCGTTTGAAATTGAAAGGAAAAAATAGTGGCAAAACCCGCCCATAAGGAGCTAGATAGTAAAATAACTGATATCTTAAAGAAGTATTTGTACTGCTTTCTGCCAGTAATATTCGCAATGAATTGAAATATGTCTCACAATTTTGCATAGATCAATATAAAAATAGCAACCCGCATTCAGATGATTCCCTTTTGTTCAATCAGCAATATCAAAAAAGCAAACGTGTCAGATGATCCTTCACTGAGATTTTCTTTTTTTTCAGAATAGCGAAAGCCGCAAACAATAACTGTCATGCGAGAAGTTTCTGTACATATAAAATATGTCTACTGTAACAATTATCTTGTCACGTTCAAGAAGTTTTTCTTCCGACATTTATATTTTTATTTAAGCACAGTATCCCGAAAATTTTGTTGTGAACTGGAAAAAAAACTTCTATCGCACTTTAAACGCAATTGTATAGATGAAGGTTTGTGAAATTTTTAAGTTGCATGATTACATAGAAAGTATAAATGCAAGGTATATTTGTATGTATATGTTAATGTAACCAAAGCGCAAATTACATTACTTACGAACTTTTTGCTTTATATACGTCAGTTACCGCTTGCAGTTCTCAATTCAAGTAACTGGAAAATTATTTTCCATTAATTTTCGCTCATAGGAACTTTTCTCTTTAAATAAAATGCCAAAATAACCCTAACAGGAAATATCTCAAGTATAAAAGGCTTTTAAGAAAAGAAAATCAAAGCAAACCTTCCGGTAATAGACTTATTCTTTAGTTAATTACTTCTTCCTTTATTTTCAAAGAAACTGATAATTTTGTTGGTTCAGTGCTTTCTAGCACTGGATAAATAACATTATTCTCCGCTTGATTGTTGTGCTTTAAACATATTTTGTCTCTGGGTTTTCAAGGTATGTGGCACTTTTTTGCAAAAGTACAACATCTAACGGGTCTTTCTGTCTCTATCGTCAGTTGCTTCCAGTATTACATGCGTATTAAGGTGATTTAGCTGAAAATGGTGCGATTTTAGACCTAAATAGAGAAATCGCTAGTTGTCTGTAAGTTCGTCGCTGAAAATAGTCATCCTTTATTGGGGTAAATATCTATGCAGAGGTAAAGCTTATCCTTATCTGCCTTTGTTCACAAAACCAAGCGGTCAGTCACAACAACGTTGTTCGCATCAGAAATCTGCACATGCAACGAACAACATTTACCAGAATGATCTTTAGGTCATGGGCAGTTTCTGTACACTCATTTAAGTCATATCAACACACGCCTAATTTGCTGAATGTGTTCCTTGAATTTAAAAGCAGGGATTAATCAGGGTAAAATATGATGTGTGATGTAACTTTTATATAAAAAAGGCATTTTTACTTGCAGAAGAGAAGTTTGCTTAACTCTGAAGGCCTGCCAATACAGTCATGAACACCACAAATTCAAGCGTTGCAAAAGGTTTGTCAATAAGCATTATTTCCAAATTCTAATATTTACCGTCCAGAATATACAACCTTCGCAGTATAAGCCAGATTTTTATATCAAAAAAATTGTGAAATCGTTAGCTAGTTGCTATATTTTTTGTGAGTTACTGCAAAATACAAGGATCTCTTTGAAAAGCCTGGACAATCTTCGAGATTCGGGGAGTTCTCTTTAATTTAAACCTTTTCAAAAAAAAAAAAATAACCAAGAAACGAAAGGTACGCTTATTATAAAAAAATACATGTTTCATTAATTACCGCCTAATTCTCCATGCATTGTCCAGATATAAAATGTGAAGCATTTAGGAGCAGTAAAATGTACATGTGCAAATTATCCGAGCAATTTTATGATAAACTAATGGAAACTTATAAAGGGTCTTCATTGCTTTCTTTTATTTTTTAAGTTTACAATTAAAACAGTGCACTATTTTAATTATTACTTTGGTCTCTGACAGGAAGCGACCCCACAGAGATTTTTACCAATACAAGCAGGCTACTCGTAACAATCATTTATGCCACAACCATCGCTTGCGGTTTGGCGGGAAACGGTCTTGGCCTGCACCTGGCGTTGAGAAAAAAAGCGGGGAATCGTACCGCAAACATGCTAATTGCTAACATGGCGGTTGCGGACCTTCTGGTTACAGTATTTGCCATGCCTTACACGATTATATACCTTCATGTTGGACTGAAATGGGTTGGGGGAGTGATTGGACAAATCACCTGTAAATTTGTCCATTTCTCCTATCAAATATCAATACCTGCATCAATTGTTACTGTCCTGTTGGTCTCTTTCGATCGCTTTTACGCCATCTGTTACCCGATGAAAGGACACGTCTTTCGAAAAGTCAAACTTATGACAGCTGCCATCTGGATGAGCTCTGCAGGATACGCCATTCCGTTTATGATGGCAAATGATATTTACGTAAAAAATGGCACTCATTACTGTGTGCGATTCTTTGCACCATTCGACAACAACAACTCGCCACGTATGTATTATTTAGTGACTTTCATTTTACTCTACTGTATACCCCTTGTTATTCTAGCGGTTATTTACACCCTCATTGCAAGAAAACTCTGGCAAAGGAAAATCCCTGGCAACGTAAGCAAAACCAGGTTTAGATCATCAGAGAGAGAGAAACGCAGAATTGTCAAAGCTTTAGTTTTAATCGTTGTGGTTTTTGCCATTTGCTGGTTCCCCGCGCATGTCATGCACTATTTAGTGTATTATCGCAGAGAAACTTATCGTAAAATCCCTCAGGAAGTAGAATTGTTTTTCTTCTGGTTCGCTCATGCAAACAGTATTATAAATCCGTGCTTGTATACGCTGATATCTCCAAGTTATCGCAAACGTTTTCGGAGAAGTTTCCAGCGTCTCCTTGGTTGTAGTACGTTTTGTTGCCTTGTTGGCAAATTTCAATCCGTTAGAAGAAGAAGCATTGGTATGCTGACACTGAGTCGATCATTTGATAATTCTAACACCATGGTTGTAGGCTTTTCTTTCAAAAGTAATATCACCAGTTCTACTCAGTTGTAATTAATATTTAACAATTATTCAACGAAGTGGAGGTAAATATCCAGCACTTTCACCAACACTGAAGTGAATATTTTTTTTTAGTATATACCACTCAAGCTGAACCATCATGCTGATCCAAAATTTGGTCTATTTAAAACAATACTGCAACAAATGAACACAATAAAAAGTGAAAATCTCGCTGCGCGATGCTTTTTCGCGCGCATAAACTCACATGATAAGTCAGGTGATCAAAAACAGTCAGACTTTGTTGCCGATTTTTTTTTGGAACAGCCAACTCGTTTATCGATAAAATCTGCTCCTCGGGTAGCCAAAGCGAGACGGGAAGCCATTTTTGTTTTTCTCCGTTTGCTCGGAGGTGAATAGCACTTGCTATTAACCTCCGAGATAGCCAATTAGAATGCGCAGAAAGCACTATTCACTTGTGTGTTGTATACTAAAAGATAATGGTTAGTGTGAGATCTGCCAGAAGGAGTGACTAGCGTTTTTCTTTGGGAACTCGAGGCATTTTTTTTTGTTATTTCATAGTTTTTTTTAAAGAAATTTCTTTTAAATTACGAAGCCTAGGCGTCAGAGCGTTTTGCAAGTGTAACACGTTCATATTCTAAGACGTCCTGACATGAGTTCTTCGAGACTTTCCAAGCCTTGAAAAAGCTCAAGACTGCGACACCGAGTTGCGAAAAAAATCGAGACTGCAAGACCTATATAGTGATAGACTCCTAGAATTCGACGGAAATTTGCAAGACCTGTGTTTTTAAAGGACTATTAGTCACCCCTTGAAGTTTGAGTTTCTGCTCCGGTACGGTATCTGAGAGTAGACTGAGCTCGACGTGCTAAACAACTATTACAATGAAACATTTTCGGAGTAACGATCCTGTGCTTGTGTCAATTCCCTAATTGGATGAAAAAATTATCCCAGCGCTTTAAGGACGATTTGTTGAAAACGATGCTTGTTCTTTTTTTATCTCTCTCATTTCCACCTGCAACACTTCCTAAGAAAGGCATAGTGTAATACAGCTGTTGCCAGGAAGGTTTTTTTGAATGAAGCGAAAAACTGCACACGACCACCACATACGTTACTAGAGCTACTGCACACGCCGAATACTCAATCAGATATAAATACACGGAAACGTCATTTCGAACGTTTTTTTCTTCAGACTTGTGGAAACCATGTTCTTTTTGTTATCTGAATTTTAAAAAATGTTTTCAAGTAAATGTCATGTGAAAGCGAAAGAAAAGCTACAGAAAATTGGTCTTATTAATGGCAAATCGAATGTGTCCGGCCTTGTAAGCACTACTTTTCAGATTACCTCCACTCCGATATGCAAAATTCCAAAATTCCAATGCATACCCAGACTACAATTCGGTCGCGTATGCTTGGCGCTTTCCACAAACAACTTTTCTCGACAAAGCTGTCTACTACAAATGCACCATCGCTTTCAGCGACACAATACGTAGATGCTCGCTTGTGTTACCTAATATGGAAAATAATGATCATGATCATAAGTAGCTTTAGAGTAAAAAAATATTGATCGTAGGCGGCAAAACGATTTCACCCATCATAGCAAGCTAAGCAACCAAGTTATAGTGTAATAAAATTTATTTGCGTTCCTTGACCGCATGTTTGAAATTACCGTACCTTGGTGCGCAACTTTATCGGATAAGAACTTCAGACATACGGTCACCTCAGTGAACGATACTTCTATCGTATAAACCCCTTAACTTAATTATTATTTCCTCGTCTACGAGAAGACACATTCCATACAAACCTCAATATTAATTAAGAAGATAAGTAAATTCTGATTAACGAACTGTTTCATTCTGCTGCATGCACATAGACATTTGCAGATTAATTAATGGTAAAAAAAAATATACCCTCCTTTTCAATTCAAAGAATGAACTATTGATTGTGTAAGCGTATTTTACACTACAGATTAGCTTTACTTTGTAAATATCACTCTTTATAATCCATTAAGTATTTTTGCTCGCGTGCGATTGGTCTAGACGCGTCACGTGACTGAAAATGTCCCAGCAAAAACTTGAAAATATACTCAATTTTCAAAACTTCGCGTGCTGCGAAAATATTTGAAGGATAATAAACACAATAGCCTCCATTAGGAGCGTTTTCTATTTTTCTTCCCCGAACAGATTACGTCCGTGGACAAATATCCGAGCGTACAATTTACGTTTGCGCCAAATGGAAGAGATTGTATATATATTCTGATATGCAGTCCAAAATAGGTTATTCTGAGGCACGTATCTTATGTAAATGCTCTTCTGTAATTTATCATAGGTATAGCTTTAGTCAGATTCAGTTTACCGTCAATCTAAGAAACCTACACAGTCACACGACATATTATTGTACTAGGTTATATTAAGTTAATTAAACCAATAGATCACAAGTTTCTATGGTGAATCATAAAAACTACAATTTCCTCGATTGTGATTGGTTTAAAAAACTCCTATTTTTCACTAATTCACTTGTCAAGTTGTTATCGGACAGTTTGTTATCGGACAGCTTGTTATCGGACAGCTTGTTATCGGAGAGTTTGTTATCGGACAGTTCAATACGCCAATCACATTCAAAGTTGTAGTTTAAATCAACCAATCACATTTTAAGTTGTCATTTAAGTCAACCAATCACAACCTTGGTCTCGATCACCATAGAAACAATGTAAAAACTTTTAATGTAAATTTTCCCTTTTCTTACCTTGGTATTCTTCTTTTCTTGGAAATTGTAATCTTTATGATTAATTGGTAATAAGACTTCGTGTCGCGGTCGTCCAATTTTGTTATCACTTGTATGATTACAGAACGAATTGGACTCCACTCAGTCCTATTACCATTACTTATAGCCTGATGAACCACGCGGGATGTTGGAAGAACACGAAAGAATTTGTATATCACGAGCCGCAGACGAGTAATTTACGAATTCTTCGAGTGTTCTTGCAACATCACAAGTAGTTTGTCAGCCTATTATGGTATAAAATTTTATAACCTATATTTGATTATTGCAAGAACACGAGTTCCAGATATCATTATAATATCGACTTCTGGTAAATTAATCATAATTGCTGAGTTTGCTACCCAATTGTTTTAAAATATGTTAACACTCGGTGCAGTCAATAAATACAAGAAGCATTCCGTCCTGGTTATAAAACAACACTAAATCCTTGTTTTCCTCTTCTAACTGATGCTCCAAAAATTGCAAATAACTGTTTTATTGTGCACGTAGAACCTTCTTGTAACATTTGTCCTTTAAATCCAGAAATTCTTTGACAAGCTTTTCCAGGTTGGGGAGGCAAAATAAAATCTTCGTTCTCAACATTATTGACATACTGGCAGCCAGTAGGTACAAATTTTCCTTTTTGAACATTTTCCGCGCAATTCTGGGTGTTTATGTAGGGACTGTATCTCGCCACTATGGCTGTGCAATTGAAGTTGTCTACGGGAAATGTTGCTTTCCCTATTCCCATCTGCTGCGTTGACGCCCAGACTAGTCTGCTGAATGGCTTCCCTTTGTCGTTCAAAGGAACCGGGCTCTCAAAATCCCAGTGACAAACTGTGGAGTACCTAAAATAAACAAATAACGATACCTCGAACAAACTGAATTGCAACCTTGTTCCTTTTAAATACCCATGGCAGTTATTTACGTATATGGCATCGTATCTGCGTTCCGCGAGGCCGTAAGAGATTTGATAGATTTATTCTGATTTTTTGACCAGAAATCTATCTTTAACTGGAAAAAACTGATTTCTTTTGTAATTGCAACACACTAAAGGCGTCTATAATTGACTGTGAGTAACCGATGTCTCTTTATATTAAAACGAGGTGGAATAAATTAGAGCATGAAATAGCACAATACAAATATTACGTAATGTGGTAACTGTGTTATAATGCTGTGGTATTCCACAGGTCTTGCAGAGCGTGTTTCCTCTTTATAAAGAATGCGTGAACCTTTTTATAAACTCACCATTCTTTTACTGCTTCAAAAGCAGACGCGCCCTGGCTGAATGCTTTACAGCGTAGAAAGATATTCTCTGCCTGGCCCAGTCGAGTTTGAAGGGGAGAATGCTTTATTACCAAGTGTTGAGCGATCTCTTTAGCGTAACGAGCAGCCTGAAGGCTTAGCTTGTGGTCGAGGTGAAGGTCTGGAGTGTTATGGACTTCACGATGAAGATTGTGATACAATAATCCCTGGACTTCAAATGGTGTTACATCTAAAAGATATAACATGTGTTATCACATTTTTCGTATGTTCTATCATGACTCGGTGGAAGAATTTAGTCGCTTCTCCCACATTGTTTACGTATCAGTCATGTAAGTACAGTTCTCGTGTTTTAGGGTTTAGCCCGGGGGCCGGTCCTAATCGAAACTGCGAATTGCTGATGTCTTAGTAGCAATGCATGGGCAAGTAAGTGCTTGATTGAGGTTTGGACTTTCCCAGACAAACTCATTTCAAATACTCTGAAATAATTTTATTTGTTCACGTTTATTTTTTTTTTGTTATCCACATGTGAGTGATTTCAATAAATAAGTTCATAACTCCCTTACACGTGTGGACAACAGAATGTACATTATTCGATAGTGAAGATATTTAAAAGCCTTCTATCATTTGTGAACAGGCTCCCCGTTCGTGGACTGGAGTAGATTGAAGAGGAAGGATGGGAAAAAGAATGGGATAGATGGAGTAGTGTTATACCACCTTCCTAGTCGCCTTCTAATCTTACAGGCTCCTCCCTCTTACCCCCCTCGTCCTCCCTCCCTCCGTATCGGTGCTCATCCTGTTCGCAAATGTTTCTAATAATTCAAGAAAGGAACAACTTTTGTTAATTTGTTTGGCGGGAAGTTTACCTTCAGAGTTCGGTTCCATTTCAACAGCAGGTGCGGGTTTCTCATCCCGTTGGTACCAGCTGTAGACGGGCGCCATTTTGTATAAATAAGGATAAGATGGCGGCCTGTACTGATAACCTGAATTATAAAAAGACGAAAGCACAAAGCACAACTGTTCAATACCGGCTCTATAAAAATGTTTTCTTAATTTCGTTAAAATATGGCACTTGTGAAGTCTAATGCTAAGTTAGATAGAGAGTTCAAATCAACAATGCCAGGTTCCGTTCAATTTTAGTGTTTATCTGTGGCTGAAGAGGCTTGCAGCTTTGCCAAGAAGGCCACAATGACATGAAATAGTACGAAAAACTGTTCAGGGTTTTAGCAATTATCACTTCTCATTAAGTCAACCGAGAAGAGTAAGTGGCATAATTACTCCCCTGAGACAAAATACCTTATGGTTGTTTGACATGTCAGAGTCCCGTGTGATCTCAACAATATCTTAAATATTAGTGAAAATATCTCAATCCACCATTTAAAGATACCAGGCTTTAATGAACCATGTCTTTAACATTTATCAAACGCCACTCCCTCCAATAATTATTAAGATATTCAAGAAAAATAACCTTACACAGAGTCGACTGACCTTGAACTTGTTCTGTTTATTAAAATACTTTAAATAGCTGACTAACACAAAGTACGACTCTTTCTGGCAAAACTAAGACAACGGAAAATTTTTATCATCTTACCTCCATATGCTTGGGCATTTGTGACCTTTAAGACTGTGAAAAGTACGAAGACTAATAGAATTTCTCTCATTCTCTGGCCAAAGTCTGCAAATGTGATTTCAAAGTTTCAGTGATAAAACTTAGGTGTTTTTGTATTGTCGTCCAGGAAGTCAAGCCTTGAATAACAATTGCTAAAGTGTTAGAAATTTTTCTCCGTTCGAGATTATTCGCAGTACTGTAAAAATTTTCAAAAATCGGAACGCCATTTTAAGGTTAAGCTTCTCGTTATTTTCGCGAACTAACCGGTTATTCCATGCGCCACCTGTTGGCGGGAAAAACGGCCACCCTGCCTATTGTTGCGGGTGTCACAATAAGTTACTGGAAGGGTTTACCAAAGTGAAAAACGCATTGCGGCTTCTTTTAAAAAAAACTGAAATTGAAAATTCTAGTGGATCATCACTTGACGAGTAAACTCGGTTAATGCAATTCCTTTAAAAAGTGTTGAAGATTCCTACGAAGATTTCTACGGTCTCTGCTCGTCAATTCCACCCATTGTTGTTAATCAAGACTAGCATTAACGCTGACAAGAAAGGACTGAGGCAACACAACAATAAAATGCGTCCAAGTCAGATGATTGAACAAAGGGACTTAGGTAGAACAGAAAGATTGATGTAATTAGTATTGACTCACTTAGTGCCAAATTAAACAGAAATTGTTTAACTAACATCCAAGTTGTGTGAACGGCCCCCAAGTGACAAGCTTTCCAAAAAAAAGAAAACAGCATATCATTCGCAAAGTCGGTTATGATGCATTCGATACTTTTGTCAATTCCTCGACTCTGATACAGATCATGAACTACTTACTTGAATCATCCATGTACACCTGTCCTTGTGGAAAATTTTCCGGGGCTAAAGAATTTATCTCACCTGTAGTCTCGTTTAAAAGAGGCCCTTATAATAAGTGTCCAGCACTTAAAATTCTATAACTTTTCTTTTACCTCATCTAGTAACAGCGAAACCAATTGACATCATTCAATTTTTCGTGTGGGTTACAGTTACGCAAAGCACCATATTGGAAATCTCATTTTTAATGGTTCGTTGTTTTCATTGCTGGTTGTCTAAACAAGGCAAATTAGTTTGCAGCGGTGGTTTATAACTGGTTGGCATTGATTTGTTTTGACAGGAGGGTGACAATGAGAAAAGACTACGGTTGATTGACTTGTATTTGTTGTTTTAGCCGGGCGCTCTTCAGCCTAGAATAATAAGAAGAATTCAGAATACCAGGGAACTTCATACTGAGATATTTTCCAATTGAGAGTTTAAGTTGCCGTGAGACAGGAGCCCATTACCCGGAGCGTGTAACTCCCATACAGCCTCTGTGAAACGGCTTTTTCACAAGTTGGTTTATTTTTAGATAAGCCTTTACCACGAATTGGTTTTCAATAGCCAATCAGAAGCGATTGCATAATTTACAGTAATATGTAATATGTAACCACAAAAGAAAACCTCATCTAAAAATAAACCTAGTTGTCAAAACGCCGTTGCAAGAAAATATGCCAGTTGCACGCTCCGGGTAATGGGCTCCTGCGTGAGAAGAGTTTCCATTAACATTCTGATATGAAGCCTCTGTTATGTTAATTCCTGAAAATTCCTAATTCCTGTCCATGGTTTGGGGATATCAGTGTGGAAAGCTGTCTTGTTGGTAGGATATAATAATGAAGACATAGATCATAATCAGGGTCAAATATAAAGGGACCACCCACATTTTTTAGGTAAGAGAATGGGATTTACATCCACTGCTTTTTTTTCTCCTCTTTCATTCTTTTCATCCTAGTGGATTGTAGATAGAGATGTAGGATGCGTTTCTTTAAGAAAATCCAAGATCTGATTTTAAAACCCACAAACGAATTTTGCGTTAGATTAATCCAAGAACACTCGGATCAACGATAAACCGAAGAATGGATTCTTCGGTTCCTTTGATCATCAATGACCCGAGTGATCTTGTGTTAATTTGTTTATTAAAGAAACGCAAAATCCTTTTCTTTGATTTTTCGATCTAACCTTGGATTTTGTTAAAGGAACGCATAATCTGGTGGCGCAAGGCCACCATTATCTTTTGGTCCAATTAGCGTGCATGTGTCTTTTGATTGAGAGTGATATCCTTCTATAGCCTTTTCGTTTAATATCCAGCCTTTAGACTGTCAGTAATGCCGTGAGTCGATTTCCCAGTTATATTTGTTGGGATCACCTTTATCCCCAAGTCTTAATCCTATTGCTGGCCTTACCTTGCTCCAGTTCGCAATTATCCAATCAGAAGTCTTCCCCACAGCCCTTTTTCTTGCGCTGTGATGACACTGAATTGTAAGCTAGTGTTAAACCCCACCAAAGTGTTTCACGATTATACAGTAAGTGTATAGAAAGCTGTTTTTTTTTTTTTTGTCATACCATTTACGAGCCGCGGTTCTTGCTTTTGGCACTTCAGACTATCTCATTCTGCTTGAAAATTCATAGGTGAAAGGCATATGCACTAGTTCTCTCTTCACTCTTTTAAATCGTACACAATTTACGATTAACTTGTTGTAAACAGGGCCGGGCTGATCGGAAGCGGTTTAATGCTAACCCAAGATTAAAAATACAAATACAAATGTTTTTGACTGCTTCTGTTTTGAGTATTTTGAGATTGTTCAATCTCAAAACAGGAGGCCAAGCAAACCTCTTTGCAAAGCTACAAAACCCAAACAAAAATCTTGCTTATCCAGTGTTAGCTTAATCGGCTTTCAACAACCCGGCCAAGGAGCTCCGCTTTATTACAGTGGAATAAATGTCCGTGATCAGGAGCCAATAGGATTTTGTGCTCCTGTCGTGATATAATGACACCAAAATAGAAACCCATTACCAACAGCAAATTTTATTTTCGTCTTATCTTTACTAGACATTTTCTTATTATTATCTAGACGTTTCGTCTGATTATTAGGCTCTAAGAATTCGCCCTTGATCAACACGGCTGCACGTTGAAATAAACGATCATATTGAAAAAACCCAACGTTCGAAGATTTCACTGCGGTTATACGAGACATTCCTGATAATGTGTAATTTGTACCTAGCCCGTGTGAAATTATCTGTGTATATTGATCATTTCCTATTTCTTGGACTTGGTATCAGACCAATCAATGGTCTCTAGCAAATGATCCTAAATGTTACATTGTAGTAAGCTTTCCTTCAAAATGAACTATTTTTCTCGGCATTTGGAAACCAATGTTAGAAAAAATCATTCTAATTTTCATTGGCTGTAACTGTGTGCTCATCCTTCTCGTGTTGTATCTTTAATCGTCGCGTCAAATAGTTCGCGATTGTTCTTTTCACCCCTGCACAAGCCTGGGCTTTGTTAAAAGACCCCTGGGGTACGTTTTCCGCGTAGTCGCCCATCATGTTCCCAGCGGGTCTGTACCGTCCCACGACGTACGTACATTTCATGCCATTTTTGTCGATGTCTGCCTTTCCAATACCGAGCTCCACGCTCTCTTTCCAAACAACTTGAGTAAAGTGACCTGTGCCTCCGCCACCACTCTCTTGTCCAAACGTGTATCCTGGTTTGCATACTTCATTGTACCTGTTCATAGGAGTATGGTTCGTATAAGTTATAGGTTGATTAATTGACAATCGGTTTTCAACCTTTTGGAAGCCATCTTGACGGGTAGGCAATACCCTTCAGAAATTGCAGTGTTTTTATGGGAATCCCATGGGCCATATTTTTTTTTACGGGTTGATTTCTATAGTCTCTAAAGTTTCTCTATTTTATCGCAATATTTCAAATAGTTTCTTTTTAGATTTTAGATATATAGTTTTAGATAGTTTCTGTGTTGTCATCGTGTATAGATAAAAGTTTTACCTTACCTAATACATGAACAACTGATGATTATAAAAGTTGACTGATACTAGGCATAGCACTAACTAGCTGAATGAATAAACGGCCGGCTGACCGACCCACCGACTGACTGACTGATTTATTGACTGACTGAGTCATTGACTTACTAACAAATTGACTGATTGACCCATTGACTGACTGATTGACTGACTGATAAAGAACTGATTTTTAATTAGTTCCTTACCAATTGGTGGTAGCCTCAGCGGTAGTCTGACCATCGCTGTCGCAGCCCATGGAGAGATTTTCGCCATCGTTGTTTCTTTCATTTGCGCTAGCATGTGATAGAACACCTTTTTGGGCAATTTTCTGTGCATATTCAGCTGCCTGTCTGCTCATCTCAGCATTTAACTTCATTGCAGGAACACCATGCACTTTGCGATACTCGTTGTGCTTATTTAGTCCAAGTATTTCATCTTGTGATCCTGAAAAATAAAAGTCTGTATCTTTCGTGTTCTTTTTTAAAAGAGGGTATTTTACAGTATTCAAAGCTATATGTACGACTATTAGCTAACATTTGATATCGCACAGTCCAGTATCTATGCTTATATACAGTTCTTAAACGAGCACAAACCGTCTCGTATGCACTTGCTTTGCGATGACATCGTTTGGTTTCAACCCTGCTGTGGGAAGGTCAATTTTGCGTGCAAGGTTGGCCATCCCCGAAAAAAATGAATCACTCCAATATGCATAAGGACTGCGTTCTCCTCTTAGTCGAACGGAACCACTACTACTTATGCTACTATTACCACTACTACTCCCATTACTGCTATTGCTGCATCACTCCACTCTGCATAGGGGCTGCGTTCTCCTTTCAGTCGAACGCTACTACTACTACTTCTATTGCTATTGCCTCTGCCAGGTTCTATCGTTATAATTACCACTACCATTGCAACTACCACTACCTCTTCCACTATAGCATAGACAACCACTAGATCTACCACACAGCTGCCACCACATCACAACTATTACTACTTCTTCCACTACATAACACTTGTTCACATGGTCATAATAACAGAAATTTCTCCACCTCCTCCGCTTGGTGGAGTGCTGGCAGCCCCCACTCCAGCAGTGGGTCCTGTTCTAGTGACAGGTGTTGTCGGAGTCCCCGAAAGTGAAGTGGCTCCCTGTGGTGTGGTTACTTGTTGAATACCCGAAGGTGAAGTTGTTCCCTGTGTGTTGCCATTAGGGACAGTCGCTCCTCCTCCACCAATACCTGTTGTGGGGGTAGCAGATGTCGTAACTACTCCAGGTCCTTGAGTTGGTTTTGTTTGTGAACAAGGAACAGCACAAAGTGCAGGTTTTGATGTTCCTCCTGCTCCAGGTCCCCCACTTGCTCCAGGTCCTGCGCCCGCACTTGGTCCACCACTTGGTGCGGATCCTCCTCCTGCACCCGGTGTCCCGCCCGGTGTAGTTCCTTCACCTGCGCCCGGTCCCCCACCTGCGCCTGTTGTGCGTTGCTCTTTCGTTGAAATTTTTAAACTAATATCAACATCAACGCCATCCGGTTCAATCTCATATGTGCCTGCACCTACACAACAGATGGAACATTTTACGGAAATAACTGCATTAAACTCTGGACTTTATTACTGGACAAAGGGACCCTTGAACGCAAGCGCTCAAGAGTTTGAGAGAAACAACAAGAAATCGATGTATTGAACTAATTCAGGGTAAGTGTGTCTTGAATCACCAAAAACTTGAACTGAAGTAAAGTATGAAAAGGTTTTAAAGTTCGTGCGATGCTCGGGACCAAAAATTAGTGCTACTTACTAAACAAATTCTGTGTAAAAGATCAGCACATACCAACAACATTTCCATCGTCAATTTTAAACGCGCCTGTCTTTTCACTATTTCCATTTGGTGAGGTGTCTCGCAAGGGAAGGCCAACGGCAGCGAAGTGCACAGGTCGAAAACCAAGCTGCTGCCTCTTATCTCCTTTAGAGGATTCTCCTGCATACGCCGTAACTACGAGTAGCAAGGCAAATAAAGAAGACAAAATATTCGCCAAGGACAAAACATGTATAAAGAAACGAGCATTTACTTGAAATAAAAAAAGTAGTGATTTTAAGCGGTGAAAGTCCTTCTGCGTGTTTCAAATGAATGAGCTCAATGAATTGGTTAGCAGTAAAAAAATGCCAAACGAAAAACATGAACGAACGAACAAACAAACAAACCGTGCAATTATGGAGACTGCATATAGCAATTAAACAAACAAAACACTCCATGATAAACAGACTGGAAATAACAATATCGGCTTCAAACAGTTAAACGTTCAAACATGTTCTCACTTGCTAACGGAAAAAAACGTTATTCAATTACGAGATAACGGTTTTTTGAAGTCTTATAGTTTACTATAGGTATCCGTCATTGTATGAGGAAAAACACTGAAGCTTACTTCAAACATTAAACGGCTACAGTTTTACTGCTTGATCACAGATAGAGCTCGGTTAATAAGATAACCGACAGCATATATATTAGCAACATAGGACCTCAAGATGTAAAACAACATAATAAAATCTTCGACATCATTACTTATTTTTGAAGTGATTTGTTTTTGTTTTTGTTTTTGTTTTTGTTTTTTTTTGTGTGTGTGTGTGTGTGTGGTAAAGGAAATATGTCAACATACCTAATAGAAACGACAATATGTAGAAACTGATCTGCACCATTCCGATTCAAGTGGGGCGAAGCGTTCTTTACCGTCTGTTCCCGTCCTCTTCTTTAATAAGTTAAGTACTCTTTGCAACACATAGGAAAGAATTGATTTCAAAGGTATTATTCTCCCGGGCTCAAGCCTTTACGAGAAACGTACAAATAGTTTCCTCTTTCTTGTTTCACGTTTACGATTTTTACAAAATCTGCTTAAGACAGAAACATAATCTCGTACATGTAAAATTGCACTTTCATGACCTTCGTGTTGTTACGTTTAGGTCAGCTTGAAGCGCCAAATAAATTGGCAAATAAACGACTTGCGTTTGTAAACACCTGGCAAACGTACCTTTTGAATTACTTTAGCTATTTGGCTGAGTCAACCTTTTTTTGTGCAGTGACAAATGCGAATCCTGCTTCTTCTTGAGTGGGAAGCTTGAAAATCTCAAGGGCTTCTAATTGTGTGAAAATACCCGTGTAAGAAATACAAAATTCATGAGCCGACTGAGGGTTAGACGCTTTACTGAGCAACATTGTTCAATGTTTCTTTACTCCTTCAAACGTGCGCTGACATCCGGTGCTTTATTGTTTAGGCAATCAGAATGGATTACTCGTTCTCGATTACATCTCAACTCTGCAATGTTTGCGTTTCTTCAGGCAATCTGCTTCCACTTGGAAGTGCTTTTTTTAATGTGATCTTTTAATTTACCTAGTTAGTGTGTTGGATATTCCATGTTCACTAATTTTAGGGTAATATACTTAAACATGAACTGTCAAAGTAGTTTGTATTTTGCCTATAGCATCTGGAATGACAAGGAGTATTCTCATTCATTTCAAGTTTCTGAGCAATACGCCTAGAAGGAAGAGACGAAATCTGAAAGCCGTGGGTATCGCGTACTGAAAATTAAGGGCAACGTGAGCCCTGTTGATCCAAATCATACACTTCTTAATAGGATGTTATCATTTTTGTCCAACAGCATATAAAAGAAGGATAAAATGAACTTGTTAACCCTGGTGAATCTGAGGCCGCTCGAGTTCCGTTAAAGCTTTATAGTGCAACAAGTTTCGTTAAAAAGCCATTTGAATTTTATTTTTCATGAACGTAATATATTTCTTTCCCATGCTATGTATCTAGGCTATGTATCTGTTTGATTGGGCTGTCCATCCTATGAACCATTGCTCTGAAAATTGCGTTGACGTGCTGAGGTCTTGTGGCCAGAGTTCAACCCTGAAGGGATCACAGTGTTCGCTCGAGGCCAGACATTTTACATTAGCCTATAAAATAGATGGATAACGGCGAACTGACAAAATACGTCTCAGAGAAAATGCTATAGGAATCGGGATAAGCTTCAGTAATGTGAGCTTATTAGTTTTACTTAAAATGCGACTTGTCTTTACAAGTGGAAGAGGAATCTCTTCTGTAAAAAAAAGAGCTCCCAAGATATATTGTTTTTAGTTTACATTCTTCGAGGTAACGGCAGGGTGAACTGATCGTTAAGGTTGTAAGCTACTTAATAATTCTTATTTCTAGAGAAAGTGGTATATTTCAGTGATGTGGACAGCGGATTTTACCGCTACCGCCAAAAATCAGTTACTTAATCTGCTACAAGTCAACCTTTAAGAACTGATTAGTCAGCAAAAAAACCGAATGATAAATGTTTATAAACTTCTGTCTTTTTTTTATCTGTAGCAAGAGAGAAAGGAGGATTTGTTCATGGTGATAACAAATCAACTGTCTTTGAATCTCTTGAAACCATATCCTCCATCCAGGCCAGCTTTCTTTATGTTCTGGCAGTAACTGTCAACAAAGGAACCTTTTTCTATATTTTTTCGGTAAGAGTCGTCCCCTCTCTCAAAGTCTCCTTGGGGCTTATAACGTGCGACAATATAGGTACATGTTGCTCCATCAGATTGCTTGTTTAAAGCTTTCCCTATTCCAAGCTCCGTACTTTCCTTCCAAGCCAGCTGTACAAAGTGACTGGTACCCGATTGAGGGCCTTGTTTACCAAACGTGTACTGGCACACTTCATCGAACCTGAGAAGATGCAAAAGTTCTTGTTTCATCCTGAAATTCTTAAATCACTCTTTGTTTATTCATAATGGATGGAGGATAGCAAAAAAAAAAAAAGGTTAAGAGTATAAAAAAGGTCAACAAGAATTTCCAATCTAAGAAGGCTAGCACA
>Ga0126337_10000351_pt1 | contig 22108 bp, 24 predicted proteins | sample DipCmetagenome_FD_92527 | JGI IMG/M metagenome (GOLD analysis project Ga0126337, IMG submission 92527) | Coral microbial communities from La Bocana,Puerto Morelos, Mexico - Diploria C A metagenome | ecosystem: Host-associated > Invertebrates > Cnidaria > Coral | place: La Bocana,Puerto Morelos...
CGATGTATCTCCTCCCAAAAGCAAGGCAGTCGGACTGTACATGAAGCTGGGCAGTTGCAGAGGTGGCGCAGTAAATTGGCGTGCATCCTGGTAGCCGCCAAGGCACCAGCTTTGCGCGGGCTTTGTGCGAGCCCTGAGGACTTAGAAGAGCGAGCGGCAAGGCTTGCTGGTTGCGCCCGGGCTAGCACCATAAAGCAGCGTGTGCAAATGTGGTGTCGGTACTGCAAATGGCTCAGGTGTGCTTACCAAGTTGATTGGCCTAGCAACGCTGCTATGGTACTAGACTTTATAGAAGAATTGGCTGCTCAACCTTGTGGCCATACGGTCCCACAGTCCTTCCTAGCCACTTTAGCCTTGCAGGCGGAATGCCGCTTGTCCAAGCTAGGCATTGTTCAAAAATCCATTGAGCAGATTGCCATGGAATTGGAGCAAGGCGTCCCGCCCCCCAAGAAAGCAAAACTTCAACCGCTGCTGCTGATCATTGCGCTGGAGCTCTGGGTAGTTTCGGATGAGGCACCTAAGTTCTCGCGTGCCTTTGCTTGGACTCGTTTGGTAAAGCTTTGGACCTGCTCGCGCTGTGATGACTTACTTGGCCTTTTGCCAACAACTATGGAGCTTCAGGATGGCAACCTGTGTGCATTGTTGCGTCGGACCAAAACCTCAGGCCCAGGCAAGCGCTTGAAGTGGCTTCCAATTTTCGTAGATGGTGGCGCAAGCTTCTCTGGTGTGTCTTGGCTTTCTTGTGGTTTCAAGATTTGGCAAGAGCCTGAGTTTTGCTTTGACCGTGACTTCCTGATTCCTTTGCCTGCAAACAGCTGGGAATCCTGCCGCAATCAATTTGCTGATTATGCGGCGATCTCAGCCATGGCCAAACAGTTGTATGCGCACCTTCGCTTGCCCATTCTTGGCAAAGAAGGGTGGTATCTTTCGAGTTCTGCCACACTTTTGACATCATTTGCGGCTGGCCGTGCTTGGACCGAACACAGCGAGCGCGCATGGCTTGATAGCATAGCTGCCATGGCTGGCATCCCTCGGGAGCAAAGGGAATTCCTTGGAAGGTGGCGGGCCTCTGCGTGTGTTGACGAGTATGTCCGCACGGCGCAGCAGACAGTGTGCGGCTTGCAGCGCAACATTGTGCAGCTGGTGTTAGCTGGACAAGTGCATGGAGCCAGCAGCCTTGGGCTGCGAGACCTGCGCGAGCATCTTAGTTCTGCTGGTTTGGATCAGGCTGCAATTGAAAATCAGCTAGCGTTGTTTGATCTTGGCAATTGGATTTCACAACCAACTTCAATGCCTCCCGAAGTTCGGCTTCCAGCCGTTCCTCAAGAGGATGGGCCTGCTGATGAAGAAGTGGCTGGTGCGCGAAAGTACTTTGTCTGCGTGACGAAGAATCGACGGTTTCGTCGCTTGCATCGGTGGGGGGGCTGTGGCTCCTCTCCCGGTCGCAATGTCCAGGAGTTTGAAGGGTTTGACTCCTTGGATGGCGTCCTGTATGACGCGGCGTGCAAGCACTGCTGGAAGCAGGGCGTCCTGGAAGCAGACAATGCAGACGGCTCCGGTGCGTCAGAAAGCGCAGACGATAGCTTGGCCTCAGATTGAAGTTAGTGTCAACAGCCATGCCTGTTCCATCTGTTATGGGCTTGTTGCGTTTGCCAACATGTGTTGTTGGCTTGCGCTCTTCTTGCACGGCATGTTGGCCAGTGTATGTTGACCCCGGCAGGTGGGCCGGAGTAGGTTTACGCGGCATGTTGGCTTGCGTAGGTCTTGCTTCGAAGAGAGCACCTTTGAAGCATTTCTTTGTTAGGGGTCGGCGGAGGCCGTATCTCCCAAAGGCTGCGCTTATATGTCTTATAAGCAGTTGCAGCGGTAAGCGTTTGCTGGTTGTGAACGTTAGTGTTCAGTTAAGTTATACTTGTTGGTTTCGTGCCAATTTTGCCATCTTTGCTGTTCGGGCAATGCCTCTGCTTTCTCTGACGGCGGACGAGCAGACTGCGGCAATGGATGCAGCCGGTGCTGACATCAAGTACCATTTAGCCGAGGCAGGGGTGCCCGAGGATGTTCAGGCGCTTCTATTCCACAAAGGTTTCATCTCTCTGCGCCTGTTCTCGGGGTTGGATGAAACCAGAGCAGATGTTCGCGCGGCATTAGCCACTGAAATTGGGTTGAAGCATGATGCAGACTCAGCATCACGCTTGACTGTGGCTCGTATATTGGGCGCCTGGGAATCCTCACGCCTGCAAGTGCAAGCCGAAGAAAAGATGCGTGTGGAAAGCCGCTTGGGGCAGATGCCGCGCATAGTGCAGCTGTCAGAGCATGCGGCCATGAGGAAAGCTGTTGAAATAGACTTGGGCAAACTACGTGACAGCGAGGTTCCTGCCAAGACTGTGATCGCGGCAAAACTGGAGCAAATTGAGCAAGGTACAATCCAGGCTGAAGACTTGAGGGAAGTCCTTTGTTTGGAAGACAAGGATGTGGATTTGTTTTCTGGCATCATTGAACATGGGACGGGCAATCTTAGGATCCGCCCTGGCAAGGCGAGCGTTGCCTTGCCAACATGCCCAGAAGATTTGCGCAAACGTCATCGCCTCATTGCAGTGGCTTGGGCAATGTGCCGGACCAAGCATCGAAACCAGAGCTGGTTAAGTTCAGATGTGATTGAAGCCTTTCGGCGCTTCTCCGACCACATTTTAGGGAAACATGTGGCCGGTTGTCCACTGATGGTTCAGGGTGTGGCAAGGCAGCCGGCGTGGAAGCTTGTTTTGTCCTATGAGCAGGAGGTCCGGAAACATGCATATCAGCTGCTGCGCGATGGAGATGAAACATCGCTTTCAGATGCCTTGGTCAAAGCTTGCAAGTCGCCAGAACTTTTGAATTTGCATTTCCTTCTGCCGCTCACGACGTCTGCAGACCATATGTCCTCTGTGCCTAGTGATGCGCCCGGGCCTTGGGCTTGGTATAGCCGCGACAAGGCCGGCAAAGGAAAAGGCAAAGGAGGCAAGGACGGCGACAAGGACGCCGTCAAGAAGTACACCTTAAAGATCAAAACTGATGACGGCAAGCGCATCTGCTTCAAGTTTAACAATGGGAAGTGCAAAGGTGGCTGCGGGTATGAGCATGTCTGCCAGCGCTGTCTGCAGCCTGGCCATGGCAAGAAGACTTGCCCCGAAAAGAAGAAAGGTGAGGATGATGCTTGAACGGAGGCAGGGGCCTCTGTGGCCATGGAGAGGCCCCGTTCTTCGTCCATTGCTTTGGCCATGGGTTCTGCCGAGTCTGCGGCAGTTGGCGGAGCCCCGCAGTGTCCAGACCCATGTCCGTGTGACCGCTGGTGCGCTGGCACTGTTGGGACCTTGCCGGCTGTTGCTGCTCGCAGCCCGCGCGCGCCTGCGGTGGGGCCTTTGGATTCGGCGCGTGCTGCTTTCGAACTTTCAGGCTTTGGCAGCAAGTTGGGTGGCATCGGACCACCGCTCATGGCAGAACTCATGGGAAAACAGCGCAGCTTTGTTGATGGGGGTGGATTATGCTCCCCCGGGCTCTGGCCGCCCAATCGCAGAAAAGCGCAGTCGCCTCTTGCCATGGATTGCTTTGCTGCACTGCACCGCATCTTGTACGAGCATTTGGAGCCGCGAAAGTTGCTTTTTGAGCTGGCGTGCAGGAAGCACAAAACCAATCCTTTTCCTGAAACAATGTTGTCAGAAGCACGGGTCGCCCTATGCGAAGCCCTTACAAAGCACGGGGCTCGCCCAAATTTGAATTTGCAGGACGTGCCGGACAGACAGCCCTTTAGGTTGGCGTTGATTGAAGAGTTCCTGCGCATCTGTGGGGACCCTGATGCAGCTGCGTTTTATAGTGCATCTGATTCCTTTGCGCAAGGGGTGCGGATTGGGGTCAATACCATTCTGCCGCGAACGCCAGCAGTTTTTGAACCAAAGACCAAATGGAGGAACTATGAGGGTGAGCTTGAAGCTGACCTGTACATGCGCAGCAATTACCCCACTGCAATTGTAAATGCAGATGTGCTTGAGCAACAGTTTGAAGAGGAAGAGAAGTTGGGAGCAATGGTGAAGATGCCCCAAGTGGCAGCCCAGGAAAGGTATGGGGCAGGCCTTCGCATCGCATCTTTACCCTATAGATCAAGTTAGACTATAAATTATTTTTAACTAAAAAGTTAAATTTTAACTTTTGCCTCAAATTTTTAACGTTAAAAAAAAAGATAAAAAAACAAACGTAAAGGTTTATTTTTTCGTCTATTTTTAGCAAAACAAATTACCTTAAGTTAATTTTTTCGGATTATTTTTAAGTTAAAAAACCGGCGTTTTTGGGATTATTTTTTAAGACAAAATTTAACTTATAAGTTAAATTTTGCCCCGGGAAACTTCTAGTAAACTTCTGGGAAACTGCTGGAAAACAGCGGGGCAAACTGCTAGAAAAGTGCTAGATTTGAAGTTGCTAGTTTTAGCCAAAAACAATGATTTTTCTGAAAAACAGCTTTGAATGTGATTGGAGGATGATGAGGAGGGGTAGTAATGATTTGTTGATCGGGAGGATAGCAACAACAGTGCTATCACAACAACATGATTATAGGACTAGTAATAAATGTTTTTTGAGTGATACTTATACTTAAGAGAAGCCATCATTACCATCAATGTAAGTATTGTTTTTTCGAGGGTTGTTATTTGTCTGGTAGTTGATGAGGGAAAGCATCATTAGCACTGAAAATATGGTTTGGTGATCCTGTTTTAAGCCAAACAACATGATGGGGAAACAACACAAAAGCACTTTCACACAACACTCTGTGTTCTCTCAAAAATATTGATCCATGAAATGATCTCCCAAAGAAGGATATTCATCCCTCACAAGTTGACCCCTCAAAGCATCATCATCTCCGCACATCTTTCGAAACAGTATTCCTCCGGGCATCATCTCTCAAACTATCACTTCATACGTTATCATTACTTTCTCTCAAAGTATCCCCTCACACATTATCATTTATATCTCTCAAAGTATCCTCTCATACATTATTACCACTGGTATCTCTCAAAGTATCATCCTATACATTATTATCACTGGTATCTCGCAAAATATCTTTTCATATTATACATTATCACTGGTATCCCTCAAAGTATCCTCTCATACATTATCATTGGTATCTCTCAAAGTATCCCAAAGAAAGAATTGATGCTTCTTCACGCACACGATCGCCCATTTTTCAATGCAACACAACATGCGTAGTTCTATGTTTCGGCACTGCTGCTCCTGAACAGTTTTCCTAAGACTTCTTAGGCAGACTCAAAGCTGCCTCTGCTTCCAGAATCGCCTTCGTGCTTTCCAAATCACATCGGCAATCTTTGCATATGCAGTGAAGTACGGCTTGATCTTGCCTGAGCCAGTATTAGTGGCAGGAAAACTGGGAATGTAGTACCAGTAGTAGTACTAGTAGTAGTGCGCATTCCATGGAAAAACAAATTCAGAGGTGAAGTACTGACATAAAACAAAAATTATTACTGGCAAAGCCAATGGCACTGCGGAAGCCATTTCTTGAAAGCATCCATAAAACAGCTAAGGCAAATGCGCTCATAGCGAAGCATTTCCAATCCCACCAACTTCTGCGGCATGTTTGTTTGGCTGGAATGTTTTTGCCACGTCGTGCGCCACTTCTTGAGCCTTCACTCTCACCAAAGTTCAAGTTTTCTCCTTTTGGCATTTGTGCTAGTTGTTTGAGTGGTGGTAGTTGGGACAACACATCACTGTACTACATGGTTTTGGAAAGTCTTGGTGAAAAAACAACAACATGGCTGCACAAAATGCATGCGCTCTCACACACGTCCTTCAACACACTGTTGTTAGCATCCCAAAACACCTTTTTCATTTTTTTCTCGAATCATCTTCACTCCAAAGCTTCGTCTTTGTCCATTAGGAACCGAAGCATCATCGCAAGCCTGTAATGTCGAACCAACTTGTTGACAGCGCCAGCCACGTTGTTGCCTTTGACACACATTTGTGTCATTTTTTGCACTCTTTTCTGAAGATCTTCTCCTGCGAAGCACCATACCTGACTTTGGAATGATTCTGTTGGTACTCCTGTTGTTGCTACTACTACCACTAATACTTCTTCTATTCTATGCCTACTCCTACTACTATCTACTACCACTACCACTACCACTACTACTACTACTACTACTACTACTACTACTACTACTCCCTTCTTTGCTCCTACTACTACTACCTACTAAAAAAAGTTTGGGTGGAAGAAACCGCGGAAACTGAGAAAGAGACAGTCTTGAAAGTGGCTCAAAAAAAACAGAAAAACATCTTGAAATGTTGGCCGAAGTGCTAAACGCGGACTCAAACAATGCGACAACAAGCTGATGTGCTGCAGCATATGTGTTTTGCTGGTCAACAAAAAGAGGCTAGTCTCCTCCTCTGCGAAGTGATTTGACAGGAAGGCGTTCAAACTAAGATAGTTTTCGCAACACTTGTTGAATTCTTCAGCGGCCTCTCTAGGAAAAGCCAGGCTCTGCCTGTGGTCAGATATCAACTCTTCCATCCTCAGTGACGACTTCAGGGTCATTCTGATGACTCGGTGGATTTCCAGCTCCTCATGCATGTAGGCATTCCAAAGCGACAGCATTGCCCCTGCGAGATGTCGGATCTCGCCCGCTTTACCGCGGAGTTTTGGTGTACCTGACCGTCTTAAGTACATAGTAAGTTTGCCGAGGTTCTTGAAACGTACGCTTGTTCGATGTGTGCTATAATAACTTCGAATATGTTTCCAACATTCTTCAATGTTTTCCTGTGGCGTTTTGCTCATGATTCGGCAAGTCAGGAGAGCAAGTACACTGCCGTAGCAATATTGGTCGACACCAAGGTATTTGGAATGAAGATAGTCTAGGTGCACCGTGAGTGCTGATAAAAACGGTGCTTGGAATAATGGGCAAGGAGATCTTTGAGGCCATTTCTTCCAACTTTCCAACGACCAACAATGTGACCGCCAAGGGGCCTCTGGAGAAAAATTTGACCAACTGTTTGTGCCAGTCAATGAGCATCTACACAAAGGGCACGGTCTGGCACTGTTGAAATTTGGCAGCTTCAATATTGAAAAGAAATAGTCCAAATCGCCGATTATGCTCCATAAACATGCAGCATAGCCTGATGCAAGTGGTTCTCCGGCTCTCAAAGCATCAATGCTCTTTGCTGGCCACCTCTCTGGTGAGAAACCATGAATAATAGAGGTTGTATCAGTATCATGCTTGAAGTTGATTTGTTCGGGGGAATATTATGTTGCATCCTTCAAATATGTGTCACATTACAAGGATGACTAAAAAAGTCAAAACATCTTCCCAAAACAAAAAAACACATTGTAGGAAAAGTATCCCATGTGCATTTCATACCGAGTCTTTTGATAGCCAATAATGTGTGTTCTTAAAGTAAATAACAGTATTTATATTTATATGTCTCTCAGCAGAATCCATCAAAACCACCCTCCCATGTGACAACTCATCAATATCGTATGTAGTATACTATATCGTATTCTCTCAGAACAATCCCTCAAAAACATCATCCTCTCACAAGACAGTTCTTTATCAATATTAGATCAATATGTTTCTAGATAACACATTATTATTATTCTCTCACAAGAATCTCTCCAACGCATCCTCTCATGACAGTAATGACTCATCAATACATTCATATACATACATCATTAAAGCTGAATTTCCTCCAAATTGCTATTCTCACACCAATAGACACAAAGACCATACAAGAGTTCACAGTCATCCTTTCCCAAGTCCAGAAAACAAAAGCAGAATGCAACTGTCAAAAATGAGTCGTGTCAACAGGAAACAAAACATGATCTTTTGTCAAGGGGCATGTTTGATGAGAGCTATTGTTTTGAGAATGATAATGTATATTTGGTGTTTGAGGGATAATGTGTGAAGGATCATGTTTCAGGGATAGTAGTTGATAGTGCTTGAAAGATAGTGTTTCCGGTATTGTAGTAGTCGGTCGTGTTTGAGGGATAATGCTGGAAGGATAGTTTTTCAGGGATAGTGGTTGATAGTGTTTGAGGGATAATGATTGAGAGAAATGTTTCAAGGATAGTAGTTGATGATGCTTGAGGGATAACGTTTGAGAGAAGTGTTTCAGGGATAGTAGTTGATAGTGTTTGAGTGATACTACTGCTTGAAGGATACTGTTTGGCGGATAATTTTTTGTACTGTGATACAGGGAAACATTTTTTTCAATGTGTAGTGGAAAACACACTTGTACTCAGTTTCCACCAATGATGAATCTTGTAGATCATGATGACTGAAGAAGTGATGCGGAGGTGTCACACCAAATCCATGTTGCATTACATTGTTCAGACTAACTTGTACGATCCAGTTTAGATCTTTCATTTTTGCACAAAATATGCATGATCAAAACACATGTGTTTCATCCACCCAAACAAAAAAGTACCACCCCTCAAAAGTATTTTTGGGTTGCGTTCGAGATGCGGGTTGCCATCGACATCTTCGGTGGGCCAAATGCCCAAAAAAAGAAACCAAAAGCTCCACCTCAAGAGGGACATGAACTTGTCGATTGTACGATATCCGTCGGGGCCCTCTTCGTACAGACCGGCTTTATCAAACAATCCCCAGATGAAATGCTGACTTTGTTGAACTCCGGCTTCCATCGATACTAGGGAGTGCCAGCTCCAGTTGCACATCTTGCGGCCCCAGGTCTTACCTAGGCCGGTCACGGGCACCTCATCCCCGTGAAGGGAAATCGGCACCGTTTTTGCCCACCTGTCTTCGTTTGTGAAAGATAGTGGATGGCCAACCCACTGTGGGTGCTTGCCTTTTTTTTGTAATTTCCAAAACTCTAACAAATGATCTTCCCGTGGAACAACTACCTTTCGCCAAGTTGCAGGATTTTGCCACAAGGTTGCAAATGTTTGATGTGGCAGTAAGAATTCTTGATTCCTCTCAAAAATTGGCCCATTGAACTTCAGACTCATTTCAAAAGGCGGTGGGATCATAATGTTGGGCTCGATCAGCTTCATGATGTCTCGATAGCAATTGTTTGGGTAAAATCCATAGCTGCCAATCGATGCCAATGCCTGTAATTCTTTTTCAAGGCCACTGCTATTTGAAAAAGAGCTTCCACTACTTGTTGAACTGCTACTTGTGTTGCTATGAACATTCCTCAGGTCTTTCAATGCACAGTGGGCGATGGCACGCACTTTTTGACATGACATGTCACCCCAAGCAAAGTCATTCAATAGATACCGCACCAGATGGCTGGAAAACAGCATGTCAGTACGTTCTTCTTCGCCATCGTCATGTTGTTTCTTCGATGCGTTTTGTAGCCGCTGTCGAATTCCACCTCGACGAGCTCTTTTCTTGGGAGGCGGCATGATGATCCTTTTTAAAAGGTATCAGCCATCCAAAATCTGTTTGCAAGACTTTCTAGAGATGTACATTCTCTATTCTACAAAATTATTTGCCTCACTTATATCGCAAAAGGTGTTGGTTTGAAAACTTCACATACATTCTTTGACATGTTTTCATTGAACTAGTCAGCTGCTTGCAAGACTTGCTAGCTAGAGATTTTCTTTAGTAGTTCTTTGCAATTAACGTACAAGGCGTTTTTTTATCGCAACAGTTTCTGAACACTTCACATACTATGATCACGAAGCACATCATTACTATACCGACACTTTTGAGCCAATGATTTTTGAAGTCTACTTGAAACAAGTGCCGACCCATGGACATTATTAGTGCGTTCTTTGAAGTACTCCTGATACTCAACAGCCATGCTCTTTGAACGTGTCACCGTACAGAAGAACATATGAACCTGTTTGTCAGTTTATCTAGCCAGGCTTGGTAAAAACTCTCGACATGTTTATTTAACAGTTTGAGCAGCTTGAGGATCAAACTCACTGCCATATTTTGAAACATAGATCACACCATCCATCAAAATTTTCCTCCAAAGTATCCCTCCACAAATCTCTCAAAGTATCCCTCCACACATCAAAGAATCCCTCAACACACCTTACAAAAATAACCACGTACATACATCTCTCAAAGTATCCCTCCACAAATCCCTCAAAATATCCATCCACAGATCTCTCAAAGTATCCCTCAACACATCTAAATAAATATCGTCCATACAATTCTAAAAGAATCCATACATATCAGTTAGATAAGCTCCACATATCTCTCAAAGTATCCCTCAACACATCTTAAAAGAAATACATACACAAATCTCTCAAAGCATCCCTCAACACACCACTCAAAGTATCCCTCCACAAGTCATTTAGCAATCCACGTTCACATCATACAACATAGTACATGAGTTAGACATCTTGCACACAAAACACAATAGTGCTACAAAATAACGAACCACAAGTGCACAAGTTGATTCAACATGAGTTTTATGCAAACAAATTCTATGTTCATGATTTTACACCCTCGCAAAACCATTTCTTTTGGGCACCAGAGTTGCAAAGTCAGCCATAATCTCAGTCAAAATTGCATTGTTCTAGCTAGACGGATCCATACCCTGATCCAAAAGACACAGGACAGGCCATCCAAGACAACACCTCATCATTTCATACGATGATCTTCATATATAAGCATATGATTTGTGATCAGTTTGACAATGCCTTGAGCTTTCCCTTGGTGCATTCGATCAACTCGTTGAGCTTCTGCGCGTGCGATGCCACCTGGTGTGGGCAACTGCGATGGCAGGCAACAATGTGGAGGAGAGAAGGGGCCAAAACCAGTGACTTTTACAATAATACATAAATCTCAACAAATTTATGGGAAATGATTGAAAAAACAAGTTTGATGATCTTGACCATGGAACAGTACTCATGCACTTGTCAAATGACTGCTTTGTCAATGCAGAGTCTGTGTGTGGTAGCTCACGGAAATCACGGATATGACGCAAATCTTGCAAGTGCTGCTGGCTCTCGGTATAGGCAGACTTCAACTGTTTGAACTCCTTTGAGCCATCCTCCACCTTTTTGATAAGACGCATGCTTTCTTGAGATAGTTTGAGCTCGGTACTCTCCGCCTGATCCAGGAGCTTCAGCACGGAATCTGGCAACTTGTCACCTTTCAGCAGCTTGGCATTGTCAGGGGCTTTCCAGTGGTACTTCCACTGCAGAGAGGCTAGCATATCCTCCAAACAAGTAGCTTGTTCTTGATCAACCTTCTTCTGTCGAGTAAGCTTTTGCTCGTGAACACAGCCCCTGCAACAGTTGCAAACGATAGGGGATGGCTTTTCAAGGTTTGAATGGTGTTGTAAAGGGGATGGCTTTCAAATGGTTGAATCACCAATGGTTTTGGGATATGGTGGTGTAGTTTGCACCAAGATTGGAGCCTTTCATGAGGAACACTGTTTGGAGGTTATTTCAGAAAAACTTGAAAGAAAGCATCAGTGCATATTCTTCAATACTTAAAGATACTACCTGGCAACATGTGGGGATTTTGATGGATATTATTATCAAAGACTTTTTTCCTGAGGGACGCTACTACTGTTTGAGGGTTATTTGAGGGATACTTGAGAGAAAACATCAATGTATAGATAGATGATTCGAAAATTGAAGATACTACCTTGTTAATGTATGAGGGTCTTGTTGATGGCAATTATTGAACCTTTCCTGACCTAAACTGTTTGAGTGATATGTGAGAGAAAGCGTCAATGTAGAGTAAAATACAGATACTACCTTGCTAACATATGAGAGTCTTGATGGAAAATCTTGGAGCCTTTCCGGACCTATACTGTTTGAGGGTTATTTTGGTGATACTTGAGTCAAAGCTTCAATGTAGATGATGAGTGGAAAAATATACCACCTTGCTGACATATTATCAGGGTCTTGAATGATATTGGAGCCTTTGTTGACCAGCCCTCTTTATGCATTGAAAAACATCCCAGAACTTTTCATGTCCATATCACACACCCCTTAGACTTAGACTAATATGCTTCCCTTTACAAGTTCGTCCATACTCATCATCATCATCACCATCATTCCATTTGTTTTGTTCACCTTTCACCAAATCGGGCAGTGAAGAAAACACCGAATGCAGCAACTTAATTGATTTTTACGATCGTACGTACACAAAACACCCTTCCACAAAACACTTTTGTTTTTTTTAAGTAGAATGCTTGCCTTTGTTTGCCAGTTTCCTTTGAGTTGAATGACCAGTACTCCTTCCCATCCTCTTCGTTGGTCCAACTGTAGATGTCTCCTGCATTCACTGCATCCTGGAATGCGGCTTCGGACCCCTGAAAGTATAGACCACGCATGATGGACTTGGGCAGGCTTTTCTCCTTGTCGTTGGAGTACTTCTTTTCAAACAAGGTTTTTGCCTCAACAAACATAGGGTCATTGGTGCAAAGCTGGAATCTGCCTGAAGGCAGTTTCTTGAAAAGCTTGTTTATGATCAGGGTCTTGAACGATCGAGGGCTTGCATGGTTGGCCGACTCCTTATCGTAAAGATCGACGATGTGTTGGGGTAACTTTGCTTTCATAGCTGCAAACTTGATTGCTTTGCCCTTGTCTCTCTTGCTGCTGTCAGCGTTTTCTTCACTGCCCTCTTCAGCTTCTTCTTCATCATCATCATCATCATCATTTTCCCCATCATCCTTCGACGCTTTACCTTTCTTTGACCCCGATGCTAGCCCCGACACACCTTTGCTCAAAGCAGCCACCACTGACGTCACTGGGCCCTTCTTAGTATCACAAGCAGGGCGCTTCAGGGTACCTCCACCTTTACCAGCAGCTGCAGGGCGCTTCTTGCTCAACACAGTCGGCATGTTCGGCAAAGATATTCGAAAGCTCTTGAGACTATAATTTCAGAGTACATAAACACAGTTCTATGATAATGTTAGCCTCTCCAACAGTTCAGATCATATAATTATCAAAGTTCATTTGGAATTTTATGTTAAGTTTCCAAAAAACTCTCAGATAGAAACTAGAAGTTTCATAGAAATTTCCAGGAAACTTCCAGGAAGTTTACTAGCAATTCTATAGAAGTTAAGTAGAACTTTTGATGCCTTTTTGTGGAAGTTTACTAGCAGTTTAGACTATCAAATGCATAAAACTGTGGTACTGTCGTCGAATTACAACATAGAAACTTCTAGTTGTGCACTTGAAACTTCTAGTAAAACTTCTAGTTTGTCTCTGGAAGTTTCCTGGAAACTTCTATGAAACTTCTATTTCTTATCTGGAAGTTTCATGGAAACTTCTATGAAATTTCTAGTTCTTATCTGAAAGTTTCATGGAAACTTCTATGAAATTTATAGATCTTATCTGGAAGATTCCTGGGAAGTTCTATGAAATTTCTAGTTATTATCTGGAAGTTTTTTGAACGCATCTATGAAACTACTAGTTTCTGTCAAACAAGTTGCTGGAATTAAATGTGTGCTGATGCAGGGACTCTCTCAATTCTCTCTCTCTCTCACACAGTTTGATTTTTCCGCGGCACTTCTCACGCAGGTTCAAAAAAGGTCAAAACTCCTGAACTACTTTCTACCAGCTTCTCTAGACATCTTCTAGCGCTTCTTGTTCATCTTCTTCTTGGGCTGGGGATACTTAGGTGGGCCCCTGGGCAAAGGCAAACCGGCAGGTGCTGCCTCAGTGGATCCTGCTGATCCAGAAGATTGAGCCGCTGCTGCTGCTGCTGCCGAGACGAATTTGCGTTGCTCCATCATTTGCACAGCCATCATAAGTTGCATCATTGTGCTTGAAGGCATTCCTTCACCCTGTTGCATGATCACCCCGTCACCTTTGAAGTGCATAGCATAGAAGGGTGCACCATCATCATCATCAGACGATTCATGTTCATCATTGGATGCCTCAAGTTCTTTGTGTGCATCATTAACAGGTCCTTCATCATAATCAGTGGTCTTCTCTTTTGGGGTAGTCTCAGCACATCCAACCTCAGACCCAACATCAACAGAGGGTTTAAGATCAACCTGAGTGATCACCTCTTCAGCAGCAGAAGCCTGCTTGTACCCATCCTTCTTCTCACTTAGGAGGTCCATGGCACCGTCAGCAAACTGCACGATGAGAGTTTGGATGCTGGGCGCCCTTTCGATGCTTGATGTGAAGTAGCAAACACAGGGGGAATTTGTTCATTGCTTTTTGTGAAGTTGATCCATTGAAAAACTACTGAAAGATCGTTGTTGTCACTCTCTGTTGTAGTAGTCCCTATTCTATCAAAACAATACAATTGATTACAATTGACATCAACATAAAACATCCACTACAGGGAGCAATAATCCCTCACATAAACGATATCAAAAATCAATTTATATACATCAGTTTTACAGTCTCTCAGGTATTCCCTCACATACAGATCCGAAGATATCTTCACAACTTACAACAATCCCTCAGGTAGTAATCCCTCACACAGTGTAAATACAAACTTATTACAGTCTCTCAAGTAATTACATATCTCAGGTAATCCCTCAGATAATCCCTCATAACATAAACATCTCTCAGGTAATCCCTCAGATAATCCCTCATAACATAAACATCTCTCAGGTAATCCCTCAGGTACTCAAACATGTAATGTTATTGAGATATACTGTATCAACTTACAATCTCTCACTCAGACATGCAAAATTATGGAGATATATTGTTTCAATTCATTATCTATCAGGTAATCATTCATACCATCATCATGACTCGTTCAAGCCAAGTTGTTTGTTTCCATGCAATCAACATGAAATATTTGTTCACCCAAAATGCTAGATCGAAACACATCATCATGTTGTTCACGCTACAAAATACAGGAAAGAAAGACTGCAAGAATGAAGGAATTCACCATCATGATGAACCATGAAAGATTACCAGCTTAGTAGTGCACTCTAAGACCAACACTTTTGTATTCTTTTTCAAATGGTGCTGGAAGTCAGCGACGTTCGTGGCGATCTGTGCGGCACCGTGACGACCTAGGACTTGTTGAGCTTCTTCTTCTTCGTCTCACAGATCTGCTGCGAGTATAGTGGCGCTCCTGACATTGCAATGTTTGAGTTTTTTTGTGTTTGAGGGATAATGTTTGAGGGATAATGTTTGAGGGATAATGTTTGAGGGATAATGTTTGAGGGATAATGTTTGAGGGATAATGTTTGAGGGATAATGTTTGAGAGCTTCTGTTTGAGTGAATATGCTTGATGGATAGTAGTTGATGCTGTTTGAGGGGTAGTGTTTGATGTAATATGCAAACATGTTTCAAACCAATTTGTGGGTTTTCTGGAAGAATTCAAGTTCATACCATTGTTTCTTCCTAGATCAAGGTCGGGTTTGCTGGGTGTAACGTTTCATTGCAACACTGTTTCCATTGTAAAAACTGCACTTGCAACATAAAAAACATTGCATGGATAAAGATCGTGATTGCTCTAAAGCACTTTCGTAGCCCTGCAACAAATAAAACATAAGTTCACATTCATATCATTGCAGGTTTACAGATTGATTCTTTGGAAGGTATATGTTTTTTTGGGCGACCAACAAACATGTAGCCATCGTGCCTTCTTCTTCACCTTCTCATCGTAGCTCCTCCTGTCTCGACGAAGTGCTTCTCTCCTGCCCCAGGGTTGTTGTCGTTCTTTCATGTAGTGTTGGTGGTGCAGACTTGTTGCTGAACTGACACCATCATCCTGTCTTGATCTTTTGTCAATCTTCTTTTCCTTATCCTTTTTCTTTCTCTTCCTCTTCTTCTTTTCCTTTCCCTCACTTGGAGGATATGTCCTTTCTTTTTTGTGGCTCTTCTCTGCACGTCGAATCTCTTTCTCTTCTCTGACTTCTGCCACTGGTTCTAAACTACTTTCTTGGTCAGACTCTTGCTTACACTGTGTAAGTGTAAGTGGTGGTGATGCAGGAACAGGACTACTCGTCTTATTTCTTTCACCGTCTTCATCAATTCTATCTGGTGTACGTAGGAGCGTAGGCACGCTGCTGGCGGTGTCTTCTTCATCCTCAGTAACGGAGTTGCTAAACTGTGTCTTGGTATCTTCTTCTTCTCCAGGAGATGCAGCTGTTTTTTCTGCCACATTGGGTGCAGAAACTGTGTTGGCGGCGGGGCTTTTGGGAAGTGGTGGGTCATCTCCTCCATGCGCTGGTTGCGTTAGTGCTGGTATTTCTTCTTTGGTTTCTTCTTCCAATACTTCTTTCTTTTCTTCTTGGGCTTCTTCAGGCTCTGGCTTTTCTTCTTTGGCTTCTTCTTGAGTATCTTGTTCTTTTGCCTGCTCCTGCTTTTCTCCTGACTCTAGTTCTGCATCCTCATGTTGTTCTGCCTCTGGTTTTTCTTCTTTTGGCTGCTCTCCTTCTGCTACATCTTTCTTGTTTGATGGAGACTCTACTCTTGATGGTGCGGAAGAACCTGCAGCATCAACAACTGTACTTCTTCTTCGTGGAAATCGTGGTGGCACCACCTTTGGAGTCTTTTTTTGGGCAGCAGGGGGCTGCTGCTGGCTTTGCTCCCAAACTTGCTGGACTGGACCAGGCTTGGTCGATGGCCTGGGTGTAGGCACCAGTTCCCCAACTGCTGAAGATTCCAATTGAAACTTGCTCATAGAGGGTATGCTGGCACCATTCCAACCTATTGCCAGCTCTGTTGCTACCTGCTGATCCCTCACGGTGACGAAGGCGCTGCACATTTTGTCAGGTCTGTCCATCCTGCCAACTCTGTGAATCTTCACATTCAGAAGACCCCGTGAGTCCACCACTTTTGAAGCCTCAGCTTTTAACAACGCCGGGTTCACCCACCACCAAAGGTTTCGAACATAGGTCTTCCAAATGGTGGGTTGCTGCTGGCTCGCATCATCAGCCATCACTGCTACTGTTGTTTTGTGAAACACTCTTCTTTTGAAAGAAACGGGTCAGGAATGCTAGTTCTAATCCTTTGTTCTTTTTGTTTGTGTCTCAAAATGCATGGTCAACTGTTGCCAACATGTAGCAAAGGTATTCATAACATTACAACACCAACCATATGTTTGTGCTGATGATGTTTGGTAACAAAAGTTTTGCTTCAATCTGTTGATGTATGTTGTGTTGCTCAAATCATCGGATGTTGTGCCATTACTATTAAGTGCTGCTTCTTGAAAATCATACCTAGATCAACGGATCACGGGTTGATTGAACCTTCACGGTTGTTTGCCTAAATGAGAGTGAAAAAGGGGTACTTGAGGTAGTAGTAGTATTACTACTATCCACTACTTCAACAAACTTCTTTGAAGTCCTTTGTAAAACCTGGCAACAAAAAACCAAATACATGTCCCTCAAACAATGCAAAAGTCTCTCAGCATACAGACTCAAAAACACATATCGTAACACATGTCCCTCTCAGAAGAATCCCTCAAAAACATCCTAGCATCACTCAACAATTCTTCATCTAAATGCAAACATGATATCATGATGTATGAAAATTTATTTCACAATTATTCTCTCAGAAGAATCCCTCAAAAAACATGCTCTCATGAGACAGCTCATTAAATCATATACTTATATACAAACATATATCTTTTATGAACATGAAAATCAAAATACATATCACACATTTTTCTCTCAGAACAATTGTTGCAACAAAGCATTTATGTTGTATCCTATTTTTCCCTTAGAACAGTCCCTCCAGCAACGCATTTATGTTGTATCATATCGTATTATTCTCTCAGAACAATCCCTCAAAAACAAGCTCTCACAAGACAGTTCTTTCTCAGTAGTTTTCACATAAATTCCAAAAATATAATTATCTTTCAAGAACCCCTCATAACCTCCTCCCATGTGACATCCTTTCATGTGACAGTTGTTGTTCAACAATGTTATAGTATATATCTCGCAATTGTTGCCAGTAGTCTCGAATAACATACCAACCATTAGCAAACACAGTTGCATATAATACTACTATATTCCTAGACACGCCCAAGAATGTTTTCCCACAGCCCAAGAAGTGCTTAATCATCTCTCATCAGTCCACATCTCTTACAGGTTTTATACATGGATCTTCTTCACGATCTTCTTCTTCGCCTTCTTCTTCGCCACATAGTTGTTCTTCCTTCTCAACCACTGTTTTCGATCCTTTCTCCTCAGTCTTCTTCCCATCTTCCTTTGGTTTCTTCTCCTTCATTCTCGGATGTTCTTTGTCGAATTGCAGTCCTGCTTCTCTGTGAGCACTTCTGGCCAGGGCTTTCGCCTCCTCAGTCATTCTTGCCCATGTCGCAGGATCTTCGATGCCTTGAGATTTTTTGGGACGATGTTGGTCGTAAACCTTGTGATAGGCATGGCTGGTGCAACGATTTCGCTGTCTTTTGCGTTCTTCAGGATCCATCACTGTTGTTGTGCTCTTCTTCATCTTCTTCCCTTCCAAGTTGACTGCTGTTTTTGACCGAATCCGTTTTGGTGGCGCCTCTGATTCCGGAGTGCTGGCCCCTTCTTGTACTGCTGCTGCTGGCCTTTTCAACCCATGATTGGGCTGCTGTTTCTTGCTCTGCTTCTGCGCATGTTGCAAGCTGAAACTTGCAGATGAGCTCTTAGGAACGTCATCATCAGCAGAAGTCTTTGATGATGGTGCCTCCTTCTTCTCAGTCTTAGCTTTCTCTTTTGTGTCTTTGCCACCTTTGCTGGATGATGATTTCCTTCCAGATTCATCTTCCTTCTCTTCCTTTGTCGACTCCATCTTCTTTTGACTATTTTGACTTGTAGCTTTGGCCTTAGCTTTGGCCTTTGCCGCTGGTTTCTTCATCGTAGTCTCTTGTTCTTCTTTTTTCTTTGCTCTTGCCTTGGCTGCATTCAATTTTTTTCTCACCGTCATCTCAGCATTCGCATTCACTGGTCCTTGTTCTTTGCATTTCGCCAGTAGCTTTGTTTCCTCCTAAGAGGTGTGCACATGTTGGAGAGATAACACATCTACACTTAGCATTGCACTACTACTACCACTACTACTACTACATCATGAGTCTTATCACAGGGACATAGTACAGTGACTAAAAAGTTGCAACTGACAGGACAAGTACCCCTTAAAAAGTTTGCTTGCCAACACATAAAAAAACAATAAAATATACATACATATACAGATTGAAAGATAAACCGAACTAGAAGCGTCCTCTGAGAACTCATGCCTCTTCTTCTTCTTCTTCTTCTTTTCTTGTGCTTCTTCATCATCACCTTTGGAGCGATCATCGAGGACGCTGTCAATGAAGCTGATGTCACCCTTTTTCTTCTTGCCTCCACTGCTGCTCGGTGTGTTTCGCTTGGTTTTTTTCTTTTTCTTCTTCCCAGTCTTCTTCTCCTTCATTGGTGTTTTTGGAGCTTCTTTTCCATCATCATGATCATCATGGTCTAGCCTGTTGTTCTTCTTCTCTTTCTTCTTCAGGAGCTTTTTCCCTGCCGGTAGAATTTTAAATCCAGGTAGCCCAGGCAATACTGCAGCAGCTTGTTCTTCATCATCTGTTGAAGAAAAACTCAGTCTCTTCTTTGTAGCACGCTTGTTGATCTTGTCAGGAGTTTCTTCACCTTCCTCTGAAGAATCACTGGTTGTTGTTTCCCGTCTTTTTTTCTTAGTCCTTTTCTCCAAAATGCTTTCAAATATCTCTGAAGGGTTCATGGAACCAGAAGACGGTGACATCCTCCTGTTCGAAGAACCTTCATCGCCAACAGAACGCTTGTTGGTCTTAGTTGGTGTGTATGATGGCCCCTTCTTTTGCTGATTACTTGCTACCAGCGCCAAAGCAGTAGATTGCAGCATTTTCTCGTTTTCCTCATGTAGTTGTTTCTTTGATTCCTTCTGAGCCGTAGTAGTACTAGGTGTACCTTCATCATCACTGCGTTTTTCCTCTTTGGGGCTGACCTCAAAGTCTTGTCCACGCACCAAAGAAATTTTGGCAAGCATACTATTCAACCTGTCTTTCTCAGTATCGCTGCATTTCTTGAAAGCCCTCTCTTTGCAAGAGTTTGAATTGTCCTTGAGCTCTCTCAACTGCGCCAACCCCACTCGGACCTTTTGATCCACCCAGTCCAGAATAGAGTCTGGATCTTTTTTGCTTCCAGGTGGCATAATGTTACTTTCTTCATGGAGCCTTTGTAACGCATCCCTGAGCTTCCTCGATGTAATCACTGTATTTGGCGCCACATCAAGTAGTTTGCTGAACAAAACGTGCAATTTGCACAGCCATTTGGGTTGTGGTGAACTTTTGAAGTCGTACTCTGCACCAATCTCCAATAGTCCTTTGATGTCTCGACTAGCCTCACTTGTAAACAGAGCCTCAAATGGCCTCATCAAATCTGACACCCCGATGCTGGGATCGCTTCTCAATCGCCCACGGAAGCACTTGGACACAAGGGAGTTTTCCGCAGCCATGGTGACTAATAATAATGCACAAGGAATTGTATTATGAGTGACATTCTTTTATGCCTACTTGCAGACTACAAGTTTCAGCAAAGACATGATTCATAAGAGTATTGTTCTCAAGTACATTCGTTATTAGTAGCTTATAGGTTTCTCCCCACTGAGTACAGTAGTTGCATCACCTACTTGCATGAACATGGTGCATCATTGAAATATGTGTTGCGAAAATATCTTCATAACACATCATCACCTTGATGATTTGCAATAGTACCAAACCAACTCAAACATGCAAATCGGTCAACAAGTCGGTCGCACTCATCGGACAGCATCCCCCTCAAACAAAAAAACAACCTTTTCCTCTCACAACAAATTATGTCTCTCATACAGACTCCAAGTACAGTCAGTGTGTATTTTTTATTCATACATATATATATATATAACTAGGTCTCTCAGAAGAATCACTCAAAAACAACCTCTCATCAGACATTCCTTCATCAATAATAAGCGTACCGTATATTATATCGTATTCTCTCAGAAGAATCACTCAAAAACATCCTCTCATGTAACAGCTCATCAGTTTAATCAAAATATAAATATATACATATATCTAAATACAAAGATATACATTATTCTCTCAGAACAATCCCTCCAACAAAGCATCATCTCATGACAGTTATTCATCAAAGTGTTCTTGAATGAACGTATGAAGAATATCCTGACAGTTTTTCAACTATATCACTTATGCAGACACTATGACACTATGATTATTCAACAACATACGCATATTTTTGCGCAATCTCTCAGACACAAAGAAGGCCATCCAACACTTCACACTCATCAAAACCACGCTCCAGAAAAAACAAAACGACTAGCAAATCATGAAAATGAAACTGTTTTTTCACCCAACACGATTCTTTTTTGCACATTGTGTTCACGATTCGTATCTTCTTATGGCATTATTATTCGCAAAAACAAAACTACCATCATCTTTTGCATGATGACCCCAAGATTTGCATACAACACTGCACTACTACTTGGTGATATGAATGGACATTCGAACATGCTGCTGCGAGCGACTGCCCGCGTACGACAAAAACACGCAAGTACATGGGAAACATATTGATACGAAATGGGAGTGTAGTTTGCACAAAAAAGATTGGAGCCTTTCCTGAGGAACACTGTTCGAGTGTTATTTGAACGATACTTGCCAGAAAACATCAATGTGGATGAGCCAAAACTTAGAGATACGACCTTGCTAACATGTGGTGGTGGGGATCTTGATGGATATTATTATTGGAGACTTTTTTCCTGAGGTACTACTGTTTGAGGGTTATTTGAGGGATACTTGAGAGAAAACATCAATGTATAGATGGTGGTTGGAAACTTGAAGATACTACCTTGCTAACATGTGGTGAGGGTCTTCTTGATGGATATTGGAGCCTTTCCTGAAAAACACTGTTTGAAACTTATTTGAAAGATACTGGAGAAAAAAAACTCGATGTAGAATGCAGCATTTACAGATGCTACTTTGGTGGCCAAAAACTGCTAGTAAACTTCGGCTTTTCGACCAAATTTGGAGCAAAAAACTTCTACAAAAGGGATGGCAAAGCGCCAGTTCCAAACCGGAAGTTTCCAGGAAGTTTCTTGGAAACTTCTAGGTTCACATCTTCAAAAAAATCTCGTAAATTTAAAGTATAAGTTAAAATTTTCGACTATATTTTGCAGTACGCGTTTTTTTTGCGATTATATTTTTTAACGTATACTTTAAAAAAAAA
>Ga0126337_10000352_pt1:0-15000 | contig 22075 bp, 15 predicted proteins | sample DipCmetagenome_FD_92527 | JGI IMG/M metagenome (GOLD analysis project Ga0126337, IMG submission 92527) | Coral microbial communities from La Bocana,Puerto Morelos, Mexico - Diploria C A metagenome | ecosystem: Host-associated > Invertebrates > Cnidaria > Coral | place: La Bocana,Puerto...
CTCTTAGTTTTTAGTTTTAGACAGTTTACTTCACACATCCCTTTGTTGTAATAGATCCGCCTTCCTCACCTATTGTAATTAATGCGCCGCTTCTTCTATTGTTCTACTTATTGTAAATATATAGTATATATACTAGCTGATAGGGTTTTTCTTCATTAAATCTGCCTGATGAGTGCGTAAGCACGAAACTCAGAGTTGCAGTGAATCATGTGTGTTCTCATTTAGTAACCCAATTCTAATAATAATAATAATAATAATAATATATTTAGATCATTATTATTATTATTATTTCCCAAACTCACCTGTCAGTTGATGGGCTCAGTAGTACTCTTCATTTTTGTATAAAGCCTACTGTTTAATTTTCCTTTTAGATGGTTGCTCACACCATTCAGAGATAATGGCCACTTATCAGGACAAGAAGGCAATTATAATTACAAGCTTGCAAAGACACGCCAAACAACCGAGAGGGCTTTTGGTCTATTGAAAGGGAGATGGAGGAGGCTAAAATTGATTGAAATGGAAAACATTGATGAGTGTCCAGCTATTGTGGCAGCAGCCTGTGTTTAACATAATTTTTGCTTACTCACTGATGAAGAGAACATTGACGAATTTTTGGATGAGTTTAATAATGATGATGGTGATAACGATTGTGAATTACCAGCTTATGTTCCAAGACCATAAGCCGTTGCAAAGAGAAACCAGATGGCTATCTTTCTCAACCACTAATACATGTAATTAGTGCTATAATTGTAAATAATTGTGCTATAAATTCAGACAAATCATCATATACATTGTTGCGGCTATTTCGTGTTTTTAATATTTCGTGCTTTTCATATTTCGTGGTTTCGTGTCCCTTTGTTCCGTATGTTAATGTATTTTTTCGCATTCTGCATGTTTTCTCACGTCGTATGTAAATTTCGTTCCGTATATATTTGTGTTATCCCTTCATGTTCATTTAGTGCTAGTTCATCGTCCGTGTACTCTTACTTCTTCGTTCTTTCCACACCGTTGCCAGCATTTGGTAAGCCGTTAAGTTTATCGTCTGTATTGTATTGTATTTTCCTCCTAGTTTTCTGCCGTCTTCTTGTATTAATTCGTTTTATGTTTATCTTTAGGAATTTACCTTCCTCCTACGGAAAGTAATAAATTTGCTGGTTATTAGGACTAAGTGAATTTCGTTTGAGTTGTCTCTGAAGTCGGCCCTTTGCCTCTTCATACATGTAACTGCATAGCTCTTTCTTTAATAAAAGTAAGATCGAACAGTGAGTTATACTGGAAGTTAATTCAAAAACTGCGAACCATTTTTAGAATTATGTTTACAAGACAAAAACTATGCTGTTCTGTTAAATACTTAACACGAGTTCTTATCAGACAGAAATGCTGTGGTCTTTTAGGAAGCTTTTGAACCAATTACAACTTTTACAATTACAACTTTTATCCCCTACTAATTATGGTTTAAACAATAAGCTTACGTACAAGGGAACAATGAAATATTAAAACTTAAGCTTATTTGAAATTTAAAAACGGAGGCTTAATTCTGGTAATCTCACTTCTTTGAAATTATGCTGAGGAACCAATTCATTATATCCATTTTCTCCTTGTGCATTTTATTTAGAGTAGCCAGCTTCCCTTTCTCCTCTTTCTGTTTGTCTTCCTTGAATTCTTTTAGGAATTCGATCATCTCTGAGGCTGATGATTTCGATTTTCGCTTCCTTTTTTTCTTCGGTGCCTCACTTACCGCAAGCCGAGCACCTTTGTCCGACGACGTTTCATCTCCCTCGCATGGATTGTCGGCCATGGAAGAAACAGATGAACACGGAATAATTTTGGGGTCGCTGCCAAAAAAGTTGGAAAGTTCTTCGTAGAATTCCATTAGGATATCTTTTCTGTCATTCCCTGTTTTTCCATTGTGTTCCTGAATCTTCTTATATTTTTACTCTAGCTTCTTCCATTTATTAGAGCATTGCTCCCAGGTTACTCTAAATTGCGATATTGAATTAAATTTGTCAGCAACTCTTTGCCATGCTACATTTTTACGTAGTTTGCCTTTGGAAAAGAGATCATCTTTTTCTTCATCTTTTAGCAACTTTGGATACGTTTGAGTCCAAGCACAGAGTTTTTGATCACCTACAACGTAGGAGCAGAGATAAAATGGTTAAGGAAAGGCGTTTTTGAGGTAGTAATTGTCATATTTATTAGGTTGATTAGCCATAAAATTCCAGCAGAAGCTGTAGAAGCCATCCTCAAACTTGCCACAAAGATTTCGGACGAATGAGATGCAAGACATCTCAGTCATACACTAAGAAGGCGCGAAATTTGCCGCGCTTTCCACGTTCCGCGCTGGAGCGAGAGAACCAGCTGGTCCTACTCAAGGAGCAGGGCCATTTCCGCCAGAACCAGTTCTACGGACTGGCGTGTACTATTTGCCAACTGACCGACTTGGCCGGTCAGTTCTGACTAATGGTAAGCGCCCTTAGTCTAGGTATATTGAATGTCTAGAAACAGGCGTTTGTGTTTAATCTCTTGGTTAATTAACGCCTTTAGAGCGTTGTGATAGGGATTTTTCAAAAAGGCTTATTAGAACTTTTTTTTGTCATAAATGAAAGTTTAATAAGTGAGATGTTTCTCTGTTTGTTCGATTCTTCGTTTTTTACAGAGGGGTCAAAAGGACAGGATGCAGTAGGAAAGAGAAAGGCACCAGTTCCTCTTACAGACTCTCCGGAGCCTAAAAGAACCAAACGCTTTTACATTAAAGGTATTATTTGCAACTTTGGTTTCTATTACGCGCTAAGTTAACTAGAGATGGATTTTTAACGTTGTTTTGTCTAAGAAAACCTGGCCAAATATATCTCACAAAAAGTGGTATGTATACTTGCAGCTACCATCATAATATTCATTCCTTCATTGCCGCTGTTATCTTTGAGGACAACATTACTTCAGCAGCGAGAATCTTTTGTAAGATATCTGAGAGTTTACTGGAAAGAAGTAAAAAACACAACGCTGTGATAACGGTAGAGAGTGACGTAATAGCGGCGCTTACGGACTCGCTTAAGCAGACTACTTATTTTTAAACACACTAGCAAAGATAAACTGCGTTGCAGGCATAAACGGGGAAGGTGCAGGGAGTAGTTGGAAAAAAACTCGAGAAAGAAGAGAAAGGAACAGCAACCTTATCCGATGAGGAAGCCCGTTTCCAATAAATTGCCCAGTTTAATTCCCTCAACTCGTAAACTTAAAAAAAACAAACAGGACGCTACGCACGCACAAGTACGCAATGCGAAACCTATTTTTTTTTTTACAGTTCACGTAGCTCTCACCAATGATACGGCACATCCTCCACTAGGGTTAGTGCGTCCCAATGGACCAAGTAGACCTTAGTGGTGGGGCGTTTCCAGGCCTCCTTCCACCCCATGTGACAAATTGTTTTATTGACCTAATGGCTTCACAACTGTGGAGGTGTGAGCTGTAGATCCCACTCTTCCCCCTTCGATCGAGCTAGCGGGTCCATATTGCAGCCCTTCAGAAACTTCAGTTTTCTTACCAGTCACCTGATAGTCATGTAGTTTGCTAGTGGCATTTCCTGAATCTTTTTTCCTCTCGGTGCCGACATTCCTCACAATTGGTTTGGAAACATGGGGACATCCCAAGCATTCTGGTGCAGTACACCGTACGAAATTGATAGTTCTGTACCTTATCCAGCTTGCTATATGTCACTCAGGGTTCTTGAAGTTAATTAAGGAGCCGCTGTAGAAGAGTAGCTAGTCCTAACTGTGAACTGATTGTGCAGTACTTACGTTTTGGTTTTTAACTGTTTGCTCCCCGTGTTGAACGTGCTTGAGACAGGATGGTACCAATACAAACATTGATGTAGCCAACTGTTGCATTCCATGGTCCATCCGCATTAGCAAAGTATTTAGTATTTTTCCTTCGTCTCCTTTATCGTTAAATTCGAGGGTGTGCTGTTAAATCAATTGTTCGCTTCGAGATAATCTATCGAGGAGATGTTAAGTCGAAAATTGCCCAAATATCATAGTAGGTATGACATTTTCTGGACCAGACGAATCCTTTTCAATAGACCATTTTACAGTGGTCTGCTTAGTGACCTGGCCTTTGGATGAAAGCGAGGCTAGAGTTGACCTTGTTTTGATACAGACCTCACTGCTTTTGTGATGTAAATACACCTAGTTAGCATCAGAACAACTTGTTTTACACAACAAAAGCAGTGAGGTCTGTACCAAAACAAGGTCAACTCCAGCCTCACTGGCATCCAAAGGCCAGGTCACTGAGCAGACAACTTTTAAATGGTCTATTAGCGTTTTAAAACCCTTTTTTTTTTTGAATCGATATCAAAATAACACCAATCGTTGAAAATGGATTGAAATTTGTTATTTTGTATTTCACAAAGCAATTGATATTTCCATGGAAACGATGTAGGAAAAACTTGAAAAGTGATAAAACACGAATTCTGCGAACCAGGTGTGGTATACATCAAAAATCTAATACCAATGCCTTAAACTAAGGTGTATATCAAGTAAAGTATACGAGAATAAAAAAATCTGTATGTTTGATCTTATGTAAATCGTAGAAACACTTCAAATTATACCTTTTGTATGATAATGGTACAGTGTATATAAAGCAACAGTTGAATGCTGTTTTGATGAAATGAAATAATACCAAAAGGTAATACTTTCGAATCATAAAAGTTTTGTAGGCAGGCCAAGTTTTAAAAAATACGCATATTAGCCAAGTGACAAAAACCCCCTAAAAATTCAAGAGGGTAAAAATTTGATCATGGTAGCATTTTAAAAAACCTGCAAAGTTTGCCTTCAAACAAATAATTGAAATAATTTGTTCTCTAAACATATGATCTATAGGGGACAGTATCTCGGAAGCTGTATCAGAGGGTGATACTGAAAGTGAGACTGAATCAAGGGAACATATGGAGTGGGCACAGACCAAGTCAGAGAGTGAGATTAAGGTCTCAGTATCCCGTGACAGTCTGGAGACCGATTCAGAGGCCCTCTCAGAGAACTGGATAAAATCTACGTTGAGCGCCGGAACAGAGAGGTTATTTTCTTTAAAATTTATTTTACTATTCTTTTTATCTGTACAGGCCCGAAAATGATCCTGGAACTGCAAATTAGAGACCTTTAGATCCACGTTTACGCCGAACCTCCAACCGCAGTTTGGCGTTATAAGTTTGCGGTTTCCCGTTAGCGCATTTTTTGATTTAGATCCGAGGGCCGTTTGAACGATATAATGGATTCTGGGTGATGTAATGCCCATGCATCGAATATAATCAAAGTAAGACAACAATAGAAATAAAAAAAGCTATTTTGTTGAACACAGACGCCCGACAGACGACCGAGGGGAGGTAAATGCTGCAAAGGCATGCTTTCACTCGAAGCGGCCGCCATATTGAATTTACAAACATGTGCAGTGTTGTTTTGCAAACGTCAACACAGAGCTCCACATTTGTCCTTTCTCACGAAATTACAACTTAATTTTTAGAAAAATACTTGCCCCACATAGTTTTAATATCTGTACGTGACACAAACATATATTTCAGGCTAAAAAACTTCAGGTAAATCACTTACGTGAAAACCTACCTCTTGTCGAAAACGTGCGTTGAAAACCTCAAACGTGACATTGGGGCCTAGGCACGTGACTTCTAGACGTTCCCGGTTTGGGTAAACGTGGATCTAAAGGTCTCTGATACCGCAAAAAGTTAGGAATGGCGTGGACTCTATCAAAAGTCTAAAATGCTTATATGGATTTTAATAATTCTAGGTGAAAATAAAGAAAGGCCTTACGCATAAAGGCAACTATAAAAACAGGTAAACATACTGCCCAAAGTACAAAAGTTAACAAGTGTCGACTGTATAGTTTTTTTGTATGAATCTGCTATATAATTTACGTACAAGAGGGAGAGGTGGGGGTGTTGAATGTCCCCCCCAAAAGGATTTTTTGATAGTTTTTACGATTTACTCTAAAGGGCTGACACTTTCAGTAGCTGTTTCTTCATACATGTTATTCCAAAATGGCCGCCATTTTAGTGTCCTTTTGTTTGCTTGCAAATTAGCCCTTGTTGCCTCGTTCAAGGGAAAATATTCTTTTCAAGTTTAAGAACGAGGCAACAAGGGGTAATCTCAAGAAAAACAACGGAACGCCATAATTGCGGCCATTTTGAATAAGGTGTATTCTTCGCGGAAATTTTGATTTGTCAATTGGGTTTCCGTCATTTTTGACGTTGCCATAGCAATCATCTTATTCACTTCAATAGCATTCTGGCTTGATGTTGTGTTAGTTTCCGTTATTTCTTGACTTTTTTAAATTTCCGCTATTTCTTGACTTTCTTTAAAAAACATAGTGAAACCCAAGATGGCGGATCTAATGTTGCGGATCAAATGACGTCATTACCAAAAAAACTTGTAAAGTATTTCACGCTGTCTCAGTATTGTCTTGTAAAGTACTTCGCTCTGCCCTAACAGAACGAAAACCCGGAGGGGGTCCATGCATCCACCCCTCTTGTAGAGGTATGAGTTAGCTTGTACGTCAGAGGGGTAACGGCTCCTAACGTTTCTCTGTGCACTATTTATACTTGCGTCCTAAATAGAAGCAGGCCTCTGTGAAAGTGAACAAGATTTCTACGAGCGAAATTCTGATTTTTAAGTATTAATTTTATGACAAGTATTAGACAAAATGTAGTAAGCGCTCGAGTTACCGCAGTGATTTTTAGATAGATTTATTTGCATGCCGTATGAGTGATTTTGCTGATGAAACTGATTTGCTGTCAATACTGTCTACTTCTGAGCCGAATGCTTCGCGAAAAGGTACCAAATGTACTTGGGAATTCACAGTTTTCTCCAAATTTGAGGATGCAGTGAACATCATGTGCTAGCACACATCTCAGGTGACCCCGGGACGGGCGAGTTGGTCGAGGCGAAGGGCCGGCGTGTCACTAGAGCGCCTCCCTTGCCCCCTAAGAACCAAGAAGATGCGGAAAAGCTTAAATAATGACAAACAATAGGGTTAACCGAAGGAGACAACGAAGTCAATTAAGCAGCACGTCAAGTGGAGAGAACTCTCCAGCGACTAAGAAGTTGACATCGACGAAGAGTGACACCACGAGGTTGAGCGTCCCTTCGATTTTAGCAACTATGGCGACAAAATCGGGAAACCTTGAAGCGCGCGAAGTAACCTCTCAAGAAGAACCGAGCAGAGGTGATATCTGGAAAATATTGATAAATATACAGGCAAATGTCGCAAAAATTCTAAACGAAAATCAAGAGCTAAGAAAGGATATTGAAACTTTGAAAGAGTCGATACAGTTCAGTGATGAGGAAGTAGCAGTAGTCTAGAAAGAAAGTGAAGAACTCGTTCAAAAAATAACGCTTTGGAGAACGACGTTTACGACCAGAGACAGCTAGTTGAAAGTCTTCAATTCGGCCACGACGCGCTAGAACAATATACGAGGAAATTTAATGTCGCCGGAGGTTTACGATATACCGGAATGCGAAGGTAGCTGAAGGTGAGAACCTGGAAGATATTTTCATCAAAATAGGTCAAAAGATTTCAGTTAATATAAGCTTTCACGATATTGAAATAGTACATCGACTGCATAAGAAGACTCCGACCATCACACCCATGATCGTCAGATTCACCTCTTACAGAAAGTAACGAGACTTCTACCAAGCTAGGTTCAACTTGAAGACGACGAAACTTTCAGAGATTATTGAATCAGTACAACACGATGTCGAAGCAAGGATTTACATTAACGAGAACCTGACACAGAGAAGAAAATAACTTTTGGCTAATGCCAGGGAAATGGAAAAAGTGCAAAAACTCATCCGAGTTTGGGCTGTAGATGGAAAACTCTTCGACCGCAAAACTGAAGACTCCAGACCAGTAAGAATTAGTGAAGATTGGGATTTGGAAAACTTGGCAACCGGATTAAAATTATCGCCATTCACACTGACTGTTAGATCTATATCCGTTTTCGCCAGGAACTGGTGCTAATCATTCTAATATGAACAAGTTAGATATTTCCTAGTTAGAGCTTTAAATATTGCGGTTGACTTTTTCGGTTAGGTTTTCGGTTTAAGGGGGCAAATGCAACTAAAATACAATCATACTGTAGTTACACTTATTGGATCGCTTTCCAAATACCCTTTGTTCACTAGTTGAGGTGTAATGTGTGAGCGTTTTGAGCGCTCATGAAATTAAGTAACCTTCCGTGGTCATTCTAATGTATTGATTTTACTTTTTCATTGTTTCTTGTTTTATATGTTGCTTAATTTTGTGTTATTTTACGAGAAAATTTTGCGAATTGTCTAAATCTTGCATATTATTTATCCGCCAACTTCTGTATTCGTTTAGGTGGTTGGTCAAAACCTTAGTTTGTTCATCGGTGGCCTTTGCAGTCCCCTATTTACCATCTACACGCATCATGCCTCTGGATTTAAGCAACTTAAAAACAAGACGAACAATATTCACTTGGTGTCGAAAACGCAATGCAGACGACATTCGTGCAAGAAACAAATTCTACGCTTCAAACAATGATTAATGGAAAAATGAATAGGGTGCAAAGCTCAAAAAATTGGTCGAAAGTAAAGGAAAAGAAAGAACTAAGCCTTCAACACGAACTTAGTGAGGCAAAACAAGCATCGGAAAAATCAATGTGATTCTCTTATCTCTCGCTATCACGAAGCTCGGAAAAATCTACAATTTTTCTATAAAGAAAAAACAAAGGGCATAACACGCGCTCGAGCTCGTTGGCATGAACACGGACAAAAAAGTACAAAATATTTTTTGAATCTAGAGAAAAGAAATGAAAAAGAACATACGAAAGCTGTACATAAATGGTATTCCTATTCCGTATTTTCAGCAACTTAAAACGTCTTGAACCTTATCTAGTTTTTCGTTATAATTGAAGATTGCTGTTGCTTCCCACTATTTACTCCAATCGAAAGGGCTTCTGTTTTTTATCATTTTAAACCAAACACTTTTAACAGAGGCCCTTAGGGATTCTTTTGTACCTTCCAGTATGAGCGTTGCATCGTCTGCATACTAACTTAACTTAATTTCTTTACCGTTCACGAGGATACTTTTAATATTTTTGTTTTCCCGCATTGATTTAGCTAGCACTTCAACTGGTAAAGCAAACAAATAAGGTGAGAAAGTACAACCTTTTCGAACACCTCTTTGCCGGAATTTCAATGAAATCGCTCGCCCAACCGCTGTTCAGAACACAGCTTTCTGGGCAGCAATGTAAAAGATAAAGCCACCTAAGATGCTACTACTAAAACCAAAAAATTAAAAGGCTTTTCGAATTGAATGACCATTCTATCGTGTCAAAAACGTTTCCAAAATCTAAAAACAAGAGTAATCTTGGAATATTTTGCTCCTTTGCCATAGCAAATGATGAGGCGAATGTTTTCTCAAATAAATCTACCTTCCGAGTAGAAAACCAGTCTGGTCATAATTGATGAGACTGATAGGAAGAGAAGGTTTCAAGCCATTAGCAAATGACCGCTACTTTGTAGTCACAGTTCAGGAAGGTTTGAGGTTTCCAGTTTTTGATAGAGAAGGGTTCTGCGTCTTTCTTAGGGATGAGTTTGATATTTCTCTTCTCTGGGTTACTGAGAGTTGTCCAGTTTCATAACCGTAATTCAGTCAGTCCCAGGGGTCTTTTGTGCCTCGAGGCATTCTTTTTCGGTTAGCGCTCCTTCGATCAGTTCAGTTAACTCATGGATGGCGCTTTCATCTTCATGCTCAGAGAAAAAGGTTGTGCCATTTTGGTTGCATTTCATGCTTTTAGATGAATAGAGGCATTCAGTTAAATTTTTTTCATTCGAGGTGACAAATGCACTGTCACTGAACTGGACTAATAATGTTTCTTGTTTGTAATGCCGTTTTTTCACTTTATTGTGATTGGTCAGTATACTATTGACATGTCTGAATAAAATCGAAGTGCTCGTGGTTTTCTGTGTTTCACTGAACGAAATAAAACATTAGTGATATAAATTTAAATACCCACTGTCCAAATTCATGTCTACAGATTTCCATCCCCCATGGCGAGGCGACAAATTCCGGTTTAGGGATCGGTGCGATATGGGGATCATTTCCAGGCTGGGATCATTTGTGGTCCCAGGATCATCTGCAGGCTTGTACGAGTTTATCAGTCAATGACTGTAAAGGTTTTTACGCTCGTTAAATAAAGTTACTTACTTACATACAAGTCTGTCATAGACCCTTTGCAATATGCGTGCTCTTAACAGTAATATACATTGTCATCCAACTTTAAAATGAAAAGCCCCTCGATATAACTTTTTCGCAATATAATCGCTAAAAACCTTATATTTCAATATTCCCTTGTTTAATATCTGGTTCTGTCATCGAGTAATTTGGTCTCGTTATTCGCCTTACGCTTCAGCTCTTAAGATAGTCGAAGTGGGAGTCGAACCTTAAGTCGATTGCATGTCTGACTTCCAAAGGATTTTCTCGTGTCTCCTAGCCTCTTCACAGGCCTTTTTCATGGATAAAAATACATTTAGCCTTGTGCTTTCGCTTTTAGTGGACTCTTCTCGTATGACGTAAATAAAATAGAATAAGCAGATCTGTATATATTTTAATTATGTGATTTATTTTAGATGCGAGGTGGGCGAAAGCGGAGCAGTTTGGAGGCTACAGAATACCATGGCAGCTTGTATAACATTTCCCCAAAACGCTGTGAAAACAACTGTGGTGTTCCGATGCACGCTGTGGCAGTCAACAATTGACTTTCCACCCTTAAGAAAGAAAGAGGCATTGGTTAGCAATGTAATAGTGCTAGCATGCGATAATCCGCTCGGCTCCGATTTTACCGGACATTTTGATGAGAAAGTGTCCGTTGCTTTATCTCACAGTGCCGCTAACCTTCAGGGGTACGAGCTGGTGATCAGAGAATTAGTGGATTCAGATAATAATGAGTGGAAGGATTTAAAGACAAGAAACATTTGGAAAACGTCAGGTAAGTGACAGTTTTAAAATAAAAAATAAATCGCAATTTTTCATTTCGTTTGTTCAGTCCCATTTAGACCTGCACTATTATTTGAAGAAAGCTAGTCACAGCTCTTACCAGATCAATCAACTAATCGTCTCTAAGTTTAATGTCATATTGACCAGAGCAACGCAACGAGCTAATTTGTCCAAAATTTATCTGGGACCACTTGAACAAGACATAACGAACAAATTCGGTTCGGCAAGGGCTTGACTTTTAGGAAGGGGGAGAAATTAAGCGGATTGGTTTGGTTCTTGGGCATATCTACACCTTGACTGGGGAACGTACAATCCATGGGAATAGCCAGTACAAACCTGAGGATTAGGTTAATGACTGGGATAATGAGGGTGAATGCCCCTGGGTTTCCTTGCGAGAAAAAACTCGGCCAAGGATGGCATAAGTCAAAGGACGAAACTGTTGCACGCTTGATTAAAGGACCACACTCAACCAAAATGCATTGCGAGCGAGCACTGTACCGGCGCCATTTTCTGTAAACAGATAATACGTACTCCCCGATTGTGTTCGACCATCGGACCGTATCATTGCAATCCGCAGACAGGCTGCTGTAGATGCCTCCTTGATGTTTTTTTAGAATTTATAGTTTGTACTCTGCGTATATTTGATAGTTTTCCTTCGCTGTTTACGAACATGAAGCGTTTAAACAGAGGACGTCCACCGCGTAAGGAAAGTCCCCATGTTATATGGCTTACAACTTCTACGCTAAAGTTGTGTAACGAGCGTACGAGAAATCTAGGATTTACGGATAAATCCAATAGTGAATTCGCAGAGGCTCTGCTTCATGGTATTGTGCCAGGGGAAGGAAGTCAATCGGAATCCAGCAGTGTAAAATGAAGTTGACATTTGTACATTTGCCGTTCTCTCTTCGGTCACTTGACCTTTTTTGTCGCTTCACACATGTTTACGAAGGGCACTTCGTGTTGTGTTGTGTTATAAGGAGAAATTTAAAATGGCATTGAGCCGTTAGATCGTGTTATGGCAAAGTTCTACAGGTCATAGGTCTGCATGATTTCCGCTGTAATCTGCATGCATGTCGCTTCTTGGCGTTTGACACCTCTGTAATTTGCCATGTGTTTATACATTGTTTTGGCTCCTTTCTATATCAAGCTATGTTTCCCAAATATTTGCTTTCAAGGGACAAAATATGAAATTAACCGTGAAGAGGACTTGCATTCTACATCGTGACGCCACATCCACGAAATTTCCCACTTTTCCTGCTACAGGTGCTTTTGCACTGGCAAATCTGTTCAAAATCATTAGAAAAGTTATGAGTATTACATACCTATTTAAAAAAATGAGAAATATTGCCAAAATCGATGGAACTCACCACTCGTGAACCTTCTCGAGAAGTTCTTGTTTCGATGCGAAACCGCTATATACGACCTACTAGAGACCCGTAACAGTCAATCAATCCTTCACCAACGTTACTGTAATATCAGGAAGGACGCAAACGGTGTCAGAAACGATAGAAACACTTTTCTCCAACTCGACACGATTACAACTGAACTTTCAAACTGTAGCAGAATACTAAATAGTTTATAGAACCGCGGGAACAGCTCCCTGGAGGCACGCGCTATGCATATTATAGCAGTTACTATTCTCGCTATCATTCGTCACATCAATGGAAGTTACTTCACTTTGGTCCATCTTCTAGGTTTCTCTCACTTTACACACGTGGGTATGACAAGTCGACATGTGAGAATGTCCGCAAATTCCCGGATAAGAACAATCACAAAGGCGCGCAAAGCACACTAGTTGCGTGTGGTCCTTTAAATCACAACAAGCAAACAAAATGGATACTTTTGAGATGTTTTCGGCAAAGTGAAGCCACTTGTGACACTAGAAATAGTTAAAATTGCTCTCGAATTGGTAAATATTACCTTTTCGAATTTATCTGAGGCTTTAATTTCATCCGGCAGATGTTAGACCCTCTAAGGACAAAGTTGTAGCACAACAAGGGCTTGCATTGAAATTTTGGCCCCAGACAGAAGTTGAATTATCGATCATTTACGTTTTTACCAACCGAACAACACTAGCATTAGGCGATGTGCTGTAGCTGTGGAGCTAGCTCTAATGTGCTGTAGTTGTGGGGTATTAAATTTGCGTTTTAACAGACGCTTCTCTGAAAGTTTGATAAATTTCGATGAAACATTTCTCCGAATAGTGCGCGAATGAAAAACGTCAAAGACCCAAATCGTGGCTGGGTTGTTCAGCATATATCAATCATCTATCCTATTCGAGATTCGTGGCTTAATTTAGTTATCGAGTGGTTACCATTTTTAGTCTTGATGGCATGGCCCTTCCCTGGTTTATCCCTCTCTCTATGAAATGAGACAAGTAGATATGTGTTCCTTGAAATACAAGTAGCTCTGGTACATGTATTAGAATACAAAGGTATTGCAGTGAGAACTAAGGTTTAAACAGTAACTTCAAATGATGACTTTATAAATTTTGACAATGAAATTATACAATAATAATAAACAAGGTATCAGGTTTGCAGAGGTTTTGTAAATAATTAATAACTTATAGGTCTTATAGGTCCTTACAGTGATAATTTCAGTTCAAAAGTTTTGAGCTTTATTGATGTTTAATAAAGAGGGTTTCGGAATCAAGTGCTCTCATAGAGGTCACCCTTTACCCCATAGACTCTTATTAGGAGAGATTCGACCCCTAGAGAGGATTATCAACTCTCCATACCCTGGGGGATTATTGCCCCCTAGAGAAAATTATCACCTCTCTCTGAGTATCCTGGGGGATTATCACCCCCAAGAGAGCATGATCACCTCTCACTCGGTACCCTTGGGGGATTACCACCTCGTACTGAGTACCCTGGGGACTAACACCCCCAGGGGGATCCTTACACCCCATCCCTTACCCCTTTTTCCCACAAATGTTCTGGTTGTGTTGTTCGTTTATAAATAATTATAGTAAGGAACAAGTATAGTTAGGAAGATTAACTAGTCCTTTTACTCGGCCGTTCCTATTTGTGTTTTGGGCTTCCCATAACATTCGTATCCAAATTTTTAAAATTTTCGGGTCCTTGTTTGTTTCTGGATTTTTGAATCCATTTGGGCCACTTTAACTTTCAGGGAAATTTGTTTTGAAATCTAAGTTGACAGATCCAGGATGGCGTACATTTTGAGTTTTTGGAGTTAGGGGTAGATCAGGATTGATAGGTGGTTGTCACTGACATGTTTGGTGCCTTAATAACACATCAGATAAGTTGTAAGAAAAAGAGCTGCCCCGGTCTTTATTTCACCTCTCGTTTTTGACAGCAGATACTCAGTGTGATCCCTACTCAAGACCAAGAATCCCCTTTTCTGAGGCTAAGGTCACGCGTTGTTCCGTGTTTGCTGTTGTCTGCCGTCTCAAGACCTACACATTTTCGACGCAGGGCCAAGGAAAACAGGATTTTTCTTGCACAATTCCAGAGTACCCTGATGTGACTGTGACAATCCCAGCGAGTGTCGTCCACAAGAATGGGGACTTTCAGTTAACTCTTAAGGTATAGTTAGAAACTGTCCTTGTCAAGCCATGATTCACATTTTTGACCATGCGCTATTCTCTGTACTTGCTGTGTGAAACATAACGTTATGTAGCTCACGCCCAGTGTAATTCATTTCGGTAACAATCCTTTGAATTTATGTGCGTATAAAAGGCGTTCCCGACTTACTGACTTTCGCCCTTTTACCCTGTGGGGGCGTTGGTCCTAAATGTCTCTACATCCCCCACTCTTTCGTGACTGTCTCCCCAGCTGTAGCCAGTTGAAGGCCTTGCACCGTTTCCGGTTTCGTACATTGTCCTAACATTTCGCTAACATGGTGTTTGCCTTAGGTGTGAGAAAGGGATAGCTTTCTTTAAGGTTTGACTTCATCATGTCATCGACGTCGGTGAGACACTTCTTTCTCCTTCAGTTGAGTTTCGAGGCTTTCTTGTAAGGT
>Ga0126337_10000352_pt1:20000-22075 | contig 22075 bp, 15 predicted proteins | sample DipCmetagenome_FD_92527 | JGI IMG/M metagenome (GOLD analysis project Ga0126337, IMG submission 92527) | Coral microbial communities from La Bocana,Puerto Morelos, Mexico - Diploria C A metagenome | ecosystem: Host-associated > Invertebrates > Cnidaria > Coral | place: La...
ATAAAACTATTAGAGTTCCAAATAACTCTAACAAATCCGGAAGCACTTTTCAGATCCAAGAACAATATTTTGGAGATCGGGAAAATAAATGTGACGTTCTGCTTGTGCAAGCAGGCAGCTAATATCAGACGTTTTCCGAATTTGCCACTATTTGCCATATCCGAAACTGCAGAATGTCAGGCAAACGTTGCAGAAACGCAATTGACTACAGGGCTTGTACACCAGAAAAAAGAGGAAAATTCTTCGTCTCCTTTGTCCGTGATGTCATTGGCACGTATGGGATTTGGCAGACCAGAGAAAATTTTGAAAGGAGACCAACAACACTAGATCCACTTCCTTAAGAGGTATTCATAATAATATTCGAAATAGAGATGGAAATTTGGCGATAGTTAAAGGGTGCCAAGTGGCCTTTAAAAGTGGGTAAAGATTTCGAAGCTGCGCTGGTATGTGAATATGACACCCAGATTAAAAGTGATTGTTTAAGTACTGTATTACGTAAGGACGAAAGTTTTAAATTTGACGAAAGGCATGTTAAAAACATACAAGAACTAGAAATCTCTTTGGGGTGCCAACCCAACGACAGAACATATATCTTATTGCTCGAAATTCTCTTCCCCCTTTTTGTCATAATGTCTTAGTTAATATTTAAAAAACAACGCAAGAAGTGGCAGTTTCGGAAAATCTCTAGAACTAACTTACTTTTTGCGATTTACAAAAAAACATTTTTTTTGGAGGTGAGGATGATTCTTTGGTAATTTCGGATTTTTTGGTACTTAATTTAACTACTTTCGATTCAATACAATGTGGATGTATCCATGTCCTTACAGGTTTTTGTCATGGATCAAATGGAGTCGAAATCCAAAGGGTCGTGCTGATCTTCCTCCTGAAAACGTGCCCCTGGAGAATCGTGCTGATCATCTCACTGAACACGTGCCCCTGAAGGCCGGTTTCTTTGCATGTTTGTGCCGTAGCGGTAACAAATCACCTGGAGAGTCTTCGTTGAGATACTGTTGTTATCCAATTGCTCTGGAGGAACCAGTTAGAAACAAAGTATGTGCTGCATTTGATGTCTTCCGTTATGGCTATGGAAACTCCTTGGAACCCCTGCGTCCCGATGAATTGATATATCTCGCATTACGGAAGGGTCTTGTAGCAAGTGATGACAAAGACGCTTCAAAAAAAGGGTTTCCACTCAGGTAAGGCTACAAAGATCTTAAATGCTAAGTGTTTTGGCTTAATTATTACGAGACAAAAGCATAATTTGACCTGTTTTTGCATTTCACTCGAGATGAAACATTTTTTTATTCTTGTATTTTTAATTTATTTTCCATACACCATAGCTTATGATTAAGACACATCTAATTCACGCAAAATTCATGTTCTACCAGTGCTCAATTTTTTTGTAGTTTCCATGTTGATATTGATTGTCTTGAGGAATACATAATACCAAACTTCAATCCATTTCCAATGGCTGGTTTAATTTTAATTTCCATAACAAGACTGTAAAAGAGCTTATTGAACATGCTTGGTGTGACCCAAAAAAAACCGTATCGAGACACCTTAAACCGGCTTTTTATTCAATAAAAAATTTAGGGTATAACAATCAAACTCCCGGTGGTGTTCGCACTAAGTCCGCAATGAATTGTATTGCCACAATTCCAGCATTGACGGAAGATTGATGCGATACGGGTGGTTTTTGGCGGTATGTTTGTTCATCGTTTTCTCGGTTTCGCTCACCATTTCTCCACAAAAATTTTACACGTGGAAGGTGTGAGAACAGATAAGTCAGGTTTTGTTAAAGAAGTTCTTATATCTAGAGCTTGTTAAGGTAAATTATACCATTTCTTGAGCAAGTTATAACTCCCTCATTTTTTTCGAAACGTTTCTCACGGCTTTTAAGAGCTACTGCCTGTAAATATGAAGAATCTTCCGACAGAACCAAAATTTTGGATTTTTTTTTTATTCCACCCTAAAAACCCCTTTGGTGAACTATTATCGAAAATCGTATTAAAAAGTTCTATCGCGCTTTTGTTCTTGCGAAAGATCGAAAAGTTGAAAATAAGCGATGAACGGCC
>Ga0126337_10000353_pt1 | contig 22061 bp, 14 predicted proteins | sample DipCmetagenome_FD_92527 | JGI IMG/M metagenome (GOLD analysis project Ga0126337, IMG submission 92527) | Coral microbial communities from La Bocana,Puerto Morelos, Mexico - Diploria C A metagenome | ecosystem: Host-associated > Invertebrates > Cnidaria > Coral | place: La Bocana,Puerto Morelos...
CTTTTTTCTATCGCGTTTTGATTGATAGTCGTAGTGAACCGCTAATTGGGGATCGTCCTGTAGTTATTTTGCTCGCAAGTAGTCCTGTCATTACGACAGCATACTGTTGCATTTATCTACACTAAACTAATTTTGTTTATTAACATTCCGGGCTTATTGCTGTAGCTCATCGATGTCTAGACGGCCAGCTCAGATATGTTGGGAAAAACCAACACCAAGTTACTCTGAACTTATTGTAAACTAAATGAGACTGACTGATGACGGATTGCACGCTATAAAATGTGCAAATGTGATTTGATTCTTGCGTGCGAAGTCATGAAGTCTGCTTTGTGAGAGACCAAAGTGATGCGAAACGTTTACAATGTAAAATCATCCCAAATATAATGGCGGATAGAATTGCCTGATTGAATAACGTCCGTAACAGTCAGTGCATTGCATTATGAAACAATAGATGTTAAGAGCTGAAAGTTTTTTTAGTGGAATAATAGAAATTGGCGGATATTTAGTTGCTGAGCTTTAATGAGCAAACCACAACGAAAACGGCAGGGTGGTATTTTTTTGTAAATGAGCAGTGAAGTGCTTCGGTATGTGAGTTATTTCTTAGTTGTTGTCAACCACTTAAATGGAACGTGGAATAAATATATTCACGTAATTCAGTTTTGTAAGGACCATGCCATATTCCTCTCCGACTGAAAACTGTCTTTAGATATTTAAGTGAAGAAACGTTCTGAAATTGATAGACATATTGCGTGGATAGTGATAACTAATGTATAAATTCTCTTTCAGTGTTATTGACAACACTTTATAAGAACTGAAACTATATTTGGTTAGGGTGTGGCTGGAGTATGTCGTGCTACGTGTTTCTTGAGTTGTGTTTACTGTCCTGTTTCGGTTAAAATCAAGAGAGGATAATCTTCTCATTATAGTTTCAGAATTTGACTGCTGTTTTTTTTTTTCAGTAATTCCGTGATCTTCGTGGTCATGTTTGTGTCGATATTGTGAAGAAAAATGTTTGAGGATATTTTGCACAATTTCTTCCCAATTGCAATTTGATCTTAAAAGCGTGTAGATGAAAATCCAGTGTACAACATTCTTGAAAGCTTCTGAGCAGTACTTAAATGTGGCGCTGTTTATTGTGCTGTGCAAGCTAAGGCTGTCTAAAGGTTTTTGGATAAAACAAAGTTAAGCCAAGAAACCCTAGTGAGTGACCATTCAAATTAAAGCTACTGAGCAGGGCTTTCATGCGACACTGTTTATTATGCTGTACAGTGTGACATAAAGTCTGTGGATTTAAACCCTAGTCGTGTGTGACCACTCAATTGAAAGCTACTGAGCAGTACTTTCATGTGGTACTGTTTATTATACTTTACAAGAGGGATCTAAAGTCTGTGGATGAAATCCAAGTGAGTGATCGTTCGGTGTTCAGTATTATCATATGACCTCATATGGTAATGTTACGCCAGCTGCACAATATGGTTCTACTTTTAGACTGTGGATGAAAACTAAACCTCCGATTTTTTGACAATCCAAACGAAAGCTGTAAAGACCTGTAGAGTTAAGTTACAAGCCAGAACTGAGAATATTAATACTTTGAGAGAATGGAGAAGAAATTTCGTGCATACAACGTGCGAACGTGAGTCGTATGCTACAATTAAGTCTCTTTTTACTTCAACATACTGCAAGATTGTACTAAAGTGGTTTAGTTTTGCTAATTGAAGCCGGCTAAACTACACGAAGATAAGAGTGACGCCTTTTTCAATTTACCCTGTTCCGAAAGTATTTCATGTTAATTGCCAAGTGAATCAGCCCGTAGTTTCAGCAATGAATTTTAGTATCAAATTTCGCTTAAGACACGCACTGCTTGGATGGAATTCTACACAATAAAAGGTTATTTATTTGTAAAGGATCATTTTTACTCATTTTGTTGCTCAAACATTAATTTTTCCTTTGGGCTTTTGTTTACTAAAGCAAGCAAGCAAAGCCAAGTTGGAACAGTGACAAAGTGTTCAATTTTTTTTTCTCGCTGATATGACTTACTGCACGAAAATATCAACTGACAGGCTTATAGTTTCGAAATAAAATTACGTTAGGTTAATCAAACCGGCGCACTGCCATCCATTGAATTAACTTTACCTGCCTCTAAACAGTTTAATGCTTGCATGCATCACTGAAATGAAATATACACTTTAAATGGATCTTACGGACGCGAAACACTACACTTCCAGTTCAATAAAACACGTATTACGGGTCTTTATCGTAAGCCTGCCAATTAAACACGCATTTTTTTCTGTGAGCGATGTTTGCTGTCGTATTTAGTTCCTGTGTTCTCGTTGTCGTTCAATTTCGTTTTGTTTGTCAAGCAACCGAGCACCCGTGACCACCTGTGAAGCAAATGACAACTTGTGTTTAAAACTTCTCATTTTCCTGCCTCAGCTTGACAAATCAATGGGTGCCGCTCTCTAAAAGCGCTGAAATCAATACTGACCCTTCCTTGGCGGACACTGATTGTTTCTGGAAAGGAACAGGGCTTTTAATTCTGCGGATCGAAACTTTAGGCCAACCCACGTGTTTTTGATATCCTGACATGGCCAGGCTATCAGAAATTGGTATTTTAATGCCGATTTTTCGAGGTTTACAGCGCGCGAATATCAAACGAAAACAACGAAAACGGCAGTAAATCGGCACGTGCCATCAAGAAAAGATCTTAATATACAGTGTTAAATATCTCCTTTTTTTCTCTTCTATCATCGTTAAGTCAAGCAAATTATTTTACCGTTCGATTTAACAGACGGTGTTTTTCCCACTGCCTGTCGGACAAGAAACGACTGACGTTGCTTTCTGAATGCGCTCTTGCTGGGCGCGAGAGCTTGCGAGACTTAAAACTGTCGTCGAATTGTCTAGAACTTGGCGGCCTGTTTCGGGAGATTTGCGGCTATCTCCGGAGACTAAAGTTAGGAAATTCATTAAATCAGAAATGACTTTTCTTCTTTTTTATGTTTACCGATTTACTATGGATGGGGCCCGGTGAAGCTTTGAGTTTGGCAACCTGCGCGGCGGGGATTTTTTTTAATTTGGCGACTCGTTGTTTAAAATGGTCGTTTGATCGATAAATTAAAGATACTCCCACTCATATTTTTTTTCACTTTATTATTTAATGGCTGTCCTTTTTTGATCACAGTTAGTTTTTCCACCCTTCTTTTTTTTTATCTAAAAATGCACAGTAAGTTTTTAGGATGACGCGAAAATAATATCATTAACATAACTAAATGATACAGCTTCAAACGCATAGAATTCATTAGTTTTACACTTCTAATGAAGAAGAATTTTCATAAACTGTACGTTGAGATTAATCATCTCTAAGGAACAGCTAACATCTCTAATCCCAATTCAAAACTGCAAAAAAAGCCTGTAAAGATCAGAGACATCATGGGCTCAAAGATAGTGGTCTTATCGTTAATTCGAACCTTCCCAACCTTTTTCTTTAAATTCGTGCACACTTTGAGTAATTATAATACTTACCATGACTGAAGCCAAAGATACAAGTAATATTAACTTTTTTTGCTGTTTTTTTTTCCAGCAAACTGTTAAATGCAATGCTGGATAGGTCCGCATTAGTTCACCGACGAAATTCGGTCGGGAACCGTTTTTCCTATCACAACACCGCGATCTTTTTTCAAAGCTTATGTGCTACGCGTATAAGCCGCAAAACAGACTTAGTTCAACGGACGCAAGTTTAATAACAAAGAATTCAAGTTTAATGAGGCAAATTCTGCTTCAGACTGCTGTAATGCCATTCTTAAACTTCAGCATTTCGCCGTCTTTCAGTTTTCTTGAGTTTAGGAACTACAATGAAAGCAAATTGTTCTAACGAATTCCTACGAGAACCTATAAAAAGACTGGAGTCATAAACTCGCTTTTAGACCTGAAACAATGGAGAAACATGATAATATTGGGTTTTGTTCGAAAACTCTTGTTCGCTTCAGTACTTCAACTTAACACAACATGTCGTGAACTGAAGTTGCCTTCGTTCCGCATTTTTTTCTATAAACACTCATCTTCTACAAAATCCCGAAAGCTATAAAGTCGCATTCAGCGACCTACTGATCGGCCGTTCAAATATAAACTTAAACACTCCTCAAGTATTTACGCACAACCATGTATATGTATAGATGCTAATTTCTTTGCGAATGTGAATTGCAAAACATTTCGCTTCCTTCTTGTTATGTATGACTGTGAAACCCGCTTGGTCCACTATTGTTTGTGGTGCGGCGAAGTCGTGCGGGAAAGTTTGTCGACCGGGGAGAAAGTAGCTTGGCATTAAGCTTTTGGATTGTAGTGTTGACGGTTGAACTCAATCAAAGAAGGGCACACGATGAAAGCGAGATTGCTCGTCTTCGTAAGTACACGCATTTTATATCAGTTTTGCTAGTTGAAATTTTAATGCCCTTCGATGTGGTACTGTTCGTGAAAGCGGGCGAATTTACTTCTTAAATTTAAACAAGATGTCTTAGCAGGGTTCCTTTCGGCGGTTTCGCTTACTTGTTGCAGTTTCTGTCGGTTTCTCGCGTTTTTAAGCTACGAAATCAAGCGATTCTTTGTGAGGTGCAGTGCTAAGATTATTCGCTTGCTTTGTTTTCACAAGGGCGTTGTGGTAGTTCCCTTATAATTGGTAGGAAAGGATTCGCCACAGTAGCGTTTTCATTCCAAAATGAAACCATAGTGAACAAATACATTGTTTTTCCTAGCTTGCCCATCGAAAGTGCAACGAAAAAGCGTCGTTTTCGCAAGATAATTTGAACTTTGTTCTGCGTAGAGGCCTCAAGGCAGCAAACAACAGAATTCATTTATACGTTGCGTCGTTGGCATTGTATAAGGTTTGAACGAACTTGCTTTGTCCTCCGGGTTTCTTTTATGGCTTCATCCAGACTTTTCTTTCATGACTATAAACACTTTAATTGAAATTATGGATCTTTCTTTTCGTCAGAGTAAACAAACATCCGTGAGTCAAGAAAATTTTCTTGCGAAGGAGTTTTCCGCGCGAGAGAGGAATTCGTCACGTGCGAAAGCAACCAAACATCATTACGCAGTTGCGGACAATTTAATTACAGGTGGTCTTAGAAATATTTCCGATTCTTAGGTCGCCAAGGCTTTTCTCGTCGCATTTGTTCATCAAAAGAAAAGCGCGTAAGTGGTCTCAACTCAATTTTCGGTTTTAGGATATAATTGTGTTTTCCCCGAGCGTAATTCGCAGTGCTTTGTTCACGAAGTTGCGGTGCTGAGCCATTTAAGTCCGTGTTCAAAAGCTTTAGTTCTCTGCCGTGAATCGTGAGGCTCGCCGAGTGCTGTGACGTCAGGATTCTCTTAAAATCTCTCGAGCTATTTTGGCATTCATCAGGAATCTCTCAGCAAAGCTATTGGCTGGAGTCGAGCCTGGTCTCTTGAAAAAGAACCGCCAGTAAAATATATAAACATCCAGGAAAGAGCCGATCGGGCAAACATCGGTGCATGCGGTGATGGCTATCATACAGGAAATCTTAAAGCCCATCCGCACTGCACAGCGTTGTCTGAATAGCGTGTCACAAAGGGATTTTTCCCATTCTCAAGAGGGCGAGATGTAGAGCGCGATAGGGCAGAAGCGACCGTGCGCGTTCAACCCGCAAAATTCATTCCGATCCCACGCTCGCTGATGTTTGTTTTACCAATACTTCTCGCGCGCGGAAAAAACTTAAATTTTTCATGAGCTGGCTTGAGCAATGGGCCATCTTTTTGTGGTGCGCAGAAAAGAAAAAGGCGCTCACTATCAAGATTTTGGGCTAGCTATTTTGATCAATGCCCTGCCTTCCAAAACAGCTGGTGGTTATATTAGCTTTCTAGCCACGCACTTGCTAAACGGCTCTTGTCTTGATCGAAGCGAAAAAGGCATTTACGGTTAATAAATAAAACTAACCGCAAAGTGAGGCGCTGACAGCGCGGCCGCGTTACGGAAGTGTTAAAATTTTAAGCTGCGTGTTTCACATATGGCTAAACATCTTCTTCAACTCTCCGAAGTCGACCTGATTGTTAAACCTCTCGAAATTAAGCTGTCAACAGCGGAATAAAAAAACAAAGGCTGAAAGATCTTTGGCACTTTGGATATCAATCTGTCGACGAATTGATGACACCCCTCGGGCTCTCCCGCCCTCCACAGTTCCAGTGGAACAAAAGGCTCTAATATTAGAACACACGCAGGCATATTTCATTGTCCCAGCGTGATTATATTTTGTAAACGCTTTCAGCTCATTTGCAATTGTGGTAATGAGGTTTCGATGCGAACAAAAGAGCGGATTGAGGAGCGGTCCAATGAAAAACAACGTCTTGATAACAATTAGCATATTCTTCACGCCGTATTGTAGCCATTGACGACCGTTTCACTCGTGCTCACTGAGCCAATGGCAAAGCGCGCGGTTATGAATCATGATTAATTAAGTAATAATAGAATGTCACTCACCACAGAGCTATCCAATGGGCTCCCAGGAAATCAACAGATCTTTGGACACGTTCATGAGGCTGGCGGCAAAAAAGCCGAGTTTAGCTGAACGCAAGTTAAACCAAGCTCGTTACAATGGAAGCGCAAACGAACCCATACACAAATCAGGTCGGGTCGGCCTCCACGCAGAGTGAAACTCGAGTCATCCAAAATCACCCGACCACCATGGCGGCTTACGTGCGAGAAAATGAACACACTGTTGTAAAGTACGAGAACCTGGCTCCAGCGAGCGTAGCTTCGCCGAACGACCTACGAGTAGGAAATAATCACCTTGCTACTCACCAGTGGGTAGTGCAAGACCATACAGGAGCTGTTGGTTGGCCAGCGAACACTGTGAGTTTACAAGAAGTTAAACCAATCTTAAGAGAGGATACCTCGCCGGTAATAACAACAATTGCCGGTGCAACGCTCGTCCATCATCGACCTGGCGGTCACACAGTTATGCCTTTAGACCAAGCACGTTGGCCCAGCGCTGCGTCGCATGGGGCTCACTCACCCGATCACACTCGCATCCACATCAGCAGCGCGATGCAAGCGGTGCCTACGACTCATCCATCGTACCCCTCGATAAACGGAGCTGTCCAGCTACAAGGAGCATTCCCGCCGGCGCCGCAAACGATTCGAGAAAATCCGAATGGCCAAGACGCGACACACGGAGCTCACCAAGAGTTAGAAACACAAGACGACACTCCTACTTCAGACGACTTGGAACAATTTGCCAAAGAGTTTAAACAGCGGAGAATCAAGCTTGGCTTTACACAAGCGGACGTCGGACTTGCGCTGGGGACACTGTACGGGAACGTGTTCAGCCAAACCACCATTTGTCGTTTCGAGGCTCTGCAACTGAGTTTTAAGAATATGTGTAAGCTCAAGCCACTGCTTGCCAAGTGGCTCGAGGAGGCTGATAACAACAACGGTGCAGCTAGCGGCATCGACAAGCTGGCGACTCAGGGACGGAAGCGAAAGAAGAGAACGTCGATCGAGGTGGCTGTCAAAGGTGCATTGGAGAACCACTTCTGTAAAAATCCCAAGCCTTCCGCGCAGGAAATCGGCTCGCTCGCAGAAAACCTAGGGTTAGATAAAGAGGTCGTACGAGTGTGGTTCTGTAACAGACGACAGAAAGAAAAGCGAATGACTGCTTCAGTTACTGGAGGAGCCGACGACCAACATGTTGGATCGCCTCATGTTTCATCTCCGCACGTATCGTCCCCACACGTTTCTTCTCAGCACATTGTCGGCGGTCACCTCACAGGACCGCAATAAAACTTTGTATGTATTCCTCGCTACTCCGATTAATAGTGACCAGTGTATTTTTCTATTACGCGAATGAACAAGGAACTGAACGTACGGACAGGCGTGTAAATTCGATTTACTCTTGTGTCATTTTCGTACGCCTTCTCGGAACAGAAGCTGAATGTGAAATAGTTTAATTTCAGCTCGCGTAAGCGCTCTAAGATTTCGATTTTCAAGTCGACCGCCTCTCGTAGGATATGCAAAAAGGTATTCTAATGGATGGGCATTATTGTATGTAAATACTTCTTTGAAAGCTAGAATATTTTGCATTAGATTCAGAGGAATTCCAGGGAAAAAGTAACCAGGACTTGTAGTTTCTTTTACCACGAATGTTTCTGCTGTGTTTGACATTGCTTTAGGGCCCACGTTTTGGGTTTTCTCCGAAAGATCGTATGTAAATATTAGAAGGACGCTCGTAAATTGTCGACCCATCAACAGGCTTATATGCTCGTATTCTGGGCTGCGAAATCATTATTTAGAGTTGTTTTCTTGCAATGTGAATCAGATATTTATCATACTTTTCTATGTTAACCATGCATGTTTTCAAGCTATCATACTGTACCCTCAGATAAGTTATTAAAACGTTTTCAGTTTATTCCATCGTCTGCTGCTTTGCTTTCGGCTTTACTCTCGACTCTTTCGCGCATAGCTTTCGCTGTTCTTTTAACTGTCGACTTCGGTATTTCAAGCGCTTTGCTTCGAGCTTTGTTGCTGCGAACTTTCAGTGTTTCAATTCCCGTTTAAGCGCTGTTCTTCCTCGACTGAATTCCAAGTTCACAGAAAGTGAGCCGTAGATGCATAGCAAAGAAGTCCATTCATAACACGGCTGATGTATGCAAATGGAAACAATTTCTTATTTAAATTCTCCCATACATTAAAGGCACTGTGTTTCTTGAATTTGTAAAGACAGAAATATGCTCGCCCGTGCGGCGATTCTTAGTTTGGAATCGGACGGACTGAAAATGCTCGCCTACCCTTAGCGTGTGAGTGCTTTGAGTTACGCCCTTGTAAGCCGTAAGTTTTCAATCGCCGAGTTGTTTTTCGATGTAGTCGAAACAGAGAATTCATTCGATGCATGTTGACGTGTTCTATCGTGAGAAATTCTCTTGCTATATCTGGTTGGAAAACCAAGGTGTTTTCTTGTTATGTTATCGCTGTTAATCGTTTCACTCTGTACATGTGGTTGTCTAAGCCGTTCGTTTCTGCCATGTTCAACACGGTCAGTGGAGACGGACATATTTTCAGGTTATGTCGCGTACCCGCCGTGCAGATCGATTTAAATATGTTTTTCTCTCTCGAAGACTACACCGCAGTTAAACGTTCTGGATTAAAAGTAAACTACAGTTATAAATTTTACAACATAAGGTTGAAAATTCTCAGCAAGGAAGCTGAAGGATTTCAAATTGCCATAGCCTTCGTCGTGTTATGTGTTGTTGAATCTTGTCGCTGGAGTTGTAGTCGAAGACCGCATGTATCAAAACACAGAATGATTACAAATACAATAAGAGTCCAAAAATACAGAAGTCGGTTTTTAAATAGCCTCATTTTTCTTTGCCCTTAATTGTATACTTTTTCCAGGCCAGCGTTTTGTAACATGCTCTCAAATTACATGTACGCGGTTTTTGGGTCTAAAGCCTTGGAGCTCTGCCGCTCGTTCACTCACAACGGAAGGCTGGATTGCTTTTATTTTAGTTCAAACAATATCTGACATTTGAAGTATGTTGCATCAGTTCTCCCAGTACGTTAAACACGATTGTAAATTGGAGCTGTTTTCCATAATTGAGGAATATATTCATGAGTTTTAGGCGGTCAAAATCGAAACGTTTGTTGAACTTTGAAAAGTGACTTTTCGCTTAACGAGCATTGCATGTTGTGAGCCCCTGAAATATGGGCAACTCACATCGAACTGATTCGAACTGTTATCTTGTTTGCCAATGAAATTTTCTCTCTAGCTTATTCTGCTGTGTTCATACCAGTGATAGAAACAGCAGATACCCTTTAAAGTTTTTCTGGCCATTTTCTTAGTAAAATCCCTTGCCTTATCAACGAACGATGGCGAAAAGAATTCGCAATAGGACTACTAATTAGCTCGGCAAACAAGGCTGTCTCTAAAAGTCCTTTCACAGTTTGAATTGTCCAACTCGTGAAAAATAGTTTGTCCCTTTGTTACTCGGATGTAATTCTTTCCGAAGGGGAATTAAAATTCATTCCGACTGCTTCCTTCATTGACAAATACTAAATAACTTTTTGAATTGTCAAAGGCAATTCGACTTATGGCGCCATAGTGAAGTGGCCATGAGAAAGGCGGGCGGCTTCCTGTGTTTCGAAGCTATTTCAGTTTTAACAAGGAAAAGTGACTTCAGATGCTTGCAAAGTGTATGCAATTTTGTAGGAAGAAAATGCAGAATCTTCCTTTTGCCCTGCTTCTGTATTATGGTAATAAGATGAATATTTTACTGTGTTAACATATTTATGAATTCGACATATCATGACTCTTGAGCTAATTCAGCGCGAAGGTACGAGCGAATTCGCGTGCAGTGGTTGTTCAATTACACGCCTATGTCCGTGCGGATGTTATTTCTCGAGAAAAAGCCGACGCTAGTAGCAAGTTTATGAAGGTAAAGCTCTGGTCCTGTTCATGGCATTAGAAATCAATCGCACAAAAGGTATTGAAAGCGTCTGAAATATCAGACATTCGCCGATGGGTTTGATACGAATTAGCGAGACTTCTATCTTGCTTTATTTTTTCCCCTAATCTTAAGTCATTCCCGCATAATTCGCGCGAATATTGACCGCCAAGGAAGTGAGATGTCAGGGAAACGAAGGCATTTGGAAAATTGCTCTCCGAGCTATTTGTTCCAGAATGTGTTGACAGGTCGATGGCCCAAAAACGTTTGGGCGTGATGGCCTTGCACGTGTAAGTACAAACCACACATGTCGATCAATTTTATTGAAAAGCCGTTCAATTTTTTTCACCGAGCGACCTTAGTCAAGTGTTTTAAGAGTATTACGAGTAAACTTGGAAAATACGTGCGACGTTGAGCTTTTTCATGTCCCATATGTAGGCAGTGCGAACAAGACCTTTTGTTGATGGAAATAATTGAAATGTTCGATGTTTGCCCCCGGGGAAATATATCTATATCTTGTTGGTGCTTGTAAAGAATGGCGACATTGTGTTTCTTATTATGACAGCGTGGTTTTTGATTCACGATGCTCAAAAAAGGGCCATAGCCCACCTTTATTTTGGTTTAAAAAAAACTTTAATTCGGCGCAAAGTGTTTTCAAGATGTCGGCTCGACTGTTGTTTTTAATGCGCATGTCAGTGCTTTTAATTACTTTACTCTAGAAAGGCACGTAAAGGCCTTCCGAAATTAAAAATGTACTTCTTATAGAAAGGTCTGATTAAGTAAGCAAATAGCCTTTTCTCTTTCGTGATCTATGTTAGTTTTCTATAAAGGCGGAAGCCTATTTTTTGCCGATTATTTGGATTCGTGCAAAATTAATTTGTCCGCCTGGCATTAGAGCATTTCGCAAGCGAGTGACAATCTCGTAACTTGTCGTAATTTTGAGATGAGTCTTTGCTCTTGTTGTCATGTTTAGTGCTCAAAGAAAGGCCAGAAAGAAACCGCAAAGCAGAGACTTCACGGAGAATTAATCAGTTAATTTCCTGAAGTCATAAGACCTAAACGGTGATGATATTTGAAAAGCGACTTTCGACTTTGTTTATGGCAATTTCGTTTGCCCTGGAGGCATTTAGGAAGGAGCTTTTATGTCGCTAAACAAAAGGTTTCCTGCGAATTCGCTTTTGAAAGTGCTTCCTTGAGAAAGGTTTTTAATGGTTCCCTACTATGTTTGAACGAAGCTAAATTTTACATCCCACTGCGTTGAAAGGAAAGACATTTCCCGCCTGTACAGGACATAAAAGAACTTTGCACTATTCACGTTGCTTTTCACCAGAATTAAATATAGTTGTTTTCTCTGTTTTCTAGGCGACTCATAATTGATATTTGTTCTTGAAACAGCAGTAGGTGATTCCACATTGTGTAATTCCAATTGCTTTCCCCCTTGAATTAAAATAAGCGGTGGATAAAATGAGTCGATCTTTTGGACGAAAGTACTCGGTCTAACATCTGCGCCTCAAGTTATTTCCTTTGCCAGAATACGATGTTTTTCTCTCGTGCGAAGGAGTGCTATCAATGTTTGCTTTTTTCAGCAAAGCATTCCTTGATGGACAATGACTTTTAAAGTGTATTTTGGTTGTGTGAGTTGAGTAAATAGCGTAGATGAACAGTGTTTTCAAATTCAATGCGTATGCTCAAGAATTAAGCAAGGCGAACTTATAGTTGATTTCGATTAAAAATGGCACTGCTTTCATTGGTTCGGTCCTAGCTTATGGTCCGCGTATGTGACTGTTATTTCGTGGACAACAGCATAGCGCGAATAAAGTGAAGCGAAATGATGTTTGTAGTTGGCTCTGAAGTTGACCTCTGCCAGAGTAGTATGCCAATATGGAATTGAAGTGCTTTTAAATAATAATAATTGCAGCCAAGAAAAAAATGCGCGCAAGGTGTTTAACATATGACGAACCATGTAAAAATTAAGTGGTTTTTTTTGTTATTTCCTCTAGCCTCCAAAATACAAGATTCAATTAAGTAAAGGGAGCCAGAAGTTGGAACAAAGGCCACTAAGTAGCTGGCTCGATTGAAGAAGTGACTTTAAAAGCTCTGTTACGGAGGTTTTTAGTTGCTAAAGCATAAAACAAAAGAGTGTTTCGTAAACAGATTCTCTCGTATTATTGTTCCAAGAGTTGTCCCGATTCTTTTGTTGGTGATTTTGTTTACTCAAAGAAAAGGCTGTCCTTATTGCTTAATCCAGGGATTTTCCTAGGAATAAAAGCATCTTTTGATAATGATCGAAGACCTGTTGAACAAAATGGGTTCCGTCTTTTGCTAAGACCTTAATGCTGCATTTTAATTTAGTATTGGTATCGCCAAGCAAACGAGATCTGAATATTTCACTGACCACAAAGCCAATTATTCGTAACCCAAACCTATATGCAAAATGAGACGAATTTCCATTGCAGAAGAAGTGCGAAATTTGAAAGTTATGACAGAATTTTGATTAATAAGTTAATTCCAATATATGTACAACTTTAAGCAAACGCTGTGATCAGTTTGGTTTCTCAGAATGATTGAACTCCTGTCGCGCGCCAGGTTGCCATTTTGTGTAAGTACCGACTAACACGTTTTTGCTCCACGAAACTCGACCAGAAATTATAGCTCAAAACTCTCACGATGAAACCTTGATTTGTTCGCTAAAAATATCGAACATTTGATTGCAGTTGTACTCTAGAGTTAGTTTCTTTTTAATGCCGTGGAAGATTATTCGAAGCCGGCCATTTCTTGATGTCTTAAATGCCCTTTTGCTTTTGTGTTTCGAAACCCATGATATGTCCTAGTTGTTCATTTTAGTAAGGCGAAACGCAAAACTAATTTTTTGTTTACTTGATAAAACAGGAATTTATATCCACGTCTAGTATTACTAGTTATTTCGTCAAATCTGTGTATATTATATTTCACGTTTACGCGGTTACATGTGTGCAAACGACAGAACGAAGTTTTGTTTCAATTGGGTTTGCCTATTTTGCAACTTTATGAAATTTAGGCTTGTCGGATCAATTTAAGTTTCACTCCTCGCTAAAAACTTTTGGAAAATTCGCTCGTGTTTGTGTAGAGGCTAAATTACTCGTCTTTGCTTGGTAGAGTTAAGACAAGTAAAGTTCGTGTTTAATTGGAGTTGATATTTGCAATATTATAAAATTATAGGCTTGTAGGATCACGCTACGTTTCACTCCTCACTAGAAACTTTTATGAAATTCGCTTACGTTCACGAGGAGGCTTAATTGCTCCTTATGGCTTGCTAAAGTTAACACAAGTAGAGCTAGGAATACCTTTTCGTGTTTCAATTGATGTACATAGTTTGAAACATAAAACTGTAGGCTTGTTGGATCAATTTGCGTTTTAATACTCAGTAGAAAATTGTAAAATTTGCTTGTGTTTATGTGGAGGCTAGATTGTTTTTTCAAACTTTTGCAAGAGTTGAGAGGAGTAGGGAGAGTTTACGTGTTTCTCAGAAATTAAGACGCGTTCATTTTGGTAAATAGCAGGTGTGTTTGTGTATTTCTGAGTGGGCGAGGTAAAATGCTTCGTTAGAGTCTTTCTGTCTACGATCTCATTAAATATTACTCGTATTTGTGTGTTTAGCTGTATGTCTTAAACTTTACTTGATTTCATTTTGTTGATCTCAAGTCTGTCACCCTTTATCACTTGGCTCTGTTTCTTAAAGAACCTCTTTGTTCAGATACGTTTTTGTAAGAAAGTGAGACTTTGAACATGTAATTGGGATTGCAAATCAATACCTTAGTACCGTTTACAAAATCAACAGTCTTAACGTTAAGTATGAAATCGAATATTCCCTAAATCGTGTGGGTTTACATTATGAAACATTTCAGAACATTTGTGCCAACTGTTATTTATTTAATTCTTCTGTTAAGGTCGTTAAGGAGAAGAAAAACTGTTAGTACAGCAGTTAGAACTTGGAATAAATAATTAAAACCTTGAATAATTCAGGAAAGTGTGAATTTGGAAAAGTAGACAGCAGTTGTGGCAGTGCGTGTGTCATAATCAGTAATAATAAAGTTGTCATATTGTACACTTCCTCTGGGAAACAAAGTCATCTCGAAAATAATACGACTATTAAATTATGTTTGTCTTCTGCGCTTATAGAATGATTCCTGTCGTGAAATTGCTTCACAGCATGAAATACTAAACTCGCTATGAGGTAGCAAAAATCATGCAAGATTAAGGCTGTTTATTTTTCATTTTTATTACTTTTTTAAATAAAAAAACGTTGTTGTGGTTCGATTGCGTTTACGTAAAGAAAAGATGGGAGCTGCCATCCGTTTTAATGGAAGCATGATATTGAAATGTTTTAGTTGATATTTCAAATTTCTTGCTTAATTAGTAAGATATTCTGTAGCCCGAATGTAAACTTAAACAGCATAGAATCGTAGAATGATATAACATTGAAATGATTTCCCCGTCCATGGCATGTCTAGCCATTTTGTTGTTCTTTTGAATTAGGTCGCACATACTATAAAATAGCTTGTAAACTGACAATCAACAAATTTATTTTTTAGAAATTTAAACTGTCGTATAGTGACATTTTTGTGTATGATTTTAATTTTCTTATATGTATTTTTGATAGATTCAAAATTGATCGTCGACAGATTATTTCATTGCACTATTGGCATAATTCCAGCAACTGAAATTGCTTATAACAGTCTCTTGTCTCTTTCGCTTTTCTAAAATTTAACCGCATGTTGCGAACTACCTGTTCAGTGCATAAACTCGTATTTGAATATCTCTTAGCAAAATTCGTATACATGTCAGGTGAAGGTTCATAGCTCGTTGTTTTGTGTGTGATGTTGTGAGAGCTTTGATATTTATTTAGAGAGAAAAATACAAACAGAACAGGCTGTGCTTAATTCGTTTGGTTTCAGTTCACTTGATTTCCTGACTTCTGCCTTATAGCTGTTTTTGTCCTTTACTAACTCACCTTTATTATGCAATATGTCAAACTCGAAAGAGTGTGATTTAAAGTCTTCTTTATTCTTTTGTAAATCCTTTGTTGAGCGAACAAAGGACTTTCGCCACGAACATATCGAAGCCGTTTTATTTGGTCATGTTGGAAACTTCACTTTTTGAGAGAGATATAAAGCACACACAAAAAAACTATTGTTTATCTACTGCTCAGATAGAAACTAGAACTCGAAAGCATTTTGCTTTGTGTATTTCAGAGGTTTCGATTTAATCTGAAAAACTGTTTCAAAAGTCTGGTATACAATTAAGCCGGGCAATTATATGCACCCTGAGGATATCATGTTTATCGCATCGCTGGGATCAAAACCAGGACGTATGAACTGTGATAGTGCTCAGTTAGAGATATATTTGCGAGTACATTTATTAATATTACTGTTTTTTCACCTTGGATAACGGAGACCTAAGACAATCAGGAACAACATTCTCAAGGTGTTGTTTAGTTTCCGTGGGGATGCACGTTAGGGTAACACTGCCTATCAAAAAACGTGCTAAAATCCTCCAGTGTTCTGCCTTTCGAGCTAATATTTGAGATTATGGAAATTAATCTTTAGCAGTGAAATTACCAAATGTTTGTTTAGCTTGCATGGACATTTCCTCTGAAAATGCACGAGCCGCCTCAAAACCCATGTTTAGCTTTAAAATATGTTTAAGTTCGCCGGCTTGATTATAGTTATTGTTATTGTTATCGCGCAAATGATGCCGCCATAGATTTTAATTTTCCTTTCAAGTTATGCCTCATTCGAGGCTTTTCTAGACACCAGAATAATCTCTTAGCAGTAATTACGGCTTCTTGTTTTCCAGCCCGCCCAGCCGAAGTAATTATTGTATTTTCGTGGGGAAGAGATATCATTTTCAAGTTGCTATCATTGCACGTAAACCATAATTTAAATACAGAATTAAAGCAATTTCCTTCGCTTGTTCTGGAGCTGAAACAAGCCAAAGAAAAGACCCGAAAGCGTGTAAAAATAAAAATCTATACTTTTTCCTATAAATTTTTTCGTCGTTAAAACATTTCAAACCACCTTGGCGGTCAATTTAATTTACCGTTTTAGAAAATTTGACAACACACTTTAAAATATCACACATTGGGGGAAAAATGTATTCTAAGGTTGACATTTGTAACCCACAATTTTTAAAGCAAAAATTTTTTTCTCCCGAATTTTTAAGCCAAAAAAATAATTATGTTCCAATTTCCGTGGAAAGAGATGTCGCTGAGAAGAAATTGATTTTTGAGCTTAAGGCCTCGAGTTCAGGGTGCGAGTGACAAAGAAAGATAACAAATTTTTGGAGCAAATCATTTTTGTGTCTACTCTATTGTCATAACTTATTTTAATTGGTATAATCCCCTGGTCATTGCTGCTAAAAACAATTTCCCCGGACATTGATTTTGACTCGAAAAACGCGCGAACGTGGCGCGAAATACAAACGTGTTTGCAACGGAAAAATGATATAAAAAAGTTAGTATAAGTAGGTCTTTGAAATATTTACAGCCCGTAAGCTTACGAGACCTTAGAATTTTTTTGCTGATTATCAAGTGGTCTAGAAGCCCAATTGATTAAGTCCCACCAGTGGTTCTTTGGTCGTTTTGTCATGAATTGTCATGGAGTGTTGTGTTCTCACATTCATAGCCAGTGAGCGGTTGTAGTTTGATTTATGTGATTGCCATTATTATATAGTACTTTGTGTCGTTGTTTCTTTGTTTTTGCATCGGCGTGTAGTTCTCACACTATTAAGAATATGCGTGTTAAGTTATTTACTTGAAATGAGTTTCATTGTCGAGTTCTGTGCACATGGTCTTGTTGTAGCTCCAGGTCCTACATAGCGCGTCTCTGCTAAGCGGTCAGCTGGTTAACATTTCTAGTGTATTTCTAGCTTTTGTTCTTGTATGGCAAGCTGATTTTCTATTAGGAGTGTTACTCTTTCTGCTCGCTAGAATGACCCTGGAATAGTTTATTTTCCAGTCCTTTTGTTAGAAAAGAAGAAAAGATCAATATTTCGAAAGACATCAGGAGCACTTGTTTTATAGATCTTGTGAAGCAGTTTTGTTGTATTTCGTTCTATTGCCCTCTATTTGCTGTACATTTCTCCTATTGTATAGCGTCACCAAATGCTCTGGTATAGTGTTAATTTCTGCCTTGGATGAGGGTTTTGTGTCAGTCTGGTTTACTCGCGATCGAGCTATTTCAGTTATAGAAACCATGAAGTATCCGCTTGTTTTTAGTAAGAATATACGAGTCCTGTTTATTCCAACTGCAGCGTTACCGACGCAAAGTACTATACACAGCTATTTCTTTGACCAGCTAGAGCTCACTTGTTTTGAAATGTGAAGTTATTATTTGTATTTTGTAGATTTACTTATTTGTTGGTCGTTGTTTCTTAATTTCTTTGAAGCATGCATGTCTTAAACTTCACAATTTGACAGGTCTTTGTTTGTTTCTTTCTTCTTTCAGGGTATGCGACGTCAATGCAGAGCGGTCGACACTCTTTAATTCTACACAATTAACTCTTTACATTCCATGTTTAGCATTTAAGATCCCCTAACCGTTACTATAGATTTTCTTTCATTTCCCTTTGAAGTATATTGTATATACTCCTTACACTTTCCGAGATTCTGAAAATAAACTATCCATTCTACTCGCACGCGCAAAATACCTTCGAAATTAATAGTTTTAGCTATAGTGGTGCTGTCCTTTGAAATAGTCTTCCTCAAAGTGCAAGGCAAGCAGAATCTCTAAATAATCTCAAAAAATATTACAGAATCAAATAAGCCATGGCATTCGTGGGAAACGGGTTATTATTAGGATTTGTTAATTTTAACATTGCAGTTAGCATGATATTTATATTGTGTATTTTAGACTTTGATATTACCTTTTTCTTATGTAATTTAGACCTGATGAATTTTTTACCTTGGATAAATAAAAGATACAAACAAACAAGCTTCTTCATTCTCATTACTCATCTGCTAAATTACGTTGTAGAACGGCGAGGAGAAAACAGAATTTGATCGTTACTGTGGCTAAAAGGATAAGGATGTTTTAAGGTCTTCGTAGTGTTTGACTCAGTAAACAGTATTTGCTGATGTTTCAAATAAAAATGTATTTTTTTTACAAAATAACGGCTTTAACTGAAAATAAGCGGGAGAAAATGTAAAACCCAATTTTACGTTGGTTTTATTTAGTCCTTGATTTCTACTTCAAAACATTCTATGACAGTTAACAGTTAATTTTTACGCCATTTGACTTCGCTACCAACCGAAAATGTCACGTTTCAAAAGTTAATTTGCGAGAACGATTCGGCAGTTTTTGTTTTAATACTTGCGCTGTTGACAGAAGAATGGCGATATTCATAAGTGTAAAAGAATTAATCTACTGGCCATGACGGCATTTTTTAGTTCTGTCAGAGAGGCGAACATGCCATTTTCCCGCTTCATAGACATCTAGTAATTATCTCATGGCTTGGGCCCAAGAATATTTGAATCAGTAAAAAGCGTCCACTATTCAGTGTCTTTTTTCTGAACCTCATTTTTACGGAATTGGAACATCATAACATTTTTTCTTATGTAAAACTTTGCCTTCAAGTGTCCTTAATCAAGATCGTTGGTTCCAAGTTTTTCTTCAGTTTTTCTGGTCGGCGTACTTTGTTTCTGCCAATATCATAACAGGTATCTGATTGGTAATTCAGCTACTAACGTTGCAACATATGTTGCAAAGTAAATACATAACGGTTTCTATTTCTCAGCTAGTTTGTTGGTCCTTTCTTCTTTTAACAAGATTCGGTGCGGTATAATTGTCATTAGCAACAGTTGAATTTTCACTCGTTACATCATTGTTTTCGTGAACCTCTACTGGTGCCATCTGCCTTCGCGGACGTTCGCAATTAAACGTGATCGTGTAAATTTTTCCCCATGTACAGCATTGGGAAAACGTTCTGAAATGGTTTCTTTCTTTCTTTGTAAGGCAGTTTTTTAAAAGTACATTTTTTTTACCCACTTTAATCAACAAAGTGATTTGTTTTACTGAATTCTGGAGCCGTTCAGTTGACGAACGTGTTGTCATGTTAATGCCCCAAGGAATATTGATGGCTTTACAAACCGCAATTAAGATGTTTTTCAAAACAACGATGTCCAACGCCCTGGGTAGCGGTAAACTGTAATTCAACACAAAATATTACAGTCCATGTTGAAAGGCAAGGCAAAAGCAAATCAAGAAATTGCGAATACCTTAATGGAAGAAAGTCATATATCGATCCTTATTTGACGTTGCCGTTGACATTACCAAACTGGCCAATTTTGCCTTTTAATTAACGCACAATTTATGAGCGGTTTAACAGCTTCTTGCGGGGACCTGCTCAGTTGGTAAATTTCCATTGACCCATGCTGAAACTTGCTTTTTCAATTTTTTCGAGATCAGTATACTATAATCCGTCACTAGATTTTCTTTTGAGCACTTTGCCGTCCGGCAGTTTTACTAGGTAGTAAATATTTTTTCAAGAATTTTGTAAACAGGTTTGTTGAAAATAGGAAAACTGCAGTTAGGAAACGTCAACAGTTTTATTTAGAGAGTTAGCCGTCGGCGACTTGATTAAATTTTAACAAGAATACCTGTTATTTAGAGAAGTTATATTACCAGGTTTTCGCCACTAACTCCCAAAACTTGTTGAAACACCCGTCATAAATTATGAAAAAAGGCTTAGGAACGCTTGCTTGATTACATGTTTACATTTGATGTCGCCGCGCTAGTGGCGGTTTGTTAGCGGTTTGTAATTGCTTTGATGGAATAAAACGTTGCTCTTTTCAGTCTAAGCTCTCGGTCATATATTATTTCTGAGATATAATTCTCGTTTTTAGCAAGGGGTAGTATACTGGATCTCACCGAAGAGTTTAAAACAGATGGACAGCTTAAGTAATAAAGATTCACCTGTTCCAACTTTGTGTGGCATTACGTGATAACGAAGAGATCTTTGATAAGAAAGACTGATCGTTTAGAATTATGTTTTTTGTTTTATTATTTTAGGGATGCGTCTAAGAGTTTGCAGAGTACGCACAGAGGCGAATAGATTAGTTAGTTAAGATTAGTTCGAGAAATTGGGAATACGCATCGTCAAAGCCAGCCAGTTTGGCGCCAAATTGCTCTGTTACCGTTCTGTTAATACAAATGCAAAACCAAAACAAAGCGATGTATATATATATACCAGTTGCCATTTCCCGTAGTTTCACCCTCTTCATAGAATTTAACTTCGTGCTCAGGGTAATGTTGCAATTATATATTTTTTAATTATTGTTTTCAAACATTTTGACCATGACTTCAACCACAGCCTTGTTATATTGCCTTTGGTGTTGACCAAACGCAGTCCCAAGCCAACAAGCCAAGCCGACCGCTTTACAAATGGCCAGGGTTTCCTCCTTGTGTACGTCGGCATTTTCTCGCGTTTTTCATTTCTATCATTTTAAAACTTTTGACCTGCATCATCAGGGGTTCATCAAGTTTTACGAAGACGCAAAACTTTGCCATTTGTTCATCTGATTTCCGACCACCAAATTGCCTGTAAAATGACGGGATTTTCTTGCCTGGGTTGTTTGGAAGGTAAAGCTATTCACCAGATAAATCACTATCCAGCGGATAGCGCTATTTGTTTTGTTAACACTTATCCATTAGATTGTCTGCTGGATGGCGTTATCCAGCCTTCAGACAACTGGGGCCAGAAGATTAGTGGACTTTCACGCCAGTCGTTTCCACCTACAACGCTCCTGGCACGGGCAGACTATGTCCAGGTTACTGATACATCAGAATTATATGTGATGGGTATGGGTTTTGGAAAAAAAAACGAACTCCCAAATCGTTCTAAAGAACAGAGGCCACTTGATTTATTTATTTATACTTATTTTGTTGTCACTCATGTTGATCTTCTCAAATGATCCAACAAAAGGCACACAATCTGTACATGTGGCTGCCTGTTTAGTCTAAACTTCCAAGCTAGGCAAGCATGTGATCGATTTGTTTGCAACAATGAGTCGCTGGCCTTTGATTAAAGTAGAATGAATATTAAGCTTCTCAAAACCTCTCAGCAGATATGGTGTTTGAAAATTTTGGATAAGTCACCCCGTTACTATAGACTACAATTCTTAATATAAGGGAATATCAGAAGAAGAAAGCTTCTTTTTGGCGCTCGAGCGAGAATACATCCTAATTTGGGTTGGCATCCAGTATACATGCCGAGTTTGCTGCGTAACACGGGCCAAATAGGCCATTTCACAGTTGCCTTTACCTCTCAACCTCGTTCTCAGGGCTTTCCTCAAAGATTAGCAGGGGAATAAGATGCTTTTCATCAGAGAATTAAAACGAACTCACAGCACAAAAATATTTGTATAATATTGCCATCATTTTAACACCTTTATTAAACTCTCAGAATTTGTATTTCCTTGACAATGCTGTCACGAAGACACCGAAATGTCAGATTTTATTGCTAGTTTTGCTTTATTAATGCATAACAAAATTCGTATGTTTGATACAATCAACAAACAGAAAAAAACTATCAGAAAAACTATCAATTCTTTATTGCTGGTCAAATTACAACAATTGCAC
>Ga0126337_10000354_pt1 | contig 22048 bp, 13 predicted proteins | sample DipCmetagenome_FD_92527 | JGI IMG/M metagenome (GOLD analysis project Ga0126337, IMG submission 92527) | Coral microbial communities from La Bocana,Puerto Morelos, Mexico - Diploria C A metagenome | ecosystem: Host-associated > Invertebrates > Cnidaria > Coral | place: La Bocana,Puerto Morelos...
CTACTGTCCTCTTTTCCCAAACACTCGTGCTTTACACGCAGTTCGTAATTTCCCACCCACCCTCCCTTGGGATAGGCAAAATGGTATTTTTTGAATATTTGTGCGGGTACTCCCCCACCTTTGCTGGGAATGATTTTGATTGTTTAATGTTTCTCAGAGTAAAAGTTTATTGTTATAAAAATAAACGGCCACCTTGGTGGCCAAAAAATGGCAAATGATGTTTTTGTCAGTTCTTCACAGCAAACCACGCGCAGCCACTGCATTGTATGAAAAAAGAGTTACAAATAGATGCAATAACATAGAGCATAAAATTAATATCAAGAGAGGAAGTCGCATCAGCCTTAACTGGTTTTTATGCGGGTCCTCTATTTCAAGTACGTGGAATTAAGTGGAATTTAAAGAATGTTGCGAAGAGAAGAAAACCTAAGAATCCGGAGAAAAACTGTAGAAACAACTAAACGCGATAACCAACGACTAACTCGCCCACCCATGGCACCGGCCGACTTCGCACCCGGGTCTCTCTTCTGGAATGTGAGCACTGTCACCGCGCCATTCCTGCTCCCTTAAAAACAATTTATTATGTTCGTTATTTTGGTCTTATATTTTCATTAGTTTAAATCAGTGATGTCTTGCATTGCTACGAAAATACCTTAATAAATTATTGTTGTTGGTTTTCTTAGATAACCAGTTGTCTCAATGTTTAAACTTGCTTAGCTATTGGAACGCAAAAGAGACGCATGGAATCGCTTTAGAGACACCTACGCAAACTAGTCTTGCGGTCTGGACAAATTCATGTTTGTTTGTTTGTTTTTTATTAATTTTGATTAATCTACCTATTTACCTGAGTCCAGCTATTTGTCAACTTCAAATTAACCGCGGTAAGTTTGTGGAGCTGTCATTTATTCCATGGTCGATTTTTGTCTTTCGCTTAGCCCAGAAATGGTTGGGTGCTATTCGGCTGAGCGAAACGAAAGAGAATAGCGAATTTTCAAAGTTCTCAAAGCATAGTTTTACCGAAAAGCTGGTGAAAGAATGACGCAAACAATTATTAAATTCAGGTAAAAATAATTTTAACCTTGTTTGATTCTCAATTTCCTTTGTGTTCTAGCCCCAAAAAGGGTTAAGAGACAAAGGAATTTAATTTTTACCTGAATTTAATTTTAACAACAACACATACGTGAGTGCAGAAAACTGTTCGTGCCATATTTGTAAAGCCCAACATATTTAGATATGAAAACAAACTTGATAATCGAATTTCTGAAATCAGTTTTCGCAAAAAAATCGTGATTTGTCCTTTCAATGTCTTACAGATCAATTATTTGGCACTGACGAATCATGATTCTTTGTTCAACCTCGACCAAGAATTGTTATACACCGACCTCACTGCCAAAATAATGTCTATAGCGTTGCTCCATCATCTTCGTCAGGTTCTATAGCACAGCAACTGAAATCCAGATAACAATTAGGAAGAGATTGTATTTATAATAATAAAAAAACAACGTAGCTATCTTGATTGATCGAAAAACATCAATTGAATATCTGAGTTTTTGATGACAACTGAAAGATCAACATACTTTTGGGCTAGTAAAACTCATGACAGTGCCCCTTTAAACGAATCATTTTCCTTTTGATGTTCTTTCTGATCTTTACGTCCCCTGGCGTTTCTTCTATATTCAGAGCTATTGCATTTTCATGTTTAAAGTTAGCAAATGATATTCTAGATTCCTTGTTTCCATATCACACAGATTAGGAATCGTTTGTTTTGAATCTGAAATATTTTAAGGCGCCTGCACCTTGAAAATCTTTAGCCTGTTCTAAGCGCTTCGTCATTGGCGACGATCGAAAAAGTGGGCGGGCGACGAGCGCGGTCTGGGAGAGAAAAGGATGGGGCGGGAGAGCCTAAAAGCATCGTTTTAAAAACCTCATTTTTGTATAACTGCTCCTTGCATTTTCTGTGTAAATTAATTACCTTAATAAATTTGGAAAAATACCCCTCGGCGGTTAACTTGAATTTCTAAAATTTCAAAGTATAATGAAGTAATCGTAGTGGCCTACTCGCACTGAACAACAATACTTGTCAAGAGTGTAACTACCCAGAGTTACCACCAGTCTCCGAGTAGTGCTAATGCATCGATGAGGGTATTGTTCAAACTACCAGAACATTGCATGTAGTTAATAATTCATCGCACAATTAACTCGCTTATGATCAAGTGTTATTCTATTGAACAGTTGTAGTAAATAAAACGTTGCTGTGATTTGGAAACATCTTTAAAATAATTGAAGTTTTCAAATTAATTGATCCTTAACCAATGGGAATGGTGTGGATACTACTTCTCGCTTTGGGAGCGGTTTATCCGTATTGTGAAGCCACTCCAGAGAAAGCGGAAAAACCCAAATCGACCGGGTAAGTTATATTTTATTTCCGATAATGTAGTAAGCAGTTTGAGTTTACACCATTTTCATGGTCAGCTTTCGACACCAACTGTCTTCAGAGAATTGGTTCTTTGTAATACTACCTACTCAAGCTGTCCTGTGTGAATAGCGATCACAACGTAGTGCAAACATTTTCACTCATTTTCTTAACAATTGAAAGTACCTGAAAACCCAGCCATATTTTATTCTTCTGTGCTAATTGCAAACCATCATTTAACAAACGCGGTAAATGAGCTAATTACCCAAAAACATAAGAGACCTTCCTGCATTATCTGTATTTAGGCAGCGTATTAGAAAATTTGATTTAATTCCTTACTGGCTGATGCTCGTTGTTCTGATTGTATTTTATGTCGTACATAATAGATACTTTAGTATTTTATTAAGTCTATATGTATTTGTAAATAGTTCTAAGGCACACTCAACAATCAAGAACTTGTAAATAATCTCGTTAATTTCATACTTGTTTTATCAGTTGTAAATAGTTTTATTAATTTCAATTTATTTATAGTGTCCCCATTTAGTGGTTATTTACTGCTATTTTAGTTTGACACTTAAAGTGCTACTGCGACGAAAACTTCGTATTTTCTTCGTATTTTTCGGTAATTTCTTATTTAGACAATAAGTTTCTTGAATTGGCGAAATTTTACTACAATCTAACCACGCAGTTCCCTTAAACGAGCATGAGAAAACCATAAAATCACGTCCGCCATTGCTCGAACAACAATCCTGAAGCCGGCCCGCGAAATCACTACAGCGGGTTTCTTTGTGACGTCATAGTCACAACACGTAATATAGCTAAAGAAATGCGAAGAAGGAAAATAGGGGAAGAGAAGCATGTCTTCGCGCTCGATTTCGGCTTTTCTTCCTTCCGATAATGACTCAGAATTGAGTTCTTCTATGAATGAAGAAGTTCCTTAAGTAATTGAAGGGGAATTTTTTCCATACGATGAGAATTAGAGCCGATAGCGATCGAAGAAGAGGCCGCAACTTTATATAACTTCTATGGTTCCTGACATTTGTACATTTGCCGTTCTGTGTTCGGTCACTCGACCTTTTTCGTCGCTTCACTCGTGTTTATTAAGGGCACTTCGTGTTGTGTTGTAAGGAGGAATTTTAACTGGAATTGAGCCTTAAGATCGTGTTATGGCAAACTTCTATAGGTCTACTTGATTTCCGCTGTTATCTGCATGTCGCTTCGTGGAGTTTCACACCTATAATTTGCCACCTGTTTATGTATTGTTTTGGCTCGTTTCTATTTCAACATGTTTTAAGCTGCTTTTTTAGTCTTCAAGTATTGCTTTCAAGAGACAAAAACCACCTCTTGAAGCAATCCTCGTTAAAATGTTCCGAACAAACCATGAACCGGCCTTAAGGATTGAAATTTTTTCGCTGTAAGGAAACGAGAGCTTTCCATTTCGCGTCTGTTTGCTGGCGACCAATGCAGGGAAATTCCAGCCGCAGGAATCGATGAATTACTACAGCCTTGACAACGCAGCGGCTCATAATGCCGCAAGAACACGCCAAAAGCAACAACTACTTCAAAGTTTTTCGCAGATCAAAATACATCTTTTTTTTCACAACGAAAAGTTCCATGCTGCATATACTGAGTTAGCCACGTTTTTAGTGTTTTGGTTGTTACCATGACGTCAGTTGCGTTCTCGACCCAATCCTTCTTTCAAACTCGGACCTTTTTAATTAATTCGAGTAATGGCGGACGGTTTGAGCGCAAAGTTACAGTCATATTTGTTGGACTTTGACTTAAGATTTGGCACAATTGCCCTTTGGGTGATCTAGTTTTGATATCTGGAGAGATAAGAAAAAGTCTATTTTCGTCGCAATAGCACTTTAAATAAAGGTATTCATTCATTCATTCATTCATTCATTCATTAATGCCGGGATGTTTCCTTGACCATTTTTTGTTGCATCCCCTGCATCGCTATGTGCGCATTCTTTTTATAAGAATTATCTTTTATAAGAACATCGAGGCTGAAATTTTAAAAAGGAATATAATTGCGTACGTTGAAATTCTTAAAAATACAATGCAGTTTTAATATGTTTTTAACTAAACGGTAAAATAAAATCCTTTCTTCTCTAAGTGGCAAAACCAGCCAAAAAGCAACAAAAACAGCTTAGCCGTATGTTCGGTGCCAATAATATTTCTGAAGGCTTGGCTGCAAAATTGCTTTAACACCATCTAGACACCACATTCATTCGAAAACAGAAATGTCATGAATATTAACAAGAAAATTTCAGCCTAAAATTGACAGAAACATTAAGAGTGTATTTGGTTCGGCAACCGACCCTTTCACCGTCAAGAAATGCATAGAGCGCCAAGATTCAACGTCATGTACACACTAGCAAGGATGTAGCTGTCAGTATTTGTGCGACTAATGTCTGAGTTGTTCTTAGTTCAATGCAGCTTATGCCTAAACTATGCGAACGTCCCAAGCATAGCACAAATCGCACAGACAAGCTGACGGAGTCACACGATGACCATCCGGGTCCTTTGTTTAGATAAAATCGTGTTTAAATCTCACATTGTAGGCATAAGCCAGGCCTTACAAAGCCTTTTGTAATACCTCACAATTCACATAAGTTTTCCGATTGGAGGAGGACGTGTCACGTGCCGTTGGTGGACACTCACTAATTGCCTAGGGAAACGACGACCGCGACCTTAATGTTCCCCTCGACTTCGCCCCGGGGAAACATTGAGGGTCTCGGGGAAACAAAACTCACTGTTTCTCTTGGGCCAGGCATAAAATGACGTCACTAAATACAACATTCGTATAACGCTGTTCAAAACGTACGCCCACATTGGGCCTTTTGTTTACTGTCAATGTACTATAATTGCATAAACTCTTTTTTAAGGGGCTTCTATCCCGCATTTCCCCCAATGGAGTCGTTCGATCAAGAACCTTTTGGATTTTGGCAAGACCGAGACCTTTACCGAAATATCAACGATTTGAATGTTAAAGAAGAAGACATTGTTAAAGCAACTTACATGAATGATAAAGATTCCTGCCGAGTCACTACACTGATGAACAAAGTGACGAGGGCCGAGCCAATCAAGATGATTGTGATTGGTGGATCTAACTCGGCGGGAGGAGGAATTGCGGATCATAAGCGCTTGTTTCATCAACTCTTCTCTCAATGGTGGAGTAGGGTAACCAGCTCACAGTTGACGGTGGAAAATCTGTCACTTGGAGGTACAGGGAGTGACTTCTTTACGTTTTGTTTGCAAAATTTTATATCAAAGAATGATGAACCAGATATTGTGCTAATCGAGTTGTCAGTCAACGATTATGGGTTCTCGCACGGCAAAACTGCTCAGCCGATGGAACTGTTGACTAGAAGAGTATTGTCGCTTTCATCGTCTCCGCTAGTCTTGTACGTAAGCTTGGTTGATCTGGTGAAAAAAAGCCAATCCTTGAGCAGCATTAAAAATCCGCGTTGCCATAACCTGGAGGACCTGGGACAACGTGAACTTGCATCATATTATGAAATTACATTGTTCAGCTGGCGTGATATACTGTGTCCAACAAATGGAGCAAATCACGTTCGAAAGCCTTACATACAAGCGGGAATGGTCAATAGAGATCATTTGCATATTGATTTAAAAGGGCATGCTCAAGTTGCCCTGATGATAATCCGTTACTTCCAGAATGCCCTACAGAGAGCAAGGAAACCGTATTGTTCAAACTCTGCGATGAAACGGCCATTGTTTGCTGACAGTTCGATACTGGTGACAAAGCCACTTTGCTGGGCTGCGACAAACCCAGGGTGGGGAAAGTTAACTGTGCATCAATCTTTTCAAGTAGAGGCCCAAAAAGAACGTGGCTTTAGTGAGATTCCATTAGATAGTACTGAAGCAAAAATGGCAGTGGGTTCTGATTTACGGACAGATGCGTTTGGGGGCTGGGTGTCTTCTAAACCAGGTAGTTTTATAGAGTACTCGTTTCAGGTTCCATCAAAGAAATGTTCTGTGGGGATCGTGCTACGTCGAATGAGGCAAAACGCAGGACATGTACAAATATGGCTGGACAAAAACAAAGAAGATGCTGTGGCAATTACTGGGAAAGCATTCGGTAGCGTACATTTTCAAACTCGTGTTTATTTCGTGGCATCAGATGTTTCTCCTGGTCATCACACCATTAGCTTGGAAACGAAAGGCCAGAAAACCATTTCTCTTTTAATAAACGGCATCGTTTTAGGCCCTGCAGGCATCAACGGATTTCAAGGATATAAGCCTACTGGAACATTAGAAAAAGTTTGGAGTTCCGAGGACTATAAAAAGTTCAAATTAAGTTAAATCAGCATGCGGCACTCTTAAATTTTTTTTTTCTGGAGATAACGAGTAGTCTTGAAGTTAAAACGTGCTTACGTATCAACCTCGTTCCCATGGCTTTTCTCTTAAAGGTGGGAGGGACGGGAAAAGGCCCTTGAATCGGCTGGTCACGTGTCCATCTTACACCCTGAAATCCCGGGTGTAATAAATTAGCGAGGTGTGCATATTCGAAAGTGGCAAAATCAAGATGGCGGAGAAACTGTCTGTGTTAAGTCGACTTGGATATGCTTTTAATCGCTGTAACTTTTTCCGTCAAGTGAAGTGCTTTGAATATTCACTGGAAGGCAAAGATATTGTTGCAGTTCTACCCACTGGCTTTGGCAAATCTCTGTTGTTGATATGCGAACACATTTCAAATCCCTAGAGACTTATCAGTGGACGAATTTCTGTTCGTGTTACCCGCCAGGCGTCATGAAAGGCTTTATCAACGGAGAAGCGTTAAGGCTTCTAAGAACTAACTCCTCACCACGTACTTTTCAGTGTAAAATGGAGTTGACTAGCCTACACGACTTCTACTGTTCGTGACATTTGTACATCTGCCTCTGTTCGGTCACTTTTTGTCGGTTCACTCGTGTTTATGAAGGACACTTCGTGTTGTTAGCCGTTAGATCTCGTTATGGCAAAGTTCTATAGGTAGACGATCTTGACACCTCTGTAATTTGCCATATGTTTGTGTATTGTTTTGGCTCGTTTCTATTACAAGCTACCCTATTTCAAGGGGCAAAATATGAAGATAACCATGAAGATGTTGTTTACTTGCATTCTACGTTGTGACGCCAGGCCCGGCTATGAATAACGCTTGAAGCCGCTTTTAACAAAACGACGGAAAGTTACAGCGATTAAAAGCATATCCAAGTCGACTTAACACAGGCAGTTTCTCCGCCATCTTGATTTTGCCACTTTTGAATATGCAAACCTCGCTAGTTTATTACACCCAGGATTTCAGAGTGTAAGATGGACACGTGAACAGCCGATGCCAGGGCCTTTTCCCGTCCCTCGCACCTTCAAGGGAAAAGCCCTGGGAACGAGGTTGCTTACGTATTGGAACGCAAAGAAGACGCATGAAATCGCTTTAGAGATACCTACAGTACGCAAACTAGGATTGAGGTCTGCCCAATTTGATTTTGAAATGTTTGTACCAAACGAGTTTCCAGTAAGAAATGTAAATGAGAACTCCAAACATAACATAATGGGGCGATCATTTTAAAATAGAAACACGTATAAAGTCCAAAATATCACAGAGGAACGATAAGTCAAGTTAGAACAGAGCTTTGTTAGAATGGGATAATATTAATAACATACACTTTTACGCACTTTTTGAACAAGGTTCTTTTATTCGACAAGTAAGAAAACATTGCAGACTTGTTATACCCTTTGAAGTTCTAGTTCTCACAGTTAACGGAAACAAGTTTAAGGTTACATTTCGGAGAAAAACTCAAAAGTAAGCAATGCTTTTTTTTCTTGTTCGGAGAAAAACTCAAAAGTAAGCAATGCTTTTTCTTCTTGTTCGGAGAAAAACTCAAAAGTAAGCAATGCTTTTTTTTCTTGTTCTCAAACTTGATGTAACTGGTTGTGGTTAAACAGAACTTGACCAAGTTTTAGTTCCTGTTGCTATTCAAACTCAATCTTGTGTTAGTTTACGTTATATATCAAGGGTTGGAGAAAAAAGCTTATTGTCCATTACAAAGCTGTTTATATTTACCATAACATGATTTGAACAAAACAAAACAAATGAAAAACAGCAAAAAAAATAGAACGTCCTTTCTTTTTTCCTCTCAGTAGACCAAATAGCTACGTTAAGGTATGTAGTTATCAAGGGCACTACGCCATTTTAAAGTCTCATCCATTTAAGAGCAGAAACGCACCTGCTACTATTTTCATTTAACTATTTAGCACGTCGGCTTAGACGTTTTGAAGAGTTCGTAAACGAAATTATGATGAAAAATTTTAGAAGTTAATTAACTAAAAATAAATTTTAACTTTCCGAGACTGCAGAGATCTTTAAGACATCATGGATCTCCTTCGTCCTTGGTCTCTTTCACGAGCTTCCAGTGCAAGCTGCCAAGCATAGATCACGTGTTTTACGCAGACGTCCTCTGGAATTTTATCCGCGTCGGGGTAGCCGTCTACATACATCTCCAAATATTCGCCCAGTCTACAGTAAGAAAATAAAGTACATTTTGTGTAGGTGGAACACGGAATGAAACAAAAAATGCTACTGAAACAAAATGCTACACTAGAACACATTTCTAGATCCTAATTGTATTAAGTGAATTTAAATTTTAATCACTATTCATGATTATATAATATGTAAATAATTATATGTTTCGGTTATTATTTTATTGTTAGAATGCTTTGTTATAAAATAAGGCAAACTCGCAATTGTTTAGTAAATCGTATTAATGTGCAGTAAGCCATACAATTGAGAATATGTTGATTTTAGCTTTCGAAGCATGTAAAAAACGTCAATCTGACTATCTAGCTCGAAGCCCCCAAATCATCTTGTAACCCACAAGAAGAAAGTTACTGGCAAGGGACGTGATAACTTCAGTTTATATGTAAAAGTAAATGTAAAAACGTTTGTCACGCTTGCCGAGCATGCATTTTCTGTAAAATACCTGTGGCTATTTTCCAATAAGAGCATCAAATCTGTAGTAATCTGTGACTCTAGGATTTAAACGAAACATTTTACCTCATGTCTCCAGTTTGTTCGTCTTCCTGAGGAAGCCTTGAACTGATGACTTCGATTACTTCACTTAAAAACAGCTCGGTGTCGATTTTTTTCAAAGCTGCACTGAAATGCGTCGTTATGGTACGGGGCATTTCTGTTTTAAAAATGTCAGGGACATCTTCAAAGGGATCCTGAGAAAAGAAATAATCATCAATCAAACTGAGCATGTTCAAAATGTTATATTTTATCGTAGCAATATATATCATCCACAGCAATACTATATAACTTGCCAATATTTTACGGAATATTCTTTGCAAAAATGAAGCACCTTTTATTAACTGAGTTAACTGTTGTCCGAAATATGCTGTTTTTATTGGCTGTTCACTCGTTGATGGTTGAATTGACTGCCAATGTGGCGAAAGCTTGAGAAAAACATTTATGTAAATGTATTGCTAATTTTGAGAAACCAAACGTAATCATCGTTAAAATTAGTTTTCAAATTGTAGAGTTGACACTCTAGTTAAAACGGTTCGAACAAAGGGGCAGAATTGATTTCCATGTTTCGGCGGTTTCTGTATGTAATACTATATCAATTTTGGCTTCTCTGAGACTAAGAGAACTGTCCTGTTTGTCTGTAATATGGAGGAAGACATTACATGTATTCCTGTTTCTCTGAGACCAAGTAAACTGTTGCAGTAAAGAGGTGTCTGTAACATGGAGGGAGAAATTATATCACGGAATTCTTGTTTCTCTGGAGCTAAGAGTTGTGTGCCTATTATTAAGGTGCCTGATATAATGAGGTACAGATAATGTAAATTCTTGTTTCTCTGGGACCGAGAAAACTGTCCGTGATTTAGAGGTGTCTGTATAATGGAGAGTTTCTACTATGCGAATGATAACTCCCTACCTGGTTATTTTGTATTAACAATTTTGCACGCTGAATAGCAAGTGTGGACCAAAGATCTAGGATGTTATTTAAGGTACAAGATTGCTGGACCTGAAAAAATTATGGAATATAAAACAAGAATAACCAAAAGTGAGAAAAGTATGAAGCAAAGACGGGGAATATCATATAAGGCTGGCCGGACTGTTTTTGATAAAAAATAACTGGCATTAATTTCTCAAAGGGTTGATGTTAAATTTCAAATTTCTGTAGGACAGGCACGAATACCTCTGTCTAGAGACGAAGCCTTAAAAATCTTCTTAAAAATCATACTGAACTCATACTCGGGCAAGACCATCAATTGTTCGAAGTATATCGATACCTTCTTAATTTAGAATATATGCTAATGAGGTAACATGTAATTATATAAACCCTGTGTCAGCAAGGATTCACCCCTTCGTTGCCTACCTTCCTGCTTTTCAAACTCGACTTTCCTTCACTAAGTAAAAGCACAGTTTGGAGATAATCGGTGATTTTCATTTGTGGATTACCACCAGCTGTAGACAGAAAGCCAATAGCCATGTCCAATATTGAAAGCAAATCTGACACGTCCCTGAGATCCTTCAACTCAGACAGAATCTGGGTCCGAATGTGCCCTTGAATGGGCTCCTAGAGAAATGAGAAAGAAAATGTCACACCTGGGTTAGATTTTGAAATGCCGCGCCGGCAGAGAATGTACATGTAACTGGATCATAACCCATCTTTGCACTTTGAACAAGCACTTTCAGTTTAGTTCACCAAATATATAAATCAAAATGTATCTTCGATTTTCCTCTGATTCAGAAAATTGCACGTGGGCGTTTCAAATTAACTGACTGGTTTTGAGTTCTTGTTGTGTCCACCTTAAAAACCGAGTTCAGGCATGCAACACAGAGACTCAAGCTCCACTGGTGAGAGATTCTTGCTCGAGCAGACCGTTGCATTTTTTGGCCTCCAAGCACAGCTGATTTTGAATGAGTTTGAGTCTGAAAACTTACCTTACCATTTCAAGAATGGAGGGTTCAGATGGGAGAACTACTTTTACCAGGTACAAACTGCACAAACCTGTGGAATCTTGGTTCTTAACTGGTCAAATGTCAAATCATCACGAGCATCCTCACGAAACATAAATTCTTCCAGCTAAAAAACATAAAATAGTTCTGCTCAGCAGAAATCGGTCACTGTCAGAGTAAGTGTTCAAAAGTCGTATTCTAAGCAAAGACCAGTGAAATCCGTGTAACAAAAAAAAAATAAAACAAAGAAGACAAGCAACTTCGCACTGTTTGTAAAGAAACATTCAAATGCAAGGGATAGACCATTTTACAGTAGTCTGTTCAGTTACATGGCCTTTGAATGGCATCGAGAATGCAGGTGACCTTTTTTTATGAAGACCTCACTGCTTTTGGTGTGTAAATAAAGTTATTCTTATGCCAAACTAGTGGAAATTTAAATGAGAAATGCAGAGAGGTCAAAGTCAACTCCATGCTCGATTGCATTCATAGGCCAGGTAAATAAGCACACAACTGTAAAACGGCCTATTCTAGAGTGTGAACTTGTTTCATATACATGTAAACTCCAACAATTCAGCCTTTGCTTCCAATCCAAAGATCATGTTAAGCCCTCAAAGAACTAAACAGAAAATTAAAGAGAGAAAGAATGTAGAAAACAAACCAACGGAAACCAACAAGCATGCCAAAAAAAACCAAACAAACAAAGAAACAATCTACAATGAACCTAAAACAGCGTTTACCTCAAAATGCACCAAAGGTCTTCCCCGTATGAACCTGTCAATAACCTGCTTTTCAAGCGTTTCCCAGCTGTACTGTAATTGCGTTTCCTTCCCCACCTCTAATGAGTAGGAGCAGTTAGCCAGCATCACAGGCAGCAAGTCTTTTTCAGAGTCATACGCTATCAGCTGCGACGTCGACACTTCAGAAAGCGGAATTGTGGCAGGAGTCCTTTCATTCAAGATATTATATTATAAGTTAATTACTATATCATCTGACCAGGTGAAAAATTATACCAGTTGTGGAGAGAGGAAATACTTGGAAAAGAATCGATTATAACTGGCTCAATCTAGCATTTTTCCCTGCTCAAGGAAAGACTGCACACTAACCTTCGTTACTGCTGAAAGCAATGAAGCGGATATAGTTTTTCATTACTAAATCCTCTAGTTACAGGGCAGTATTCGTTTTATCTTCGAACCCATCCCCATGATTTTGTGTTTGTGTTTTTGTGTTTGGGAACATTCGACTTTACTACACCGTATGACGTACAATAAACGCTCTATTGTAATAAAACAACCTAAAGATATATTAAATTTAATTTACCTTCCACTTCCGTTGGGTTTAACTGCATTGCAGTATGTTTGCATGAGTTCATTGTGCACATTGACCAAGAAGAACAGTAATCCTTTGCAGCAGATGCTAGCTTCAGCTTTGGCTGGAAGTACCACTGACGCAGCAGAGCTCATTTCGATCGACAGTGAGCACTGTTCTTTATTGGGTGCAAAACGCCCTACAAATTTCAAGGTAAACATTTTTTTTACGGTCAATACACTGGTGAAGGAAAAAAAACCACAATAAGATTAGCAGCAAATGTTGAGGTGGCGGCATGCTACGAAGACAACGTTGATTATAACAAATGATCATAGCTAATGCTCTTGAGAACAAAACTACCTCAGGAATAATCAGGAAAATGCATTTTACATACTCAAGAACAATTCAGTAATGGAAGCATACAACACTGCAAAAAACTTTCTACCCTCTATGAACCTTTATGATATTAAGGGATTCTCACGTTATGAAACTCAAGCGAATGTCAACAAATTGAATATAGTTTGTCACCTTGTGAACTCAAGTGGAGGCGAACTTGATCCCATGCGGCACTGAAACTTTGGAATAACTTTCTCACTCTATCTTTCTGACCTGTGGAATGAAAATAAATGTCACTTCATGTCCGCCATTAAAACTGTCTCATCGGCAGTTAATAAGAGCCTGCATGGAGGTGCTTGAATCTCAAATATCATCTTAATTGTCGTCTCTTTCTCGGCTATTAATTATTAATAGCAGTTTTCGTGAAATATATTAACCTTGAAAACGAGTGCAAAGGTTCTTTCCGTGTTGAAAACTCCAAATTGTTTCAGTCCCAGAATTTTGCCAATGTTTGAATAGTTCTGAAGCTTAAGCTATCAATTTCTGTTTCATTAATTAAGCACCGACGGATTTTTAATTCAACTGCGGTAAGAGAAAGGAGACGAGACACTTATGTCAAATGATGTTTAAACTGCCTTATCACGGTGACCACGTATGACACGATGAAAAGGACTGTTGTAATTAATTGGATAATTTCGTCCTATGTACGATATCACCAACTGAGAGTTTCTAGTATAGGACGTGCATGCATAATTATGAACTGATTTCGGAGAGAGAACATGCATGGGTTGAGGAAAAGATCTCGTAACAATGTTTTTGCACTAAGTCTCACTCTACAAACCAGATTCAAAAACTTTACTCAGATACGGAAAAACAGTTGAACCTTTTGGGAATTCTTGCAAGAGATCTCGTATCTTCAGTTGATTGGCTTTGTCTCTGTCGATTCGTCGATGAAAGCGATCCGTCAACATTCTCAGTAAGGCCAATATGTCCGGCAGGTAACGAACTGCCCGGAGGCTGTGTTCCTGTGACAAATAAAATAGACCGTGTCTAAACACCGACAAACAGACACTCAAGAACCATTTACATTTTCCAATGATAAGCGTCCTTTAATCAAAGTGCTCTCTATTAATCAAGTTACATACTGTACCTCAGCGAGGAACTTTCCAAGGACCTTGCAAGTGGCCATGTTTGACTTGACGTCTTGAAACTGTCGAATGATGTGTTCAACTGTGACGCGTGTTCTGTGCTTCCAAAAGGCCGCATGTCCTGGATGGATATCTGCCGCTGTACGGGTAGGAGGAGGCGTATCCACCTCGTAGATCTCTCGCATGAGTGGATCGTTCCCTGCAGTTCCGATTAATGCAATTTTCACTCAAGACATGGTTAGCAAACAAAACGAAATAGGGTAGGGTGGCCAAATTGTTTCATGCACATAAGGGAAAGTCTTGCGGGTACTGTACAGCTTAACGGTTTTTGGCGTGTCGCGAATATCACGCACTAAAATGAGTGAAATGCTAAAGAAGGACAACAAGCAGGGCCTGGCCGCACTTCATAAATAATATATGTTAAAGGCTTTATAAATGAAAACTCAAAAAGCTGGCAAAAAGAGTTTGTCAATACCCAATCTCCTGTCGTTGACCGATAGACCATAAAAATTCTGCAAGCGCTCCTCTAGGTTCTGTGAAGGGAAAAAGGTACTGTTATCCGGTCCATAACGCGTATCAAACTTTAAGAATTTTTTTTAATATGTAATTGTATTTTGTATTAATTAAAACATCATGTCCCATTGTTTCTACTTTTACTTTTAATTATGTGCAATCCTGCAGTGTGGAAAAACATTTTAGGGTACTAAACTTAATCATAGGCTTAAATGTGTTGAATAGTTATTTCCTAAGCTTGGGAAAGTAACACAAATAGGGGAATTACAGAATACTAAAAATAAAAACGAGGAAACCTCACAAACTGGGAACATGAATTAATATCTCTTACTGATTGAGTTCGAGAGCTGCACTTTAAATTACGGACGAAGTTTTTCCCCATCGATTAATAAATCGATAGGGAAAAACGGGGACTCGTGACTTACGGTACGGACTAGAAAAGGAGGCTAGTGAGATATTTATTATATCTCTACTGTGTGTCTGACGGGTTCGGGAACGATTTCTGTTCACACAGAACCGCTTCATATTTCTGACGCACCTCGAAAGCAAAACAAGTCACTGTAAAATCGTGACTCTTAATTCGCTAGCAGGTTTAAATATACCATGGCTTTAATTTCACAAGTGCTCAAGTTGTGTGTATAACTGCGATGATCGACCATAAATTCATATCTTTCTCAGCAGTTCAAATATGTGATCTTTCATATATTCATTTACACAATAACTTACTTCACAAGATATAGTAAGCAAAATTCGATATTACCGTACAGATAGGTCTTGCAAACACATTTACAAACTCGTTTTCCCATTCCTTTCTTCCTGCCTTTGTTGACCACTTTCCATGATAATCATTTTCTCCTTAAAGATAGAAATACAATGATTGAAACAAATAACTGGTACCATCTGTTAAGAAAAGTAGCTATTCTTGTTGCACGCAATGCAAAAGCCACAGAAAGTTCCACTGGTCCATGTAAATAAAAAAAAATTATTAAGAAATCCCGGAAACCCATAACATGGATTTGACATAACTGATATTGACGTTCCAGTCTTCTTCTTATAATTATAATTATAATAATAATAATAATAATAATAATAATAATAATAATAATAATAATAATAATAATAATAATAATAATAATAATAATAATAACAACAACAACAACAATAATAATAGTAATATATCACCCCATGAAACTTACTTCTTGTCGATCGGACCATAATCTCTGACAAAACAAGATGAATCAACAGCAGAACTTCATCCTCGCTTCTTTCCAGGCTGGTCGATACGTTTCTTATATCATTGACAAGATGTTCCCAGAGAAATTTGCAAATGTCGGCTGCCGGAACCTCTGGGTGCATTAGTTGACTTACGACCTTAGAAAACAAATCGAAGTCGTGTATCTGAGTGTTGATTCGTAAAAAATGAATCTTGCTTTTATGTGAATAATGATCTACATGGATAAGATGGCCTCGAAACTTACTCTTTCTTAGGAAATATTTCTGGAACGTGCCACCAATCAGAGGTAAGACAAACTTACAAATGAAACAACCAACTATCCGAAATGTGTCGCCCTACGCTACTCGTTCAACCAGGTTGTTATTTTTTTAGTGAAATCTAATAATGAACCATTTGCGGAATTGGTCTAAACAAATCCATGTTTTAAGGACGTTCGCGCTAAAATTTTCTACTCGATAGTTTCTACCTGCAGACAGTTATTGATTTACTTCTTTCAGAAATGAAATAAAAATTGGGGGTCACCAGCTTCGTTTCAGGCGTGTGGAAAACTAGTCTGATTGTGATAAATTGGTGCGCGTAATTCAGCATGGTATCCAGGGTTTTAGGTTAAAATATCAAAGAAACGTCAACAGACGCAAGCTATCCTAATAATATTTTGTATAAGTAAATCTGTGGCGTTAATAATTTCAAATATTGGCATCATTTTCAGAAACCTTTACCCTTAAAGAGGCATTTAAAACTGCCACACAGCTAAACGAAGAGGTCATAATGAACTGAATTCAATGAAGAGTTTTGCAAAAAAAGTTAAACATCTCCTCGATAGATTTTCTTCATTTTTTCGCATCGAAAGACAAATAGAGGTCACCGAACATCCAAGATCGTTAAATCCACGCAAAGTTATAGCAATGGCCATTTGCCCCATTGTTCACTTTACTACTTAGCGCGCGCGCCCATCGAATTTCGTGCGCATTAAGGATGCGCAGGAACAATTAGCGCGAAAGTCCTAAAACCTTATCTGTTTCTTGACTCTTGACTACATAAACAATTTACCTCGGGCTGTTGACAGGCTCCCGCGAGCATGGCGGAATGGAGAATGGCCCTCAGTAAGCTAACATTTGCAGGAGAAAGATCTCGTTCTGCAATTATTCGCTGGGGAACTCCCAAGATGTGTCCCGTGCTAGAACGGTCTTGCCTGAAAAATGATAAAAACATCACGATGATAAAAGCTCTGCACATTTACCATAACGCAACTCAACGGAATTTTCAATAATTACTCCACTTCGTGATTACCTGCTTGCTAGCTTGTTATTTTGAACCAAGTTATGATTTTCGCCTCCAATTGCTACCCCCGACTTGCACTCGGGACAATCACGGGTCTGAGTTGGTTTACCGCACTATCAGAACAAAACAGTGAAAACTATCGGTTGGTATTGGATGATTCTGAGACTGATAAGGCATATATACCGGATTGAGCTTGTATACTGAATGCAATAGGGGGTTGGGGGGGGAGGTAAAATCGAGTTACAAATGATATCGCAACACACACACAAAACAACATAGCATGACATGCCAATTATTATACCAACGATACGGGAAGATCTCAAGCTGAGGCCTTGCGAGGTCAATACGGTATTTTAGTATAGTGGTGCCACAACTGGGTGGGGGAGTTTTGCGGCAAATCGTTAATGCATATAGAAAAGACTGAAAGTGCTTCAAAATAGTCCAAACAAAATACTAAAGCTTCAGAATGCAATGTTCAGAATAACTTGATCTTCGCATTCACTTTTGACAACATATTTTCGCCTTCTTCATTCTGGGAGATTCATGGGTGAACTTTTCAAGCCTTGTGAACATCTAAAACTTCCTATAGTTAGCAAAAACACTGCTGCGGGTGGGAGAAACCGATCGATTGTTTAAGCTTACATCTGATGATCCTGGAAGCTTGCTTGTGTTAAAGCGAGGGAAGCTATTTGATGAGAACTACTAAAGTAACTCAATGTGACGAAGTTCAAAATCTCGGTAATTGCTGCGACAAAAATGATAACTTATAAATTTTTTCGTGGTGTTTTACTTAGGATGCGTGACAGTTCTGCCGATGGTGTTTTTCAATTAGCGATTTTAGCTTTATGACTTAAAACTGAACAAACTTTGATGTTTTTTGCTTGTGCCCGCCGAGGTTACCCGCTGGTAAGTCAAAAATGATTTCTATGTCAATTTATTATGAAAAATCTCGTTGAAATGATTTCATGTCACTGACACCTTTCTGATGCGAGTTTGGAATATTATATTTCTTTCTGTAGACGTGAGTTTGAATGTATTCTAGTTTCTCCAGTCCCTGTCAGTACAGTCTCTTGCCTTCGCTATTAGCCACTCGGAATTAAATTTATTTTCTTTACTAGTTTTAATCGTCTTTCATCGTTGCAATGCGCTCTAATTTTCAGAGCAGCCGCGGTGCTAATTTGACATTTTGTGCCCAGCCAATCAGAGCGCGCGCTATATCGGCCACAAGCTAAAGACATAATAAATACATGTAATGAATAGGTACTGGCTGTGGATCCAGGTTGAAGTATGTTAATATTAAAAGAACAAACGTAATCGACTATGCTATCGAAAATTAGCAACATAATGAAAAAGTTAGTGAACGATTTAGCGGGAACAAAGAAATAAGTGCAATACTTACGTCACCGACAAAGTATCGATGGCCTGCTGGGCATTATATAAAACGAAGACATAATTAATACACTTCAGCTGATTCGTTTCTCAGTGTATAAGAGGTTGATAATATATTCAATCAATCAATGATTTTTAGACAAAACAAACAGAGTAAAAGGAAAATTATTCACGATTTGACATTGATCAACCTTCTCAATGGAAGCCATCTAATTTCGTACACCTTGTTACCTTTCCAATTTATATTCGCATAAAATGCTTATGAAGAATAAGTGCGAAATAATAGAATAACAAACGGATGAAAAGACGGAAAGACAGAAAGACTGAGACATACAGACCAAAAAACGATGAAAGAAGAGAAACGTTTTCATTTTTTTTTTGTTTTTCATCTGCCCACTTAAGTTGGTAAGTAGTGGGCCATCAGACAAAGTTCATTCGACCATAGTGAAGATGGGTTTCATTCTAACAGCTATAACAGAACTTTTTACCGATATGGCGGCCATTTTGAATTCTAGTGTTTCAAATAGCTACATATACCAATACAAAATGGCCACCGTTTCGCCGAAAACGTCCATTGCCTTACTAGAGGATGCCACAATACTTACCGTACCAGTTACCACCTTCCTTCATGGCTAAACTAGTCTCCTCAAAGCTGTCTTCTGGCATAGTAGGGAGAAAAGAGCCCTTGAAGGAGTAAGATGAAATATAATCAGCACTATAAAATCATTATTTTAACAATTAAAATTATCTTTGTTAAAAACAACCTGATGAAGTTTTCGAATTTGTTAGATTTGATTAGGAGCTCTTTATGCAACTACACCATACCCCCTGTCACGGCGTTTTCAAAGACTGGTCTATTTTTAGTTTGAGTTAATCACGAGTTCAGAACCCCCCGAAGAACCTCAGTGACCAATCACAAGCACGGACTTATGTTTAACTGACGTTATCATTTCAGCGGAAGATTACTCAGAAAAACAGCCATTCTCTTTCATTACCGATGCGCGCTCCGGTAGACCGGAGCCGATGATGACCTCTTTCGCGGGAAAAGAAGTCTTAAAATAGACCGGTCTTTAAAAACGCCGCGACATAGGTTGAGTACGATTGTTGCACGCTCCTAGTGATGTTCTCCTGATCATTCGATCCACTCGCAGAAGTGGGGGCTGAAGTAGACACGCAGACGGTACGTTGACGTCAGAAATTATTTTGTAAGACAGAAAGGGCTTGGTGCGTGTCACCATGAACACTCGAAAAAATAATAACTTTTTAGGGGACGGTGCTTTATTTGGTATAGGCATAACCCTTTCATGTACCAGGGACTTTTTTATTTTCGGAATCTATTTAGGTGACTTTGTTTTCGCCGTGTAACAGCCTTTTTTCTGCTGAATGTTCGTGAATTTACGTTTGGCAACGGTCGGGTGCATGGACTATTTTGGGGGTACAAGTATGCCTGCAGGATATTCTTTTTTCAAAATCACCCACGCCCTTCAAAAGTCAAATGACCCACTCCTTAGTTCTGATTTACCTCTTGCCTTGAAGAATACAACCAATCAGAACTTGCCCAGTGATAGCGGTATCCAGGTTTTCCGACCATAAACCGAACCAACAGAGAGCGCTTAGGTATTTTCATTCGGATCAACTCAAATTTTGCGAAGAAATGTTCAAATAAAAATGATTGGCGTTCCAAATCATTATGTCGAATACCTCTGAGTACAGTTTAAGGCTTCGCGAAAAAACCTGATTCGAGTTAGGACAAAACAAAAGTAAATACAGATACCTATCCTGACTTGCCGAGGAGTACCGAATACCCAACAACGTCGAAGAAACAGTTTTGGATTGCAAGAGTTTGTCACGTACATGTAGAACCAAGGTTTTGAAACAGGAATTCCGCAGTAGGATGTTAATAGACCATTTTACAGTTGTCTCTTTGCTGACCTGGCCTTTGAATGGCAGCGACGCTCTCCGTGGCCTTTTTTTGATTAAGACCTCACTGTTTTTCTTGTGTAAATCAAGTTGTCTTTCTGCTAATTGTTTTCATTTAAATGTGAAAAGCAGAGACGTTTGTATCAAAGAAAGGTCACCTCCGGCCTTGCTTGAATTCCTAGGCCTGGCAACTAAGCACACCACTGTAAAATGAGCAATTGTCATAACTTGTTTCAGTGACATACTCCAGCTTAGCACTTTCGACTTACCTGCATACTGCTTGGCGCATGTAAAATCACCCTTAAAGGTTCCAGTATCCCATCAAAATCGATGCACTGGAGGACCGAGGTCACGTGAAACAAGATCTCTGGCAAAGCATTTTCTATCACGCCGTCGGTGTCTTGGAAGCGAAGGAATGGAAATCCCAGTCCCTGAGAGTTTTTCAAAAGATCCTTTGCCAAATTTCGAGCCTACATTTAAAACAGACATTAAATGTTGATAGCACAGATACCACAAATTCACCGAGGCGAGGACGTTTCCGGATACTTCATCACCCGTTAAGTTGATTCCCCTGAGTTGCTTTGCACATCACTAATGTGCACGCTTTAACATCATTAGCAAAGCACATACACAACAAGCTAAACAGGGCAAAAATGTTCGTTTTCTCTTAAACGAGAATGGTGACCTATGTTTCTATTCCATAATTTAAAATAATAAATTGTTAAGTTAATTTAAAAGTTTCGGAAGGAAAATAGATAACTGAATGTGTAGTCAACTTTGACCTTGAAAACTACGTTTCGAGTTGATGTCGTTTAATTGCAACTGGGCGATTTTCCATAAATTATATATAACATTGTTCCATATGGTCGAGACGTTCTACGTACCAATTGTCCTATTTTCAAGATTACTTTTCTTTCAGCTACCGCAAATTATAACTTGAACTGATGAAATGTACTTTTTTTTACTGTACTTTTCAAAACAGTGTTTTGTAGGGACATTGAGGTAAAGTTTACAAAAATCGTGCGATAACTTTTATTTCTGAGGAAACACCTTGTATTTTAGTAGAGATGCTAAGCCTTGTGATTTGTGACTTGCCTTGGGTAAATGTAGATCAATTATGTTTGTTACTTTTAGACTTAACTATTTTCAGAAAATTATTGGTCTCCGATATACATTGTATTGATCGGTATATACCCGGATTTCACTTAAATCTGTTAACACCTGCCACCCTATGGTGTAAAAAGCTTAGTTCATTTGTAATACTAACAAAATCGATATTTCGACTTACACTTGTAGACAGGAATTTGTCCCTTTTCAGAATGACATCTATTATCAATGCACACTTCTGAGGGATATAAAACAACATATAACCATAAATAACGCAATTATCATAAACAGGATGGTTGAATGTCCGGTCGGTGACGCAAATTTCCCTTTCGTATACGGTCGTTGCCATTTGAAACGGTCGATGCCATTTCTCAGAACGGTCGTTGCCATTTGAAACGGTCGATGCCATTTTGGCAGAACGGTCGTTGCCA
>Ga0126337_10000355_pt1 | contig 22027 bp, 9 predicted proteins | sample DipCmetagenome_FD_92527 | JGI IMG/M metagenome (GOLD analysis project Ga0126337, IMG submission 92527) | Coral microbial communities from La Bocana,Puerto Morelos, Mexico - Diploria C A metagenome | ecosystem: Host-associated > Invertebrates > Cnidaria > Coral | place: La Bocana,Puerto Morelos...
AATAATTTATACAGTGTAATTAGTACGTTGAGTTTGTAAGTAATGTCTTTTGTATTTGTAGTTGTTGTAGTATTGTAAATAGTGTGAGTGCTCTAATAAAAATACTTCACAAAAAAAAAAAAAGTGTTTCAAACTAGGACGCGAGGTGTAAGTTAGACAAAACACGTCTACAACAATGAGAGAAAAGGCCTTTCTCTTTAGACTAACTATGTGTTAACGTTGTGGTAATTATGTCTTCTTCAGCAGCGTCCTCTCGGCCAAGATCGGATGAGGCCTCGTTTCAGACCCTAGAGGAGCCGAGTTATCTCGATTACCGCGCCGAAGCGTTTCAGCATTGTAAGCAGAGAGACGAGTGCTTTAAGAAAGCCGCGCTGGCCTTCTCTAAGAAACAAGGCCAGCTGGCACAATTTTACGCACAACAGGTAAATACGGAGTGATGATCTTGGCAGTGATATGCTTAACTGTAGTGAGGTGTTGACACAAAGCGAGTATTTCAAGTATTTTCCCGTTAATATGCCAACATCTTCATTTATTCGTTTCACTGCTAAGAATTTATTTCACATATTTAGTAAGGCCGGGGCCTCGTCTTGAAAACGCAACAATCACCGGTCCGCGTTTTGCATGAGTATTTGAATAAAAGTCGCTCAGGGGAAATCTCATGATCATCATAACGCCATAGTTTTCGAAAACCTCCTTTTCAAACTGTTTTCCGTTCACACTAAAGCGCAAAGCCGGAGTTTTCAAATTCCTCCGGTTTGAAGAGCGTTTTCGAAAAACTCCGTTTTTGTAACGGATTAGTGTGGACGGTACTGAGGTCTAACCGTAGAGAGAAAGCTGCTTTTTCAAATTCACCCCGCATAGTGTGGGGGGGGGGGGGGGTAAATGTTAAAGGCGTTCTTATCTTAACATCTTGACATCATCTTTTACTGCGTTGTACTAAGAATGTCCCATAGCATACGGAGCCTGGAGAGAGGAAACTTTGACGTCTTAATCTTCTCACCTGTTCCTTTCAGGGCCATCTGCACACCGAGAAAATTAAAGAAGCCAATGCGAGAGCGGCCGCTTTAATACTGGATCAACAGTAAGTCTATCCAATGTTCTTTTAAAAGGGGTTGCCTTACGACAACGGAAAAACCAGTTACTTTTCACCACTGAAATGAAAGCCGCTATATTATTTGTGAGCTCTGGAAATCATTTTAACCGTTTTACTGTGCTTAACCTCAGTTGCACTGAAGCGTTTTATTTCCCACTTACTCTGAAGTTTACATTTTTCTTGTTTTCAGGAATGAGTTGACAGACGACAACACAATTGATCTGCACGGTTTGCACGTTACAGAGGCGATTGAAGCTCTTGAACGCATGCTGGCTGAAAGAACTGGTACGTTTACATCACTAGTTTACACCATACGCTCCGACGAAGGGCTAATGCTCGAAACGTCAGCTTTTGAATCTCTTTACGGCGGCCAATTATCATTAACCCAGTTGATAAAACCAATTTATCAATTCTAACAGCGCTCATACTTTATTTGTACCTGTTGGAGACCAACCTCGTTCCCAGGGTCCTCCCTGTAGGTCAGAGACCAATTTTAGTATGACCAACACACGCGCGTTGTAGTAAAGGGATCGCAAAGACTGCTGGTCCGTGATAAATATTGCTATGCACCTTTATGGAATCTCTAGGCGTTCCCAAGCACAGACAAAATAATGTAAAGTTTAATATTTGCACGATATTCGCCATAGCTACCATGAGTGTCATAAGTTTTTGCGGGTTCTGAGCTAAAACTACCAGAAAGTTTTGCGTGGGTGTCGTCAAAGTGAAAACAGTATTTCAAAGTTTTTTGTCTTTCCCAGATCTTCGCGGAGGTCAGTCAAGGAAAGTCTGCAAGTCCATCTCCGTAGTAACGGGAAGAGGAAATCACAGTCGTGGAGGAAAGGCACGGATAAAACCTGCAATACTAGAATATCTCAAGCAGCACAATTATAGGTGAGGTGATTCTCTGCCGCACTCTTAAAAGTTGTTGTAAATGAAAAACCGTTGCAGATAACAAATAGTTGTTGCGTTTCTTGGGTAAGCAAACAAGCGATAAGCAAAACACTTCTTTATTGTTTATTTGTACAATAATTCAAGAAGCGTTTTACTGGAAAGTAGATTAGTATGCAGTAGGCAGTAATAGGCCATTTGCGTATTCTCGGAAGTGGACTGGAACTAGCTTGCAATGGAGGCTCATGCAGGGAATATCACTAAAAAGAAATTAACGTTATTTGCATATGAAAAGAATCCCTCATTAGCCTCAGTTGCAAGCTAGTTCCAGTTCTATGCCGAGAATATGGTCTTTTCATGCACTACGAAATTGAAGCCTCACAACAGCAACAACAACAATAATCTTAATTATAATTAATTGAAATACAGTCTTCATTTCAATGAAAAGATCCTTGTTGCGAGTTCGGCGCGTCGGTATTTCGTTCCTCACATATGCTAACTTTTTTTTCCCATTTTCCTCTTTTATAGGTTCGTGGAACCTCATCCTGGTCTGGTTAAAGTTTTCCTGTAGCTTACAGGTGTCATGAAGCTTTCACCTTAACAGTCAGCGAAAAAGGGCCGTTTTCGCAAACATTCGCTGAAGCACTCGTAAATTTTCCGATTCAGTTCATTATCCAATCATAGAATAGAGAAAGAACTCGCGTCATCGTAGCAAGATCGGTGGCTAAGCAACATCAGGACCAAAACTGCAGGCAGTGTGGTGACTAGAGTTTTCCATCAACTGATAAATGACTCTCTTGACAGTTAGCAAAAAAGATAACTACACTTGCATTACACTGTTGTACTCAGGCAGCAAGCGGAACTATTGTTGTAAACCTTTTTATATTTTGTAAATTTCACCGGCTGGCCGGCGAATAACTAGGAAATGAATTATCCCAGGTTTTGTCTTAGCTGGAATGACTAATTTAAAATAGGATTTTGTTATTTTAACAGATTTTATGGCAACAAGCCGCAGTAGCATTGCTAGTTTATACTCTTTAGTTTTTAGTACTATACATTTAAAATGTTTGACACTGAATCTACCTAAACGTTAAAAGGACGTTTATAGCTACTTTTACAAAGACTTCTCGACCAAACAACTTCGGTGTTCATTGGTTTCAAAAGCCAACTGAAATTACTTTTGTGCGGTGTTTTTCAGCGACTCTGAACTCTAGATAGCAGCAATTTGATTTTATTTCTCACTGAAATTACAGGCTATCAAAGGTTTGCAGTACTGCGCGTACTAAGCCAGCGAAATGTAGCGAGAAAACTCTGCGCGAGTGACCTGTAAATACTCGGATATAATTGTCGATACGTTTTTTGCCCGCATTTCTGTCTTTCTCTCAGAAAATACCCGGAGCACGTGGTTTTGTGAGGTTGTCGTTAAAAGAAGAGACGCAATGGAGGTCAGTGCCGCTTTGAACAGACACCTTCGACATTCGCTTCGCATTTCGCAGTGAACTGTGCAAAACCTGATCTGCAAGCTTGCTCGTAAAGATGATTTTACTCTTTAATTAGCAAATGTTTTAGCGCAAATAATTTAATTGAAAAGCAATATTTAGGATGTTTCATAGCAACAAATTATTCTATACACTTTGTTGTGTGGATTAATGTGTTGTAGCATATTGATACACGGATGTTAAATGATTGGAAACCATTTTAACGGCTGTAATTTTTATTACACTAAGTTCCCTCACATGAAAGAATTTTGTCTTTTTTCCTTGTACCAAGGCCCCGTTCACACTTCACGGAGTTAATTGAAAACAGAGGTTTCACTCTGAAAACGTATCAAATGTTTTCCATCCACACCAAGTCGGAGGTATTTGGAAACGCAACAAACACCGGTCTCTGGATTTGTGTTTGAGGAAAACTTGGGCAGGGTAATCACTGACATGAATATTGTCAGGTCAGCGTTCTCAAAAAGGTCCGCTTTCAAAATATTTTCCTCCCACGTGAAAACGAAAGTCGTTGTGTTTAAATGCATCTGGTTCCATATCACGCTAGAGGCGTGATATGGATGGGACCTTAATGTAGATATTTTTCCTGCAATTTATCTTCTGAGTCCCGTATTCTCTAGAAAAGCACAAAACACTGAAAAAATCTATGTAGGAGAGTATGTGGAAAAAACACGTGGGTTGACGTTTAACGACTTCCCGGACACTGTGGTTTCTGATAACACAACGGGTTTGTAATTATCGTATAAATTGCTGTGCTTTCAGGTAGTTCCAATTTGTTTTTTAATGAAAATCTATTGTCAGTCGAAGTTTTATTGCGTGTGAGTTCCTACATCGCTATTATAGTTGCCCGTGTGAGGTCATTTTGATCAAAATCAAGGGAAATGATTGCTAACGATGGTGAAACACGTATTTAGCAAGTGCCTTACCGACTCCGGAATGAAAACAATGCTAAATAAAACTAAGTTTGAAAGATATAAACTCGATTTGAAGTGATGTTATCTCATGGCGAAGGGAAGTGTGATCAGATAGGGGCTTCTTAGATACCCCACTATGCTAACATTTAAAATAGACTTTAGATTAGAGAAAGAGACAGGCGTGTTTGATGTGCTATAAAAAGCTCATTTAGTTATCACTCTGCGGACGTCGTATAACGATGACGTTGGTTCCCCGATGAGAGCTCGATCACAAACCAGCAGATAGTGGAAATACAAGACCATAACAACGTGGGAGTAGTGTTTTGGACTTTTACACCTTTTCTAGCTTTTATATACTGACCGCCTGTGAAGGCTTTTTAATTACGAGCAGTAGAAAAAATTATTATTGTTACTTTTATTCGATCTTGGTATTATTTGACTGTGATTTAATACAGAACTAAATTGTTCTCGCTGTTCCCTCGACGTCATTTCTTCCGCTCTTCTTGCAGTGATATAATTTGATACTCGTATATATTTTTAGCTACATATATTTTATGTATATAAACTTTGTGTCATGTCAGATTGATAACAGTAAATTACTTCGATAGCCTCGAAATTTTGGGAACCGTATTTCATGCGCAACAACCGGTAAACGGCGAATTTTTAAATTATTTTTTTTCTCTACTGACTGTCCAGTTTTCTTCGCGTTCATTTAGCCAAGTCTATAAAATGGAGGATTGTCGTTCTGTTTTTGCCTGCAGCGTTGTCAGTGTCGTAGTCTTGACGTCAAAGACATAGTTTTTTTTTTACTTTTTTTTATCTCGTAACAGCAACTTGCTACTTAAAATGACCAATATTATATGATCTTTGCCTCCAGGCATGGTCCATATCACGTTCACTTTTTCAATCTCTTGAAATGCAGTGAAACAAATATCTGGGTAAACAGAAGCACTCATTTGTAGAAACATGCGCACGCTAAATGCAAAGTTTAATCCGTCGGGTTGTTTCCATTTCTACAGACTTATAAAGATGATTAAAGACGAAACTTAACTTAACAGAATGCTGTAAAACCTTTCTAGTTACACCCGTTAGTGGCTGTAAAAAGGTTCGTAAGTAGGAGCGTAGACAAAGTTAGAACGATTCTTTAGTAAACTTGACATGAAAACTAAAAAATGCCATGCTAGCTTTCCAGCAAAGTTAGTCTCTTCAGTAAGACTAAATGAACACTTTCTTGTCACATTAATCACTGGTTTAGAGTGCAAGAACTTGAGTTCGACACGCGTCACACAGAACCTAGAGCGACCGGATGCCTTGCTCTTCTGTTCCGTTAGAAAACTTTACGAAGTTTTTAACTCAGTTCGCGTCAAAGGATCATAACTAGAAGTTCAGTTGTTCGCGTTTATAGCGTGCTAGTGATAAGGGGACACAACAGGTATGTCATTTCATGCCTCAAGAGGTTAAAACAATGGTGGGTTCATTAAGGCTTTGTGCAAGGTATGAACAAACTAATTCACTACTTCAATTAGCCCCTGAGTGCACTCCACCCTTTGATTAAATAAATCTCTTTTAGCAAAGCACCCGAGTTGTAAACGAAGTCTTTTACAAACGTCTCATTGTTGGCTTTTTCACACATCACGCACTTGCATAATTAAGTTACATTTACGAGTTGCTTATATTGCTGGAGTTTTACCGATATGTTTTAAGTTCACAGACACGTGTAAAGCTCTTAGTTCTTCCGTGTATTTAGCCATCATTTTTGCAGCTTGTATTCGCTTTCAAATAGGTGTTCTTGTGTGACAGCTGATAATATCGAGTTGAATTTCCTAAAGGAAAGTCTTTTTATTCCCATGCAGTCGTGCATTCAGCTTTCCCTCTCTGTAGAGTTCTGTGACACTCAGAACGTGCCATTCACTGAATTGAGTTCTCCGCCCCCTGATAACTGCATTGTTCCCATGTACTTGTCAGCTTTCTCTTCTTCGCGATTTTTCTCGTGATTATCTATTAGAATTTCCTGTTGGAGCCATTATCAAGACGTTGCCCGCCCTTTCATTGATTTTTGATTACGACTTGTTCTACAAGGGAAATCGTTAAGAAGCTGAAAGCGTTTTCGTAGGTGTCAATTGCATGATTCATGGTGTGCAGTGGTGTGAAAAGAGTGCTGTAATAAATAAAGAACCACTCCGCAACACGCCACAAAGGACAAGCCAATCTCATTGACACAACACAAAGGAACGGAACTTTTTGTTTTCTAAACGGAAACAGCGCCTGCTGTGGTTTTCACTTGATTTTTTGTCTTATCTCTCTCGTACAGAGATATAAGTGCTTCTAGCTGTATTCATCCTGAGTGTTGCAAGACGCTGAAGCAAGCTCGGCCGTGTAAAGACATTTCTGTCAAAAAAAAGAGAAACATCGTGATAGAAACTCAATTCGCACGTCGAACTGTCAAGTGACTTTCGAAAACTGTGCACTTTTAAGTGGCTGTAAATGTGATTTACATGTTCTCGCCAAGCAAAGTTGACACGTATTCTGTCATCAGCCCGGTCGAGCTTTACCGCGATACAATAACTGCTGAAAATTTCTCCTCGCGCGTGTAAATCAATTTTCTTTCCTCAATCTCAGGTGAGTTCACTCAAGCGATCATTTGTATCTCTGGCAATAGCTTCAATTTTTTTACGCCCTTCTCTTGAGACTCTACTCAGTTTGTCGAGTCTAATATCATTAATTTTTTAATTCACCCGACTGCTAGTGAGAAAGTTACATTCCTTTGATATTGGCACTCTATTGAGGTGCGCATAAAACGGGACATAATTCTTTGAACATATTTTATTTGCTTTGCTTTGCCTCAGAACATGACCTTTTCTAGTGCAATGCGAGGTGGAATTATCGTGGCCGTTCTTGTCCTCCTGAACGCGTCTCTGCACCTGGCAGATCGCCGGCCGAAACCAAAAGCAAGCGTGGACCAAGTTACACCAAAGAGGCCTGCATCGAAAAAGCCAAGGCCGACGAGTTCACCCATGAACCATGTCGCACAGTGTGATGGAGAGAGTCCTCCAATTCTACCCCCAAGTTTCACATACCCCGGCTCCTTGTGGTCTGTAAGGGCCTTGATGTTTTTGCAGATCCTACCTGATGGCACTGTGAACGGAACCTTGGAATCCTCGAATCATTATGGTAAGCGTTCCTTAATAACTTTCTTTCGCAAGTCTAGCAAGCTGACGTGAACTCTGCCCACTGATTTTTTTCTACGGTTCAACAGGCTTTTGGTGGAATAATCTTGTCGTGCAGTTTGCTGCACGCAAAACGCAAATCGCTCGCGCGAGGAGGCCTTGACAATTGGAAAATTAAAACTTTAAAAAAAATGAATAAACGTCTGCGTTTTCTGAAACGGATTTTCGAGTTTTTCTGTCATTTTAGGCATACTAACACGCCTTTAGGCTTAGATAAATCAGTTAAACACGGTTATTAGAAAATGTTTTGTACATTTTGGCTCAAGTTGTGTTGCGCTGCAAGACAGTGTTTTAGTATGTTTACATGTTTATCATAGTCCCAGGATTCATTGGTTCACCTTTGAAATAAAGCTTCGTTGGGGAGCCGATCTCTTACGTAGATCTCTCTGCATGGTGCCCAGCGTGTAGCCATCTCACCCAGAGCGCAGGAAAAGAAACATAGCTTGAAAGGTTCCATAGCTGTCGCCCTTAGGCATGCTAATTACACATTTGCTCGCTCTTCATTTTGTTGAAGTCAATTTATTTTCCGGCTCCGTCGAGTGTCAAAACCGTTAGCTTTTGAAAGAACAGCATTTGTGATTTACTTTACGTTTTAACCTGATAAATAGCAAAACCTTATGTAGGAGATGATCAGAGAATTGAAAACCATGAAAACAAACTGAGATATTTGTAAGCCTTCCGTCCGGCTAGTTAATCTACAATATCAAAACTCTCTGCTGGCTTTGTTAGTTTCGTTTGTTAATGTCGCTTTACAAGTAAACAATTCTAATGTGTTTAGATGTTTTTAGCGTTGTGACGCAAGCCAAGCACTCGGAGAAGTATGGGTCCCAGCCATGCTGTTCCGGATGCCCACCAGCAGACTCCTATGGCAGACTCAGATTTAAGATGACATTAATTGGAAACTGTAGAATCTCTTTTTCTGCCATAGTCAATCAGAATTATAACATTTACACATTAACACGTCGTTAATGGCTTTCCGGTTCACTATATAGGTTTCTCTGTGACGCTTTTACGGCTTGACTACAGTCGGCACAGTACAGTTACGAAGCCGATTAAATCCTTAAGTTGAAAGAATCACCGCCTGAACGAATATCCAAGTCAAATTTAAGAGACATAATGGTCGACCTGTTTGAGTGTTACATCCACAGATTTCGTAACCGCCAGCAGTGAAAATGTTTTTTTTTTTCCTAGCTTTGCTAAAGAAAGGCGCCCCCTTAACAATATTTCTTTCCACTCAGGGATTCTGGAGGTCTTTGTCTACCGTAAAATGGTTGCTAAATTGCACCGAAGCAGTAAGGCATCATTCGTTTGCCAAACATCGATACTAATCTATCGATTACTTTCCTTGAAACATCTGAAGAGAAAGTAAAGGGACCCTTCTTAAAGTTGTTAATACGATACGGGGTTTCGGTCTCCAAATTTTCACAAAACAGAAGTGAAGAAAAGGATCAAGATATACGCCCTGGAAAAACCACTTAGCGCATTGTGACAAAGCTGGACAGAGGAAGATTATTTCTGTATTGAAGCACTTGTATGTTTGAGATGTTCAGTAGATATTTATTACAATGTATTGAGTTTATTCCGAAGTTCAAGTTGAGGTGCGTGTATGTAAGTTATATTTTAACTGATTTCGGAGCATTTAATCACCGTAGTACTGAGCGCGACTACTCTGTTATCATACCGGCTGCTTGAAACAGTCGCTCCCCCACTGGCTACAGAAACGACATCAATCAGTGAAATTAGGAGGTACCACCGTATTTCTTTGGCGTGGCTTTCTGCTCGGCCGGCGTTGATTAATATTGTTCTGAGAAGCCGACTAACGTCAGTGTTATATCGAAGCTTTTGTTTTGCCCGCAGGCGCTCGAGAATATTAAGCGTAAAGATTCCATACCTAGGAGGACAAAGCCACAGGCTTCGTCTGTTACGCACTTTTCATTTTTTTCTTTCTCGTTTTGTTTTTGATTGCGCGCGTGAATTTGGCACGCGATAAACGACCAATCAGAAAGGGATTCAAATCATCCGAATGGACTAGAATGTTTTGGCCAAGTTTTTAAATAGTTTGAAAATGCGTACTGTCTGATTCGTTATCGCTTACTGTTCACGTTGCGTCCAACGGATACTTTTAAAAGCGCATTGCACTCTTTGTTTTTCTTTATAAGAAAACATCTTGTAAAAATCTCGAGGCCAACATGAAAAATAGACTCAAAATGATGTTAAGAATATTTGTAGAATAACCCGAGGCTGAGATTGTGAAAATATATTAATTTTTCGTGTTGTGTGTTAAAACTTGTAGATACAATACAATTTTTAAGTAAGCCGTTTGAAATTCTTACTTTTTGGAATGGCAAAACCTGCCGAAAAGCCTGACAACAGCACTAGCCGTGTGTTCGATGCTGAAAATCTATGTTTGTCATATCAGGCTACTGATACCCAGAGACCAAATACATTCGAAAAGTGTAACAGATATGATATACGCTATAACTTTAGGAAATTCACAAGATTGTTTTCAGCCTACAATCGATAGAAAAATAAGAATATTCAGAAAAAAAAAAAACAACATACTTATATAAAAGAGTGTAGTTTGGACAGGTGAAGAGAAAGAAAAGGAGTGACAGTCGTGACTTAGAGCGTTTTGACAATGCTTGACCAGATGGAGGCTATCTTTGTATTGAAGCACTTGTATGTTCGAGAGGTTCTAGAGATATTTGTTAAAATGCATTGGAAAACGCTCGTGTGAGCAAAAAAAAATTGTTTCCTTTTGGTTTCAACGAAAACGAAAAATTTTAACAGCGAAAAAGTATCATGGCGGTGGCCTTAGGGTGGGCGACGAAAACAGAGATGTTTTCCAGGTTATCTTTGTATTGAAGCGCGTGTATGTTTGAGAGGTTCTGGAGATACTTGTTAAAATGTATTAGAAAACACTAGTGTGAGCAAAAAAAGTTTTCTTCGTTTGATTGACACGAAAACGACAACTTTTACAAAAGCGCATTAGTGTAGCCTGGCTTTGGTGTGGACGGCGAAAACAGACGTGTTTCCTCACAGCAGATCACTGAGTGTTTTCGTGTACAGGAAAGTCGGTACCGCAAACTCGGTACCGGAAACTCGGTACCGGAAACTCGGAACCGGAAACGGTAGTATCAAAGGGGTCTACAAGTGGCTGTCACTATCGAGGAGAGACATACATGTATTTTTCCTATCTAATATTCCAGACACCACTTCGGAACCCCGGGAGGAATCATAAAAGGACGAGGGTGCTTGTTGGGAATGTTTATGGACGTGGCTTGAAATGTTCTTCACCTCTGACAGGTCCAATTCTAAAGCAACAAATTAACTCCTTTTATATCTTTTCGGCTTAATGCCATACAGCAAATGCTCCCGCTTTCGATCTTTTGAGGCTGAACGGCCCCAAGAAGTACAAACCCTCTAAAAGGTGCAACAAGCACTTCCCTTTTTACATAAAGGACTCCCCCCCACCAATCGGACTCGGAACACTAAAAGCCATCGACCTACCCTTAAGCCTCTACCATTCCCGTCTAATGTTATCAATTGACTTCATTTTAATTTTCATTCTAACTTGCTATTTTCTGTTTCGCGTTACAGCAAAGCTCAACATCGAGATTGTCAGTGAAAATGGATGTATGGTTCGAATAAAAGGAGAAGCTACTCAGCTTTATCTTGTTATGGGAGTGAATGGCACTCTTTCCGCCCAGGTGTGTGTAGCATCCTTGTTTTTTTTTACACGATGAGCATCTACTTTTTTCTCGACACGTGTGTAAGCATGCATGCTTGCAGAATTCATGATTTGAAAATTACCCATGCACCCTACCCCCTCAAAAGACACATGTTCCACCCCTTACAAGATCAAGACATTGTACAGCTGGCAGGTTGTGCGAGCGACGAAAATCACTAGCTAGGCGCCAGTGTTTTGATGCAACAACAAAGTTTACAACTGACACTGAAAGAAATGAGAAACTATTTTGATCTTGGGAACTGACTGTATGTTAAGCTTCTCCTCAAAGACTTGTATAAACCCTGAAAATATTAAGCGGAAAACAGATCAAATTATTAGAGCTTCTAAATCATCTCTTCCTTTCAAAAGTATCATTTAAATACAATGACTTTTATATATATGTTATGCCCGAAAACGACTTCAAATCTTCTAAAATACTGGTGTATTGATTTCGTCAGTGATCGGGGACTTCAGGAAAAAGTTAATATTTGTAAAGCTTTTAAGCCACTTCACATTTCATGTGATTACTTTAATTAAGGGGGGCTGTGGAGTGTCAACGGCTACAAAAATGGTTAATTTTGTTTTTGTTTTTTTTCTATAGCCCCAGCCTGACAAGACCAGGTCTATTTTCACCGTTCAACTACAGAGGATTTTTTTCACTTTCAAAAACGGCGAATATTTCATCGCGTTAAAGCAAGGAGGTAGCATAAAGAAGATCAGGCAAGACGAAAATGGTCGCAGCCACAGGAGGAGCACACGGTTCGTTCTGATGCCACGATCGGTGCGGAAGCGAAGATTTCATTCTGACTTTGGATTGAAACAAACGTCGTCGAACAACTTGAGATGGAAACTCTTTGGTGACTTACACCGACGCCGACATGACAAATAAGTAACAACGAAATTAATTCGTAAAACATCGTAACTTGAAAGCTTGCCCCCCGGGTGGGGGGGGGGGGGAGAACTTCCCATATGAAAAGGTCAGGAAAGCTCTTCGTCTCATTAAGGGTGCTCACTGATGACGAAAGCCGTTACTTTTAGCTGTCGAAGTATCTTTAAAGGTTCACTTGAGAAAAAATAATGAAAGAAGCTTTTATTTTTGTTTTTAGGCCCGATTTCTGCCGGTCTCTTGAGTCCGTTGGACTAGCATAGGCTCCATTCCTGATCAGCGGCTCGTAATCTATCCTCTTTTGTTTTTTTTAATGAAAACTGGTATTTTTAAGGGGTCAAATAAAGCTTGAGCCACGCCCAGATTAGTCTGATTTATCCATGACCTTTTCATCTGAAAGTCTCCCCATAGGGTTGACCTTTGCGGTTTCACTTAACAGGTTTTTTTTCTTTTTATTTCGAGAACGCAAAACGGCTTGCAGATTATTTTATATTACTGCAAACTACTGTGAGTCAAGTTAAAGTGCCTAGCAGGTGATACTTAAAATAAATATATATGGAGAAATTATTTAAGCACAATCGGAACCTCAGAAGTGAAAAGCTTTCGCATCATAAAGCTCATTTCCAGTTTTCATATGGTTCTTATCTGCAAGTAGAATATTGGCCGTATTTACCTAGAAAGAACAATAATAATACGTGTCAAACGTATGATAAGAAGCATAAAACCCGTGTATTGACAAAATATAAAAAAAAACTAGGAAGAGAGATTGTTGCTAACTTGATTACAAATTCACCGTTCAGATAAGTTCGCCTGTGTTATAAGTCTCGTATTTACCTAGATATCATGTATATATATATAAATATATCTGTTTATTCGCCATCCAGATCTATAAATTTGGTGAAGTTTGTCTGACTTTTAACGCGTCTCATTTTCCTTGTTTTCCAGTCTGCATACAGGTTAAGTGGCCTATCACACCAGCGCTTATTTCCAGTTTCTGTTGCATGTAGCGACTGGGAGTATTTCTACTTCCAGGAGCCCATTACCAGGAGCGTGCAACTCCCATACTAACCCTATGTCGCGGTCCTTTTACAGACCGGTCTATTTTTAGATTTCTTTTTCCACGAAATAGATGAGTTTTGTTCTATATCAACGCGTGTAGGTGAAGAAAAAAATGTTGGTTTTTCTTTTTAATCTTCTGTTAAATGATTGTTTGGTCACTGAAGTCCCTGTGGGGGTCTGAATTCGCAGTAAATTTAAACTAAAAATAGATCGGTCTGTGAAAATGCCGTGACAGGAATAGGGTAGTTGCACGCTCCTAGTGATGGTGAGATAGCGCCAGTGGCCCAAAAATCGAAGAAATGCAACAATGCACAAATAACACAATGAGACTATTAGAACTCAGGTAAGCAAGCAACCAGTTCCAAGTGCGGGAAAACAAACAGTTGTAACGAGCGCGGGAAAGCGTGTGCCGGAATCCACCAATATTTTTGTCTTGCTTCTGAACGGTCGAAGAAGACAATGTGTGATTGAACTGCCCGTGTTTCCCGCTTTAGTTGTTTTACTTGTTTATTTCTCTCGTCAAAATCAAGAAATGTAACATGTAACTTTTTCGACATTCATAAAATTAAACCACTGTCTGCACCTGTCAATCGTGCATGTCAGTCTCATTTTACCAGCTGTGTCAGTTCTATTGTGGAAATCTGACAGGCACTTTGATGGTTTCCTTTTTGCCGATAGTCAACAGTCGCGGGCTCTGCTCTTGTAACTGGAAACTATTCTTGAATTTAGGCTGAAAAAATACACCAACTTATGCATAAAGAACGGTTCAGTAAGGGAGAATAAATTTTTCTTGTCACATAACTTCATCAAATAATCAGTTATTTTGCCTTCCTGCAGGTAAAGCAACAAAGTTTGCTTTATTTAATTAAAAATCTACAGTTTATTCCAATGTAGTTTATTCTAATGCTCTATTTATGGTAAAACTATAAAAACTAACAGTTAAATTATTAAAAAGATAAGGTTGTAAATAAACTATTGTGATGGATTACTCTCTTAAAGCCTGATAGAAATTTTAAGCTGCAAAGATAGCAAGAATCTTCTGTGTTGCAAACGAAAACAATTTGAAAGGAACTGGAGATACAAAAATTTGATGGTTAAGGCGGGGGTACAACCGAAGGCCGTATTTTGGCTGAGTATTGTAGTTTTCAAAGTAGAAATTTTTCAAGGTAGAAACATCAATTCGGAAAAAAAATTCCAAATTCCAGATGGGATTTGAACCCACGACCCTCCGTGATCTTGTCGGATGCTCTAACCACTGAGGTACTGGAGACTCAATGATGAGCAAGGGTGAAATGTGGGGCTATGACTGGAACCGCATCACGCGGTCACACAGCCAATTGATGTCTCACTAACTGAACCGCGCAGTCACATTAAGGCATTAGGCATCTTTGATATGCCTTAATGTAACTGCGCGATGCAATATAATACTCACTATTATGGTTTTAACGCAAATATTTCGTTCACGTTTCAAGCAATCAAAAATCTCTATGCTCGTGTTACATATCTTCGTTTCGGGCGTTTGTGCAATTTTTTTTTTGTGAGTTTTGGGTATATTTGGGGATAACCTCTTGTTCAAAATTCTTACCCATTCCTCCGCGCTACCCCGACCTATTCATTTGGGACTGGACAAGAGCCCGGTTTCGTCGATGGAAAATTTCAGTCTCCAGGCCTGGCGACTAAGATCACAATTTTCGTCTGGAAGTTGTTTTGCAACTGATCGCTTCCTGATGGCAAGACAACTTTCGGAGTTCTCTCTGCTGCTCAGCTATTCTTTGATTGGCTAATAAAAATCGCAACTTAGTTCTCTGTAACAACCAAGTCCTCGACCACATTTTATCACTTCACTATCCGCAAGCCACCGTCGCTTTTCAATTGATCTGCAGGTTATATCGTACATTACGTGGTCATTTTGATGGGATGATTTATTTCAATGATCGAAACGCACGCAATATACCTTACTGACAAACTATTCCTTTAAAATCAGAATTAATTACCTTTTGTTTTGTTTTTTTTCTTTTCGATAACAAAAGTGGTATATGCTGTACGTCTCCTAGACAACTCAGGATTTTAGGTTGATTGACAGGAGAACATTAGTGCAACATATATTAGAAGAAGCGACCGTTAATTTGCAATTCAGATTAAGCTTTTCCATTCGTAAAAACACATGTTTGTTTTTAACGTTGCGTGAATTTCCAGGCGATTTTTTCGGCGTATGGTTTGATAAATAATTTCCAGCCGGAGTTCACATTTAGTCTTGATAGATGCAGCAATACCCAAATTGCTTTGGCAATTTTCTACAAGACGAAAAAGGAAAAAGGGATATTAGTTACAGAAAAACGCAGCGCCGCGGCTTTTTAATATGAAGAAATGCAAATATGTTGTAGCATGTGTACACATTGGCAAAAATTTAAAGCGCACGTCAAATTTAAGAGCCTAACTACTATTAGGAAGCTTTACAAGATCAACTTGTTGTTGAGAAGTGCTTTTTGTGAAACACAACGAAGAATATTTTCTCAAAACAAACATCCATTGCTCTCCTTGACAGCGAAGATAACAATCTCGAATCACCAGGTAAGAAATGCTTTTCAGTATTTTGGTAATACAAAGAGCAAGAAATTAGAGATTACGAGTTTGACGAGAAGTAATTAGAACTAGCTATCGGCTTGTGTGCAACTTAGAAACCGCGAAATTTGGGATTTTGTTCGATTTCTAGTATACTTATGTTTTATTTTTGTCTTCAACAGGATCCAGTCACTATACGTGGAAATGAAACTTTCATAATTTCGTCAGCACTTGCATCGTGATCAATTGTGGACATCATCCATTAATTCAGACAGATAAAATGATTTCTAGCTAGACGCAGTACTTTTCAAACTGCATTATATCCAACTTTACTTTGAAAGGACTCGAACCGGCATTACAAGAAACAGTTTTCTATCGTTTCGTCAGAAATCACAGGGTTGTGGGAGAGCTAAGGATTTCAGTTAACTATATTTTATTCGATTCCATTGAACGTTGTCGCTATGCGGGATCAAAATAGGACTTTCTCCCGAAGTTCATCGTCTGCTTCACAGAGCGGGACTGGGCCTCGCGCGCCCTCAGTGGAGGCGATAAAGATCATGGGAAGTCTGGAAGAGGAAGAAAGCAAGCGAGTCAAATCGGACAGCGGTAAAGCATGGTTACAAGGCCCCCACTCCCTGTCACGGCGAAGCTGTCGCTTTGAACTACCAATGGACATGCTTGATCTTGAACTACTCTCTCCGTTACAATATGTTTCGCAGTTCTGCCGCGTCCACGGACGACGGAGAACACTATTTCGGCATTATTTCACTAAAAATGACCGTGATAGAGACGGATCTATAAACAAAAGAGAGTTGCAAAACGCACTTCGAGACTTGTACGCTCAATCCATCAACACTGAGCAGGTCAATGCCATTCTCGATCTTCTTGATGTCGACAAATCCGTGCGAACATTTGATTTGGATGTGTTTACGGCTGTAGCGGCCTTTTCCGAGCGCTATCTATACCACTATTACAGTCTAGCCGTACAGGATCAAAGTGAGAGAAGAATGGTGCTGGAAGAAACCGACTTCTGTGCCTTGCGCTGGAAACTAGAGGGATGCAAAATCAGCGAAAAGCTGAAAAACCTTCTGGACGTTTTGTAGTTGAAAAAAGAAGTTTTTCTTATAAAATTAAACTCAGGCTTTTTCAGTGTTATCCTGCGACCAGCCGTTCTTTTATTTCGACGAACGCCTGATCGCAGGTTAGCTTTTGGTTACAAATGCAAAAGCTGACGGTCAGTAGCACGCGTGCTATGTGAGATTTCTGACAGTATTTAACTGTGCTTGTTTCTCAGGCTTTAGTAGTCATCACACATCCCACAATCGGAAGAACACTCTGGAAATAGCTTTCTTGTTGTTTATGTGTACATGGTATAGAAATTCTCTAATACAATTATTCAAGAAATAAAGAAAACTTTTTGTTTCCTTCTGTTGTAAAATGATCAAAGAAGTAAAGCAATATTTTTAGAACCTTAACGGCATAGAATCCTATTTAACATATACATTTACATTTTACATATGCTAGATTCATATTAATAAAAATTTTTCCATAAGTCCACACGAAAAGTATCGAAAGAGCAAGTTCCTATTGAGTTGTAACTAATGGACATTTTTGACGATGTCACGCATTTCCGATGTTATGATTCAAACAAAAAAAAGCTCACCAGGAGGCTCCTGGGTTCTCGATTTATCGTGCAATGCAACCCTCCCCTCCCCCCGCGGCACACATTTCTCTATCACCTGCATTGGCTTACAAATATTTTTGGAAAAAAATCAGTTTCCATCTAGTCTTGTGAATAAAACTGTCAAAGAATACCTCCAGTTCGATTTACCTTTAATTGACCCTTTCTCGACCACCGCTCAACACAGATTCAAGCGCTTAACCCAACGCTATTATATCGAAGTTATTGTTCTTAGGGAGAGATTGAAAATGAAAGTTTGACCCCAAAACCCCCGTCATGAGTCAACGTCTAAAAATAGCAGCTTTGGTCATCTTTTACGAAACTGAAAATAGCGCCAAAAGCATGATATAAAACAAACTAACTGACAGTCAGTTAAGAATCTGATATGAGGAAATAACTCTTCAGCAGCTATCGCTTTGCGATTTAGTACAGTCCTCGTACATTTCCTCGTACAAAATGTTTTCTGGGGAACAACGCGCAGAGACTGGAAGAGATACTTAGTACCCATGAGTCCATGCGCGCGCCTACCTTCCCAGTGACTTCCTGTAAAACCTAGGAGAGATGTGGACACATGTAGAAACTTAGATCAACTGTTTCTCAGCCCCTTTCATTGCAGCAGTTGATAAATATCTAGAATGGCTAATATTGCAACAAAGAGAGTTCAGAGGGAATTTAGAGAGGTCGTCAATAGCGAAGAGGTTTGAGTTATATGATTTTCTTTTAAGCGTGATTTGTCTTGCTTGTACTAATTAAGCTTAAGTAAGCTTATATTCACACCGCTCTTTCCAACCGGCGAGTTAGTCAAGCTTCTTATCCTCCTTAAAAATAAAATCCTTGCATATGAATGAGTGAAATCAACTGGCATCCAAGGTCGATCTCTACTTTGTAGGTCCTGAAGTGTAAAATAGAGTTAGTTGATGAAACATATACGAGACTTCGTGGAGAAATAGCCGGACCCCCGGACACCCCATTCGAAGGTAATTTGTAGTTTAATTCTAATTTGAGACGCTCGTGACTTAATAAATTCAATTCTTAGTGATACAATCGTAAAGGAATGGCAATTTCTTGTGTTTCTCTTAAACTACTTGTAACATTTTCTTTCGGAAGTCTATTCGCCATTGTAGGAGTTGCATTTGTAACCTGGCAAATCAAAACATGTTGTCGTTATCACTTTTGTTGGAAAGTTTGGTAAGAGAAGACAGTCAGCTTTGCAGGCGCAAAGCACAAAATGCTTTCTTGTACATTTCATTTGTTTTGGTCTTTTTTACTGTACATACAATCCACACTTTGTACTACAAAGTTTGATGGAGATGTGTGAATATAATCACGATTTTCAGTCTGATGCATCCAAGTATTCTTACTGTGAAACCCAGTTTATAGGGAAACCATGGCAACGTAAATGGCACCTTACTTTTACAGTGCCTCTCTGCACCCAGGAGTATAAATGGGTGCCAGTGTTCATTTAATGCTGGGGGATGAACTATCATTTGACAGACTAGCATCTCATCCAGGAAGAGTTGAAACACTCCTAGTCCCTTGATGCTACAGAAACATAATTTGGGCCGCTTGTCTAACGCAGACTTAACCTTACCTTAGTTGTGTTATGCAGTCTTTCATTAATAATGATCGTCAACACGTTTCTACTACTAATGTCATACCTGTGACTAAATTTCAAAGTAAAGAATTTGCTAAACACTAACGAAATAATGTTCTGTTGTTTCAAACATGAGAATGTAGTCATTCAGAATAGATCAGGGCTTATGAACAAATACTATGAACAAATTACTATTGATATCCACTGGTTCAGATACTATTAAAGCAGTTTCTGTATGAATATTTGGAAGGCGCAGTGTCCTCATTGTTAATGAGCTTGACTCTGGATCGAACAGTCTGGGTTTGAGCCCTGGCCGGGGACACTGTGTTGTGTTCATGGGCAAGACACTCAACTCTCACAGTGTCTCTCTCCACCCAGGTGTATACATGGGTACCGGCAAATTTAATGCTGGGGGTAACCCTGCGATGGACTAGCATCCCATCCAGGGGGAGTAGCAATATTCCTAGTCGCTTAATGCTACAGAAACCGTGATAAGCTCCGGCCTGGTGGGCCACTTAGGCTCATATGCAGACTTTACCTACCTACCTGTATGAATATGTTTCTATGGGCTAAGGAATCTTGTTATTTCCCAGGTGGAAGCTACAAATTGGATATTGTTATCCCGGAAACATATCCCTTTAATCCGCCAAAGGTAAACATCACTTTTATATATATATACATTGTGTTTTTAATGCTACATGTACATGTATATAACAATTAGTTTAGTAATTATAACAATACACTAAATTAATGTCCATAATTTTCGCTCTATAAAATGTATCTCGTACACAAGGCTAAAAAAGTTAGAAAAGTTACAAATTGTAAAATTAAAAAAGTTCAAACCAAACGTTTTCGGCTGTTTGCCATCATGATGATGGTTTGGTTTGAACTTTTTTAATTTTACAATTTTTAACTTTTCTAACTTTTTTAGCCTTGTGTATGAGATACACTAAATTAAATTATTTGTTTTTAAGGTGCATTTTGTAACAAAGATCTGGCATCCAAATATAAGTTCTGTTACAGGAGCAATATGTTTAGACATCTTGAAAGATCAATGGTAAGATGATTTTTTTTATTAAAGCATGATTGTTGACTTTTCCTGGAAATTCCAGGAATGTATTGGAATAGCAAGAAGAATTAGATGAAGATGTCACATTTTCTGTTCTCATTCAACCCACTTTTTTTTCAAAAGTAAAAAGTAAATATATAAAACTGTATAAAAGCTTTCAAGCGCAGTGGTGTGAAATATAGTTTGTTCTTTGAGCCTTATGACTCCTCTGCGATTTTGAAAATTTCAATGTCGGACACAATTGACAATTGATTACAAGGTCATTTAGTTTCATCAACTGCGTTGATAATGTGAATTGGCCACCATAAAGAGATTTGATTAGGTTTTGAATCCCTTCGCAGTGGCCAATTCACGTTATCAACCCAGTTGATAAAACTGATTATCTTGTAATACTACCCACCGACGCAGCACCACAGTTTCTTTAAAACTTACCCCTTTTGACAATTTGATTACCCATGAATACATAATTATGTACAATTTTCATACAGAATATTTTATTATAATGTTGTAAGGAGATGTGGGTATTCTTCTTTACTTGAAGAATAAAATTTATAAGCCAGTAGAAAAGACAAGTTGCGTGTCTCCATTTAAGTAAGTTAAATTCAAAGAAACAACCATATGCTTGCCATTTGCAATAATTACATGTAACACTACATGTACCAAAATGGTCAAACTCCTCAGTGCAATAGAGATACTACTTTTTGATAGAAAGGGTACAACAAAGCCACAAATTTATTGCCTGTTTATTCTTGTTTCAGGGCCGCAGCAATGACACTACGTACTGTTTTACTTTCAATACAGGTGAGGCAGCTGTGCACTCATAATAATGTAATTTAACAGTCTTGGATTTCCTAGAGAATAATTGAATTTGTATGGTTAATGTTGTGTAGCTGCATTCTATATGGCTAAATGTGATTTAGGCAAAGTTAAACTTCAAGACAATGCAGGTCAGCAGTCATTTGACTCCGGTGGCCTGGGTTGGCTGTGGAAGTTTAGCTGGGGTGCCCTGCAATCCACCGAGCCAGTTGCTTGCTTTCATTTGTCTGCTACAGTTCAGCCATTTGCTTAGCACTACGCTTGCCTGCAGTACTCCTTCAAAACACATTTTGCCCTCTCCACCCCCTCCTTAAGTGGTATGGAAGCGGTAAGTATTGGTTGGTACATGTAAGTATTCCACTGAATGATTCAGTGTGTCACGGTACCTGGTGGTGCCCACTAGAGGGGGTTGCCATGGATAGCTCCTTTCCGAGGTAAATGTTACTCGGCTCCTCCTACCTCAAGGCACTAATGCCCAAGCTTATCTAATGTTGATGAGTTTAATTCATTCATGTATCTGATGATTGAGTTTCTGAAGAACTAACAAGAAGAGAAAGTTGTCTAGTAAATCTGGCAACTGCCTAAATACAAAGTTACCAGAGTCTGCAGCCATGTACCACCAGTATAGTGAAGGGTACATGTAGCGTGGCAAAGTTTGCAAGACAATGAAATTAGGTATTTTGCTGTCAAGCAAAACAAAATAAAATTGTCCTCATATCCCCAGGCTTTGTTGTCTGCGGCAGAGCCTGATGATCCCCAAGATGCAGTCGTTGCCAAACAGGTACATAAACTAACAGTGAATGTTGTATTAGTTATCTTGACGTAGCTTAGATGTGGAAAGGTGGATGGAATTAATTATTCATGGTTCAATAAGAAAGGAAATTGAGAATCAAACTAGGTTAAAATCATTTTGAACTGAATTATCATTTTGACCTGCAGCGTATACTTAAGAATGGTGACCATTGTAAGACAGGAGACCTTGTTACAAGGAACAAGTTTAAAAGGGGGAGTA
>Ga0126337_10000359_pt1 | contig 21956 bp, 9 predicted proteins | sample DipCmetagenome_FD_92527 | JGI IMG/M metagenome (GOLD analysis project Ga0126337, IMG submission 92527) | Coral microbial communities from La Bocana,Puerto Morelos, Mexico - Diploria C A metagenome | ecosystem: Host-associated > Invertebrates > Cnidaria > Coral | place: La Bocana,Puerto Morelos...
ACTAAGCCAAGTAATAAGTAATTAAGTACCACGCAAAGATGGAAAAGACAGTACCAGTTAATGTTTGAATTAAAACATATAAGTTTAATACAAGCGAAAGGGAAGTTAAAATACTAAGCCAGCCATTTAACCGTTTGGCCACTCACTTCAACATCAGCGTGTTTGGTCACCAAACAATGTTTGATGATGTTTGGTCACCAAACATTTCCCGTTTGGACAGGCCTTAAATCAGAAATCAGAAACCAGAAGTCGAAATTTCTGAAAATGCGAAATTTAAAATTGAGAAATCAGAAATCTAAAACTGGATTTCCGAAATGCCACCTGTAATATCTAATTCCGTTATTCTCGGTTTATCTCAGTTTGCGATGTCAATATTGCAAAAATTAATCCGAGTCGGACAACTCTTCAAAATTTCCCTGCTAGGGGTGGGTATAAATACGTATTTACTTCCGGTGCTACATTTCAGCCTGACCCCACCCCAACAAGTGAAATTATCTCCCCTCTAGAAGAGGAGGGGACAAAATCAAACCCAAAATCGTCACGCAACTGAGGACAGCATTTTCAAGGCCGAGGTCACAGTTTTTCACTATAGGGAAGATATCTGTTTACAAACACTGCTTTTGTTATTCAAATATGCCAGCCACAAGAACAAAAGATCCTTTGTTTCGACAGCCAATGAGGCTCTGGTTGGCACATAATAATGACAATAGGTGACGTCAACAATATCTTCCCTATACGGACCTCCCAGCCAGGAAATAACATATATGTGTTGTTGCTATCGTTTTTCGCATGAATTCTGCGTCAGAGCTTTCTTCGTCGGAGGATTCGTCAATTTCGCTTTGCATTTCTTGTAATGTTGAGCTAAACAGCTTTTATTCCGTGAGTTCTTGCACCGAGTACACGAGTCTCTCCTATGCGCATGCTACATGTATAAATTAACATAATTAGTCCAGTGGCGCGAATATCACGCAATACTGATAATGTCACATTTCTGATCTCGCTAACTCGACTAACCTCCAATTCATATACGCCGAAACTTTCCAGTTGAGGCTGAAACGATCCATTTTCATCAATGTAATTTGGTTATATCAACTTAGTTGATATAACGAAATTACTTTGTTACCCCCACCGATGCAGCACCACAGTTTCTTTAGAAACTTTCACCCTTAATTCATTTTCATCAATGTCGAGGTAGTTCAGAGCCACATGGAAATGTTCGAAATTTTGTCGTTTTTAAAATTTTCCTAGATTACTTCAAACTATCCCAGGTAACTGCTTCTGGGTCTCTGGATGAGACGAACCACTTCCAAATAATGGTGGTGTACGGTAGCTTCGCCAATCAAATCGTAGCATTTGCATCAGTATTAATACTGGAACACTGTAGAATTCCACTAGTGCTGTATAGTACCAAGAGAAAATCAGAGGATTTTCTCTTGATACAGTACGTAGTGATGGCAAGCGATCTACCCAACCTCATTCTCAGGGATTTTTCCCTGGTTTGGGGGCTGGGGGAGAAAAGGCCCTCTTTTCCCGCCCGCCCGCCCCCAAGTCTGGGAAAAGTCCCTGGGAACGAGTTTGGCGATCTACTGTCACATTTTTCAAACGCAATCCCCTTAGAAGCATTTACATTAACGGTCGTGAAGTTTCTTTGAAAATCGCTCGCTATCAACTTTCTCCAACTGTCAACATATTTCTTTTTTTTTTTACTATTATCACCTATTTTTTTAAAAAAAATTATTCACCTACCACGATAGCGGTAATTAACAACAATTGATTCTTATTGTCGGAGAAGTGTGACGTTTAGATTATTAGTGCTATTATCAAATATCAAGTCAGTGTTGTTGTGCATTTTTGTCTTTGCAAAATAACTTTTTTTAGACTTCATTTGATTACTCTCTCAGTGAAAAATTCTCTCCTGCTAAATGCACTAAATCAAGCGTAGATTTGGGCAGAAATCACAATTGCTGAGGCCGTGTATAAGACTCAAATTACTGACCGTGTAGCTTGTATGGGGAACACTTAATCATACCAAACCTGGTGTGAAATTAAAGTGAACGTGGAGGATTTGTCTTCAAACATGGTGCGCATGTGTTGCGGCAGTATGGTTGTCCGATTTGGTGCATGCGATTAATTTGTGTATGAAGAGCTGTTGAAGGTTGCTTCAGAGGTTTTTAATATTGCAGCAAATCAAAGAGTGCTAAATAAAAATGATATCTAAAGAACGAAAAATAAAGTGTTGACGTTAAAACTAGCCGTGAAAACTCTTTTGTTGAATCTTTTCTGATACCTTATACGGGCATAGCAAATAAAACTAGAAGTTACTGAAACAAGGTACTTTGAGTAAATATTTTGCAAACCTCCAATATTCATTTCGTTTTCATTCATTTTCATTTAAGTGAGTGCTTGTTATTTCTTTTTATCGCATGTGGTGAAATGTCAAATGCTTAGCCATCATCACTCGATCAAACACGGCTATATCTCCACAAAGCGACTAACGGGTAATTTAAGTTAACTTTTCTTTCGGAGATAAAACAACGGAACTCGATGCAAGCAAATATGTTATTAAAATAAATAATGTTATGTCAATAACCACCAAACTACACATTTCGTTGAGCTTTAACCAAGAAGGTCACAATTATAAAGCAATTTGTGTCCACATACATCTCTGCGTTGGTTAAATCGAATTCCACAATCCTCGCTCTATTGAGGCAGAGCATGTTAATGAAAATTCGGTTTAGCGATCCATGATCTTCCACCCTGCTGCCCTCAAAGCAGGTCTCGTACAAAAAGGCTCCACCCGGTTTTATATTTTCAACACTAAGGATCAATGAATTTGAATGTTATTTTAACTGGTGGATCAGCGCGCTAATTGATTCGAGAAAAATTTAGCAGGTGTGACATCCTTATGGAACTGGTGGCGGGAAATTTCTGTCACGTGACCTATGGACGGCCCGGTATTGTTTTTTCACCATGAATAAGAGATAAGATTCATCTCCGACTTGGTGTTTTTGTTCTACCGGGGCCTGTCCTGTTCTTTATACACTTCACTTAGATTACTCTAACTGGAAACGCAAGTTGAAGAAAAGGCTTGGAAATTTCAGCGTCCACCCGAGTTGTGTCATGGGAATTTGATCGCCGCATAAGAATTCAACGAAGAAGGACAAATCCTATGTGATAATGCCAAGTCAAGAGCGACTTCCTTGTTGAATTCTTCGCTATTCGCTTGTCTCTTTCGTTTGTGTGTTTCAATCAAATCAAGATTTTCTTATAGTTAGGTAAGTGTTTCTGGTCTGTTTAAAGGTTTAAATTTCCCTAAGCAATCCTTGGCTTAATTTGGTTGGGTTAGAATATCGTTTTGAAATTCGCTTTACTTGAAAGGCGCTTAGATAGAAAGTCATTATTTTGTCAGACGATTAAGTTGATTTTGACAGGTGAGATTCATGATAAAGTTAAGACCTCTGTTGAAACCATTCACAGCCCAACGTGTCTCTATAAATTCGAGACATCCCTTTCAAATTAATGGCAAAATTTATCGTTTCTTTGCCAATCAAAAAATCGCGTTTTTGAGAAGAGTTCACTTTCGTGATCTAATGTTGGTTCATAACCAGTTGTCACAGCGGGAGAAGCCTCTTGAAGATCTTTTAAAACTCGCAGTTCACATATATATCTCCAATTTACAAGGAAATTTTACATCCATCTAAGATAATTTGCAAGATAATAACTACAATAGTCAATGTTTAATAAGCTGTTTCAAACTGAACAACTTAAAAGTGAGATTTCTGCCACTTAAACTGATAACGCCCATTTTCTGAGAGCCTTTCAAATCGGTGGTAAATAAATTGTATCACCGTACGAGTTATAGTGAAGACTCATTAGTTTAAAAATAAGTTGATAGTGAAGCCTTTATGTAACGGCTATCTAATCCCACATTTGAAAGACGCTGTTTATTTTGTAGATGACTTACCACGCTAACATTTTGCTCGTTTTTTTTTTTACAGAGCTCATCACAACGAGCGTATATCCGTAAAACCAAATGAGACTTTTTACGTTTGCAATATTCCTTTTGTTAACTTGGAAGGCAGAATCATCGGGAAGTAAGTGTCTTAATTGACGTTTCGGCGGTGTATAAGTCGCATATTTCATTTTATTTACGAATGTAACTCTGTCCATTGTTGGTTGCACAGTTAGATTTGTTGTTTGTGACATTCGCAATCTATATGATTCTCAACAGAGAACTTATTTCTTTCCATCTTGAATCTTAAAACTTCATTGAACAAAAAAGAAGATAAAACAAAAGATGAAGTGACTGGAACAGTTTCGGCTAACGGAAAGAAAAATGCTTGAAATGCATAGCTAATGTCGTGATGCTAATTTATTAACAACATCTTCAAGTTTAACCCGTAAAAAGTGTGGAAACTTCTTGTACCACAAAACAGCGTAACTTTTTCTGTTCAAAGCTTACGAAGTCAGTTTATGAACGTTGTAAATTATATGTTTCACTCGGTATTTCTTTTTTTTTTACAATAAAGCTTTTCCGGGGAGCGTGATTGTGAATTGTCAATTCTTTTTTCGGATTGTCATCTTTTAATGCCCAGTTTGAGAGTTAAGTAGTTCGTTAAAGCCTATTCTCTCTTTAATGCTATCCCTTGTTCTCATTCTCCTTTGTGCTTGACAATCTATTGCTACCACAAGGAGAAATTAGATTTTGATCATCCCTTTTTCCTATATCTAGAAAAAAGAACCCAGCATAGGTCACATTCTCACTCGCATGTACGTCGCTCTGTTCATGAAGATCAGGGGAAATCCAAAGAATCGGCTTCAAAACGCCTCTATCAGATGTTAGCGAGGAGAAACATATTAACGAGGAGAAGAAGAGAGCTGATGACAGGTCCACGTAAGTGATTTAAAGTACCCTATATGTCACTGATGCATACCATTTATGAATTGTTTGAGGAATTTTTTGTTTCTCCCTTGAAAGAACTTTTCTCGCCTTAAAGCGAAAGCTAAGCAATAAACTCTCTAGCCACCCCAGTTTTCATATTTCCATGCCTAAAAAATGCGATGTCTGGGCCTAACAACCTTTTAAGATGATCTTCCCGGCCACTGATTTGCGACCAGCAAATTTGAGAAGAAGGTCTAATCCGATACGCTCGGAAAACTTCACGAAAACAAAACTTGCTCTTTCATGAATTTACTAAAAAAAGCGCACTTGACCACTTCGACCCCGCCGGTCCACTCCGATGCGTTTTCACAATTTTCGGTTTATAAAACAATGCGTTTTCCCTACTTGAAAACTCGTCCAAACCTGCGGTTCCATGCTGCCGTTTTCGCAGTATTTTCTACTCACGCACTTGAATGCTCGAAAACGTTATGAGAAAACCTGTGCACGTTCTTGTGATACAGTGAATAAACGACGTCAGTATTCTCCAATGGCATAAAATGAAACTCCGGACAGCGTTTTCAAGTGTTTGTATGCGTATTTGATCGGTGGGCGAAAACGAATGAAAACGTAAGCGTTTTCAAACGAAAACGCGTCAGTGTGGACGGCGTCTTGGTCTTTTTAAATCGTAATGTCGTAAATAGAGCATTTATCTTTATCCGCTAATATCTGTACCGCGATTGAGAAGTTCTGTTTCATTTCTTTTTATTGAAGCCTCTACAACCCAGGTTGAGATAAAATTTAGGAAAAAATGGCTCAAGGAGATGTCGGACAAAAAAAGTTCACAGTACAAACTTATGGACGGCAATATAGTTGACGCGGTAAGTTCTTCATACTCGCTACATCTGTAGGTAAATCTCTTGGTGACGTCATGGATCATGTATTTTGCCTGCTTAGTACAGGACGTTGAGCATATCATGCCAGATGCAGAAGAATTACCAACAGTTAAGGAGGTTGCTAAACTTGGTCATTAGTAAGATTTATAATTCTTTCAGTTTAAAATTGGAGATATTGGCTCCACTGAACTACAATATCATTTATCAACTGTGACGAGCTCAAAGTTGTAGATTGCCGGGTGTTCGAAACCCAAGAGAAATTCGGATTAACTATAAAACTAGGATCAAATCAAGTGAATCGAAGCTGTAGAGTTTGATAGTATCATTTGATTCAAAACTGAATGGTAAAATCTCTTAAAAGAAAAGCTCGCTGAAAACTAAATATATTCACTATTCGATGTTCTGGACCTAAATGGTGGAAAGAAATTAATATTGAGCGATTTAAGATTCCTAACTCGTACTCATATAAATATATTACTTCTTTCAATAATTAGCATGTTTATCTCTTTCTCTACTGCTACTTATTTTTTTGTTTATTCTCCTAGTTTATGGTATATGTTGTAGTTAAAAATTAAATTCAGGTGAAAATTAAATTAAATTAAACCCTTATGAGGGTTTGAAGACAGAGGAAATTGAGAATCAAACTAGGTTAAAATTATTTTTACCTGAATCTAATTTTTAACAATAACATTTACAGATGTGTGAATTATATATTGTGGGAGAAAAAATAAATAAACTACAAGTTCAACCCTACAAGCCTGTATCGTGGCGGCCTACTCTGATGACTGCCCACCCTGATGAGTGGGCAGCCACGAAACAGACTTGTAGGGATAAACTTGTAGTTTATTTGTTTTTTTCCTCCCACAATATTTACTTCGCTCTACTCCTATATGTATTGAGCACTGTTTTACGAAAATCAAACTTTAGACTTAATGTGTGAATTATATTCATGCGTTTGTTTCGTATTCTACATGGCAGTCACCCACCTAATTCAGCTCTATGGTTATTTCAAGTCACAAGCTACTGTGGGTGGTTTTGATTTGTCATTAAATTTGTATATATTTTGTGCAAATCACAGTACAAAAAAAAAACGTTTACTTGTCTTGCGCAAAAGCGTAGTCACATTCATATGATCCAGAATCAGCTTTATCGCGCTTTGGACAACCAGAGCCTTGTGGAGAGCAGGGATAGTTCAGCAGTGAGAGCAATTGCCTCCCATTAATGTGGCCCAGGTTTCGGTGCTTGGTTCCCAGGGTTCTTCGTCGGGTTCTCCGGTCTTCCTCCTTTCCACAAAATCCAACATCTATAAATTCCAATTTGACCAGAATATAGGACCCGCACGAAAACCAGAGAAGGCTTCCTCTTTAAATATTGTAAATTATTTATTGTTGAAGGGAAAGTGAAAAATAAAGAGAAAAGAAAGAAATAGAAGAAACTTTTGGGGTGTTTATGTGCCCATTATCTCTTAAACAATTTTAGATAACCACAGAACTCATTGGGGACACAAACTACCTTAGTTCTGCAGTGATGACGCTTAAGTGAGTAGAAAACTAATTTGATCCTTGCTATAATAATTTCAATTAAAGAGCTACAGGAATATTCCGCTCTGAAAATGGTAACATTTCACAACCCCTATCACATTTATTAATATTGACTAATAAAAAAATAAAATTAATTAACACGTTGAACATTTTTTGTAAAACAAAGCCCAATTACGGTAGAATAAAACTCTAAGCCTGTCAATGAGATTCCTAGAATGTGACCAGAAAGATTTTACCCAGTTACAGAGGAAATCTCTTACGTCCGTGAATACAAACACAGCTAAGGATCATTCAAATTAACACTATATATTTAAACGTTCTCTTACGTAGCACCTTGGCTACGCTGTACAGCTTGATTGTTTTTACGTTTTTGTGAAAGCTGTGGTCACTGTGCGGTCTTTCATATGAAAGCAACTCAACAGTACTTTCATGCAGCGATATTCGTTTTAGTTTTTAGTTTTTCATTTTTCTCCTCTTTTTTTCAGAAATTCCCAGGAGCCTAACTCAAGTGTGTTAGCAGACATCGAGCTTCAGTTTGTGTCCGACGAGCTGGATCCGATCAAACATCTCCGTGGTATAGTGTCTGGTGGACACATCTCCGGAATGATGGTCTATCCCGATTACTTCGTTGTCTTAGGAGGTAGGATCATTCGCCTGATTTCTGTTCCTCCTTATTAAGTCTAGTCTCCTTCACATTCGCCATTTGGGGTCGTCACGCAGTACACAAGGCTACCTCTCATTCCCACTTTGGGTGACGGCACCAAACTACGGCTGCGGATCAACACGTAATCGGAAATATTCAGTTTAAAGAAATTGTCTCGGGCTGAGATTAAGTTTGCATGTAAGTTGCAAAGTAATGCGACACTTGGCGGGCCGATTAGTCACCGAAAGATTTTGGACAACAAAAAAGCATACAGCATCAGAGCTTTTTCTCGTCCTTTCAGGAGGAATTTACAAGTCACTAAAAGGTGTTTTGTGGAGGCGCGGTGGCCTCATGGTTAGTGCTCTCACCTCCGGTCAAACGGTCTGGGACCGAGCCCTGGCCGTGGACATTGTGTTGTGTTCTTAGACAAGAGACTTAACTCTAACAGAGCCTCTCTTCACCCTTTTAATGTAAATGGGCAATGGTGAATTTAATGCTTTGGGTAACCATGCGATAGACTAACGTCCCATCCAGGGGGGAGAAGAAATGCTTCTAGTCGCTTCATGCTACAGAAACAGAGAATAAGCGCCGGGCTGATGGACCACTTGGCTCTTATGCTTACTAAAAGGTGTTACGATATTTTATAACTATTTCAGGCAATACCAAACTGGGTGCAGCAGGCCTAGAGAAAAGCAATACACCGCCCGGCCCTAGTTACCCAGCAAACTTTGCAACCCCTGGTAAGTAAAATCACATAAAGGATGTTTAACTTGTTGAATTCCTTGTTTGCGTTGTTCCACATATAAACTGATCAGGTCATATTTTCTCAATAACGTGAGCCGCCCTCGTATTAGACTACTGGTTCAACAATTAGCCTTTTTGACAACCGCTTCTAATTCTACAAGTTAAGATTATTGATTATAAAGCTGCGCCTTTTCTACTGTTAATAAATTATTTTCTTTTCTTGGTTTTAGTTAAAGACTTTCCTTTTGATGTGAAACTGAAGTTGCCCTGGCATCCCTTCCTTAGCGATATAAATAACTCAAAAACTAAGAGTATGAGTTCTTCTATTGAAGACACAGTGAGTATCCTTCAGTGTGGAATTGCTATCTTAGATCAGTTGGAGACAGAACGACACAAATATATGTATGCCCGAGTAGTAACCTTTACGATGCCTAGATCATGTATGTGAAACTGAAACAAAAAACCGGTAAAATTGTATCTTTTTGTTTGCATTTCTTTTAGTTAAAAAAAGCCTTTGCTGGTGACCCATCTTTTATCGATGTTAAAGTCATCGGCTACAAGTAAGTGCAACATTCGTTTATTGATTTGGAAAAGCAGATTAGCATTTAGCTAGCATTTGGTTCTCAGCAATCACAAAAACGAGACTAAGCAATAGCTTTACTCCCTTCTCTATGTTTCTAATGGATAAAAACACTCCAAGGTTTTGTAGAGATGCGAAATAACCTGTTTTTCTTGAAAGAATCATTTCAGTTAGCAGTTGCCAGCGGTGTAGCTATGCGCCCGAAAATCCCCTTTTTGTAAGCCCTTTTTAGGCAAACAACCTACAACAGGTGGCGAAAGCGACATGGCAATCTGGTGAGTACCCTCACTTTGACACAGTGTGACCCCCCTTTTAAAATTCCTACCTAAGCCCTTGGACCCAGTCTGAGAACGAGGAACGCGTAAGTTCCAGCATTTCTACTCGTCTTTAAAACTTGATCTACTTGAAGCTTGTAACAAGCGGTTGCTTTTACTATAGTGCTAATACTTCCAACAAATCTTCTCGAAACTCTCGGCTTGATTTGACATCTGAATCTTCGTCTCTTATCAGTCAATTCCCTGATGGCAGTCCGCATGCGCGCATCGTACTTCGATTTAAACCCGATAGCACTGATCCGGAGGAGATGTTAAGGAAGTTGGTTACCGGCGGTCATTTAGGAGATGTGGCTATCTTTAACGATTACTTGAGTAAGTTCATTTTTTAGTGTAAGCTGTCGCTACAACTTTAAAACAAAATTCACATTAAAACTGATTGCAGGATCCATTTTATTTTTACTGACATGGGAGTCGCATCAATGATGTAACATCTTCAAATGATTTATCATCAGACGCCAGCTATCAAAACCTTAGATGGTTTATTCTCGAAACCCCAAAATACTGTATCGTAAAAATCTAAAAGGTTATCCATTTAGCCGACACACTCCAAGTTAAAGAAAATGCAGGCCTGTAAAAATTGTATGTAAAAAGACACAAAATTAGTTAATGATTGTTCTACTAAGCTTCTGTATTTCAAACCATTGACTATAAAAAGTATTTTTTTTCTTCAACATTTTAATACAGTGCTCAGTTTCGTTGCACTTCCAGAGAGCGCATTAATCTAGTAAAGGTTTATACTTTGTTTTTGGTCTAGTAACTTGACAAGCTTAAGGCAGTGCTATGCACAATCAATTATTCTTTCTGACGTTGTGCCTTTTAGACGGTCAGATACCTCCGGCTTCTGCTCCAGCTTCTGCTCCAGCTTCTGCTCCAGCTGTACCACCTCCAATGACCCCTCTCCTCACCGCTCCTGTTGCGAACGCCACCGTTGCCCAACCTACAGCCGCTCCTGTTGTTCCTGTTGAGAACGTAACCGTGGCTCAACCTACAGCGGCTCCTGTTGTTCCTGTTGCAAACGCAACAGTGGCCCAGCCAACAGCCGCTCCCGTTGCGACTCAACCAACCCTGGCCCAAACACAGCCTGCTACCGTCCCAACTAATGCTTACGTTCAATATGCACAGCCTGGAGAATGTAAGTACTACTGGAATGATTGGGTCCGAAACAGAATTCCGGTAATGTTCTATTGGTCGTGTGATGCCAGGACGTTAAGCTTGAATCCTTTCAAGAATTTCAAATCGTCAAGAAGTAATTTAACATAGGCCATCATTGGTCATCACTGAAAACAATGGTAGCACACCGGAATTATAAAATAAGATAAATGAGATTTAATGTTTTTTCCATAGTATAAAGATTTAACAAGGTAGTGCAGTCCTGACAGGGAATCTTCAAACTACATTGAATTATTTTTTTTCTAACTTGACATGCTTGGTTTACATGTGACATAGCTTTGAATGGAACTGTGAAGTTAAACGAGTCTTGGTACGACTATATGGGAAGTACGCAAAGTTCGACATTCAAGATATTGGCAGAAGATATCGAACAAGCGGTGAGCACTCGATATGATATTTCAAGGTTACTTAATGTACATACTATCTACTCGCAAGACTGACCGAATGACTGACGAACTGAAGGACTGACTGACCGAAGGACTGACTGACTGATCAAGGGTGACAATCCGTCGGGAGGGATGGCTGCCTCTCTGTCACATGTTCTAGTTCATCCGTCCTTCAGTCTCCCAGTGGGTTGAAAGTCAGATTGACTAACTAACGTACGTAGATATTGAGAGACGGTCTGAATGACTGACTGACTGACTAACGGACTGTCTGTTGGACTGAATGACTCACTCACCCACTCACTCACTAAATTAGAAGGACCGAGGGACGTAGCAATTAGAGGCTCCTAGTTAAATTATCGATTGACTAACCAGCATTTTAAAAAAAATTGTTATTTGACATATTTGGCATAATCTAATTGCATTCTATTTTGATGCATTGCTGCACAGATAAGAAATGCTTACTCGACTTACGGATTTACCGTCACGTCGAACGTTACAGGCCTCAGGTGAGTCTCTTCAACAATTAAATTTTACATAACATTTTAACCGGCAGACCTTCAGCAAATAAACCCATTGTCCTTTTTTGTATTTTTTCCTCTTTAGTGAGACACCTGATCGTGAAGTATTAGCCTCATTCATAATCAACTTCCCCCCCGGACAGACCCCTACACTCGTACCTCTGCAAGGGTTTGTTCAGGGAGGACTTCTTGGTGGCATCCCTGTATTCCGAGACTCTGTCCAGCAAGCAGGTTTGTTGGCTTATCAATTGTCAAAATAGCGTCCGTTTAGCATTTAAAATCAAGCTTACACAAAAACTTGCTTATTTTTATGTAGGTTACCCTGCTGCTCCAACGAATCCTCCAACGAATCCTCCTCCATCGTATCAACCAACAAATGCCTCATCAGGTGCGTAGCTGTGTCGTTTGATTAATGCTAAAAAACAGTCACGTGTTTGGAGCTGTTGAATTCCCAAGCGCTGTTTCACCAAAAGAAAACCTGTTTTAGGAAGGCAGTCATCACTCAAACTTTGTCATTGCTAGCTGTCGCATTATGCAAACGCTTTATAGGTTCCCTTCTCACTTTAAATGAAAAGCGCTGTTTAGGTGATGTTGTAAGATGGAGACAAGCAGGGAAAGTGAAAGAAGAGGGAGAAATTTGGTCATTCAAGACAACGGCGTTGATGAGATCCTTTGCGAGATAGTAATAATAATAATAATAATAATAATAATAATAATATTAGTAAGTGGTTATGCACTTAGCGATACAAGTCACTAGCATCCTATACTAGTAGCATGTAGAGGCATCCTGCATGTTGCTCTTTCTCCCTAAAACATCTCTCTCTTACTTTATGCTCCTATAAAGAGTGGTTCTGCGACAGGTTAAAAACACCCACGTAAACCTCGAACCAACGCTAACTACCAGGTCACTACCCATATTAGGTATGAACTAACTCATTTTATTTTACCTTACCAATTCTCCAGTTATGTCGAACACCTCTGTCTATCCAGTTCCCGCTTTTAATACCACTGTTGCCCCGGTCTCACCTTCAGCTCCTACAGCATACAACGCTACAGCAGCTGCTCCAGTCACGCTCCCAGTACCTACAGCGGGTGTCTCGAGTCCAACACAAGCAGCTTCCAATGCGTCTGCAGGCCCAGTGATACTACCGACCGGTTCCGGTTAGTAGGATGAATTAATAGAAATGAAAGCGAAAAAGTGGAGATGGAAGCGGAATAGATTAATGTGTACGTTCAATTGAAACAAAGTTCAACAAAGTTCGGTTGGACGTACTCGACAAGATTTAGAGCTTTAGGGATTCTGAATGAGACTTTCCTTTCACTCTCATCGATGTATGCTTAAATGAAAAGCGAGTTGGCGTCACTCCACACTATCGTACTGTAAAACATGCGAAGAATTTAGATGAATTTTATGAAAATTTGAGCAAATACCAAATTTGATGAAAAGCGTAAGAGAGGATATGAGATGGCTGGCGATTACAAGAGAGTATGGCATAGTTCCCCTTAATTCCTCTCCCTTGTTCATTTGCTGCTGAAACTGCACATCACATCTTAGGGCGACTGATTCTTACTCCAAAGCACTTGATTTAGTTATGTATCAGCACGTTTTGTTTGCGTTTCAAAGAGGAGTCTATAACAATTGCACTTCTTGCATGCTTTCTTATTTTTTCCGGTTTTACAGTCACTCAGAATAATACAATGGTCTCTAACACATCTAACGTGGCGTCTGATCAGTATGGTAAGTTTAAAAAAGTTCAGTTACATTCCCATTTACAAGTTCCAATTGTTAACATGAAAAATATCAAGATTGTCTGAACGGGACAAGCTTATCGCTCAATATGTAGGACTGAACATCGTATCGGATTGGATTACGAAGCAAAGAGACTGTACGAACTGTCCCTTTGTTTCGGCGCGCACACAAGAGCACAGGTTATTGTGATCAAGCAAACGTTGTATAAAAGACACTTTCCTTTGAACAGCAACCAGTGATGTATATTTTGTTCCTCCTGTTAGTTGTTATTCTTCAAGCTACAAGTAGTTGTCGTCCTCGTAATTTTATCACACCCTACAGCTTTTGCCCAAAGAGCACTGGTACCGAATTAAGGGAAATGCCTGGAACCATTCAATTCTCAGAACTAACTTAAAAATAGTTGGAAAGCATCTGAAGGGTAATTGATAATTGCTGTTAAATATGGTAAGGTTTCTTAGCCACCTTTTCTGGTTCCACCTGACACAACCTGCACAAATTGCTAAAAAATGGCTTATTGTTTGTTTTGTTTTTTTTAATCCATTTCCAATACAGGACAAGTTTCTAATGTTCCAACTCAACCAACGGGTTTCGATAAACTTTCCACACCACCTGGTTATACTGGAGGGCTCATTCCTTTGCCAGAAGGTATCACATAAATGGTTTTTAACTTACTTTATTTATTAAAAATATTCGCCGCGACCCTAATAAAATTTCCTGACTCTTATTCGAAGGCGACGGTGAAAAAAAACTCGTTTAAACTTCTCCAAATCAGACATCAGTTGCATTCCTTTTTTCCCCCTTATAGGGGAGTCAGTAGATTCAGGTGTCAGGTACATTCAAAACCTTTTTAGATAGGCGCCGCTAGCGAAGTATAAAAAGGAGGCCATTACTAGTAGCGTGCAAATCCCACACTAAGCCACGGCTTGTTTACAGACCGGCCTAGCTTTAGGCTTATTTTCCCGCGAAATAGGTAAGTTCCGGTCCACTTGAGTACGCATCGGTAACGATTTGTTTTTTAATCTTAAGATGATGAGGGAAGTTAAAAATTAGGTCCCATACTTGTGATTGGTCACTGAGGTTCCTGCTCCGGTCTGAATTCGCGGTAAATTCAAGCTAAAAATAGATCGTCTAAGAAAACGCCATGACTGGAATATGGGGTAGTTGGATGCTCCCAGTGATGGGCTCTTCGTATCAGCACTGAGTTTTTGTTTAGGGGTGCAGTGGCGCTTATTCGATGGAGTCTCTTAACTTATACGAATACTTTTGCCTTGAAAGCAACGCTTATTCGGTTAAGTGCAGCTATTCCAATTACCATTTTATATAGTTTTACTTCGAGTATCGTTATACATCTTCATATCCATTTCAGGAATTCCAAAGTCATGCGCAGAAATCCGATCATCTGGGATTGGAACCCAGGATGGCGAGTACGTAATTCAAGCACGGCCAAACTGTCACTTGAATATCATTTGTCAAAATATGGATGAACCCAACCCGATAGAGTTCCTTGGTGGCCCCCAGCAGAGATACTGGCTGTACTGGCATTATGCAATCCTTATAAAGTTATCCGCCTACGATAAACAGCACGTGGACAAGAGAGCTTGCCTTGAAAACACGGGTAAGTTCTGTCTTAAAGTTGAGCACTGTGAAACGTATATCTCTTATTGCAATGCTGATTTAATTGCTAGAGTGCCTCCTTTGCAACAAAGCCCCTTAGAAAAGGCCGCCCTTCACTTTCCTCCTCCTCCCACCCCTCCCATTGAACTAAACAATACCTCACAGAGTACTGGATAGTTTCTAGTTGAGAACGACTTATTTGGATGGTAAAATTAACCAATTAAAATAAAATCATGAAAATAGATAAAATAAAATAAATATAGATTTTTGTTTGGACAAATGGAGAAAAAAATATACAATAGTCCGTCTCTGAATAAGCGCCCTCCCTCGAGTTTCTATAGTTATTTGGGTCGCAACCTTTAACCAGAGCTTTAAGCCCGCGAGATAAAGAAAAAAATTAACAAACTTTTTTTTTATGAACAGCGGATGGTCGCCAGTTTATCACCAAGGTGATGGACGCTGGAGTGAGGCAAGGAAATCCTCTTGTTCACTGGAAAACCAATATTAAACACATGATCAACAGCTTTATTGGCAAGATGAAGAAAAAGAGAGACTTACAGGACATTACCTTAAGTACTAAAGCTATGAAAATTTACAAAAGGTGAGTTCAGGTAACTGATGTATTTGATCTAATATTTAAAGTAAAGAGTCGGGAACAAGTGTCGCATTCGGCAAGTCTTGGTTCAAGCATTCCAGAGGTTTCCAACGTGTTATTTTAAATAATTTACGGCGTAGGCAGGAGATGGGCTCCTGACGTAGGCATGAGGACGGTTGTGACGTGTCAATGCCTCATCTTGCCAAGCAACTTCGGTGATAAAATCCCCGAGCTCAGTGTCCTTTTCCCGACTTCAACTTTACTTGCTTGCTGGCTGAAACGGGAAAAATGATCTTTCTTTCTGAGACACGATAAGTGTAGGGTGCCAAATAACCGACTTACTCCCCTGGGGGAGAGGAACTGCAAATGGTGGGTGTTGACCTCTAAACCGTTCTCCCAAGAGATTCAGAAAGACTAGAGTGTCAGATAACAGATTGCTTCTGCATTGCAACGCCTGTATACTCTTAGATTGCAATATCGCCTAGTAACTGTGTTAACATCAGTGTAACGGGATAAAATATGAAGAGATTAACGATCTTGTTTTTATTATTCATAGGTTTGCCCCTTGAAAGAGTATTGCCTCGAATATCAGACGAGTGGGAGTATGATTGTGAATCGTTCGTATTTTTTTTCTCGCATTAAAGTGTTTTGTCGTTTGTGAAGGAAGAATATTTTAAATAGACATCTATTTATTTTGAAAAAGTGCATTGTTTTTCAAGATGGCGTTTAAGTCCCCTGAAGAGTGCTTAAAGATTTCTTGGATATGCCGATGCAAATGTTTTTCTAACAAAATGAATAAAACTCTAGTTTGATTTCCACGTTGTCAAGAGGGAGAACCAACTACAAGTAATTTGGAGTCCGTAGACAAACAAATAAGGAACTACTCCCATTTTCTAGTTAACGGCTGACAATGTTTGGCAAATTAAGTAGTAAAAGTGAATAATTTTGGATAATTTCTTAGCAAGCGTTCGCCGGATGGACTCACACCCATTCAAACACTCTATGACAAAGTACTGATGTACTGAAAGTAATTTATTAGATGCACTTTGTTCACTGATCCCATTATTATTAAATTGTAAGTACATTTAACTTTAACCAGTCTTTCCCATTTCTGGAAATCGATTTTCATTGGCGCCTATTCAACACGTGATGTAGTTCAGAGGAAAATGATTCCATTGGCAATTACCTGCTCAAGATTTTAAATCTTATTTGTTTTCGTTTGCCGTCTTTCCTTCTCAACTGAGAGTTTTCATTGTATGACTTAAGAAACCTCAATCCGCGAGGAATGGAAGGAACAGATATAATAATGGCAATGATTAAAAGGGATGTTATGAAAAAAGACAATGTTCACCGTGTTTCAAGGGGCAGGTTCCACACCTAATTGACGATTGCAATGTTTGCTATATTTGGAGTCTTCTTGTCCCTCTAAAGAGTAAACCATGTAGTCTCTAGATAGAAATGTTTATGAACAGTGAACGATGTTTCTTTTTTAGATATTGTTTTTGTTTCTAGTCTCACGAAGTCAAATGGTTGTATGTCAATTGTTATTTTTTCTCTTATCGTAAGCAATAGTTTTAATAAGATCTGAACGATGTTTACCACAAAGACAAAACAATTAAAACTTTATTTTGTCTAGAATACAGTTTGTCTTGTCAATCTCTGTGTATTGAGGAACAGACCTCTTTAAGAGTGGTCTTTCAATACCGTCAGCGGTCTATAAATCCGATATGTGGCCAACGAGTCCGATATATGAGTGGTACAGTGAGTGGTATATTTACTACTATTATTAAGTAACTGTCAATTCCAATTATGTTTACTGTGTTTTGACCAATCAGACTATTCCTGCTGGAATGCATTGAACTGATGTATTTTCTTCTACATGTAAACAAGGTTTGTCTAACGCGAGTAACATAGAAGACCACTAAGTTCTAAACTTGATTCTTCAACTTTCGTCCCCAAAAATTTGGACCTGATATAAGACGTCTTTCCATCCCTTTATCTTGCGACCTGCTGGTAGCTAGGAGTCTCAACGAAGCAGAGAAAAGTACATAATATTTCCTGGAACAAATAATAAAAGTACTCACCGCACGGGGGGGTGGGCGTCCGTGTATCAGCTCTGCATTGCTCTGAAGGGAACGAGAACATTCAACATAGCTGAAACAAATTCAGCTATTTTGGGTGTTCTTGTTCCCAACTGAACAGAATGTGGTACAATTATACGTCGTCTCAGCCGTCGTCGTCGTCGGGCGTACGCGCCCACGAGCAATACTGCTAGCCATGAGAAAATCAATTCATGGGTTTCCTTTGCTTTCCATATATGGGTATAGGGCTCCGCTATACTCCGAGATTTAAAAAAGCTATTAGAGTAAACGCTTTAGTGAACCAGCCTATTTGGCCTGTACCGAGAAACGTTTGTCTACTAATTGGCTCTATAATAAGTGTCTGGGGATCTAGAAGTTCCCGGCTGGGTTGAACTTTCCAACAATGGCGCTACAAAGTTTAACTCCACGGGGTCGGGCGAACCGGCATTTATAATAAGCAAATATCATGCTATACTTTTTAGTCCTTTTATGTCACAATATTGTTTGGTTTGAAATATTTTCAAAAGAGCAAGAGATCTTTCGTTTATATTCAGTATTGCCTTTGCAGACTAGTACTTCGTTTTCACGAAACCTCAAGCTTTCCTACATTTACTTCACATATCTTTCTCTATTATCCAGGCGTTGATAAAAGAAAGTCATTAATTTTTTTACTAATTTTCCTAGCAAAACACTGCTTTCATTCATATTCAACTATATTTCTTACAAGACGAACTTTCACGGTTTGATAAACAACCCAATGAAGCGTACATTATCGGAGAAATCGGTCAGTTGAGAAAATATTCTCTTTGTTGAGTGTTCAATCATTGTTTTCTTAAAAAAAAAATGGAAATTTGCCGGTAGCTTTAAAGTTAAACCACCATTTTAAGTTGACGCTTCCATTAGACGGAAAAACTTCCTTTCAATTAATCTGGATAGGTCTTTGACGACACAAACAACTATCAACTCCTCCACCTGTGTTGAATTTACACGGTAGGAAACCTTCACTTCGTTTGATAGACAGAAAATGCAAAATGTATGGAGCAGTGACTGAATAATAATGCGGCCGGATAACCGTAGACTAAGGTTCAAACTACATACGAAAAAATTTAACACATTTGTAACCGCATTCTACGGCAACGGTTTTTCACGTTTTCACCCAAAGAAAACGCTTGTAGGTTCACTAAATCGATTTATAGCATAATTGCAGTGATGTAAAGAATCTCAAATGAAATATTAGCTTCTCCACTACTCGTAGTATGTTACTTTTGCCCAAAGAAGCTCCTTTACTGTGAAACAAATTCGAAAATATATTTCTGAACATCTAACCTGACTTACCCCCGTCTTGGTCTTTAGAAGGTCTCGGAAAAAACGAAAGAAGCCGATTCATTGCTAGAAAAATCTGAAACAACAAGCACGCCGCGCCGTTTTTGAGTGACTATGCATGTTTGCGGAAACAGCACGCTGCTTTCAACGAAAAAATTCGGCCAATTAAAACTAAGTAAACACCACTCAACTACTTAAAGCTGCATTCACTCTGGTCGGCTTGTACATCAATGGATTAAACCACGGTAATTAAACGACAATTAATCTGCAACTTTGAAAGCGAACACTGAAACGTTTAGATAAATTACTTGTCGTTTTAGAGGCGTTTCGTCTTTCCACAAGGGCATCATCCCCAAGAACTTCCCTTCTCTATAGCCCGAATCGATTTGACATGAATAAGTTTAACTCGCGAGAGAAGTTTAATGGAGTGTTTTTAAAAATCAAATGGACCCTTTATTCCTGTGTATACACGGTTAGTACTTTACGCTTTTAGCACTTTCAAGTTCGCAAACAAAGGCGTGTGATGTCCATTTAACATTACACGCTTTTTAAGCTTTCTCACGAATTCGTTTTAGAGTCCTTCCTTCAACCATTAGAGCTACTCGCGCTTAATGCATCTCTTACCGAACATCGAGGATGCTTTTATTTTGAAGTGCAAAGCTTTTAAACTGGAAGTCGGTTTGTTTACTTGGATGTTTCTGTCGGAAAAAATATGATTAACGAGCTTTGGGATATTTAACCACAGGAAAAAAGAATAAAGCTCGGTTGAAAGCGAGGAAAAAAAAGACAATCCGGAGTTTAGTTCGTTTTGATTAATGTTATTTTGCACTATCGAATTTTGAACATCAATGCCTTATTCCTTCGTAAATTTTTTCATTGACGACACCTTCAAAAAAACAGGTGCCGAGAACAAATACATTCGTCGATATTGCCTTGTCTAGATTCTCAAAAATAACTTTAAAAAGAACACTCTGTGATCGGTAAGGAGAATTAATATGTTGTACAAGGCCTCATCAAAATTCTCCTATTCATTGTTTTTACCCTTTCTTTTGTCAATTCCATTCGAGAACTTTAATTCGTTTCAGTTGCTTCTCATGTGGCCTCAGTGGAAATTTGATTATACAGTACTCGTCTTAACAATTGATAGATCAATGCCATGAGAAGATGATGGTTAAAATTGCTTATTTTCATATTTTACATCCAGCAGAGCTGAAAAGGTAAATAATTAACACAAATTCGGTGTCCTTTCAATTCAGAGAACTCCACTTGAATAAATATCGTTATAACCCTGAGGCCAAGAATAAAAAAGGTTATCTCCTAGAAAACCAATCCGCAGTACTGAAATTTTTTTCCTACGTGTGAGCATTCACGACTTTAATTTTTTTTCTACTATAAAGCATCCGGTTCTATTTATTGAAATTCCTTAAGCCTCTCTCCAACATTTTTTATTTTTAGGTTTTTTGGTTGAGCATTCAAAAGTCACGTTCATTTTTTTTTTCGAAACGGCTTCGAGTAAATCATTTTTCGATGCTTCCTTTTTGTGCGTTTACATGTCAATCAAAAGTGTGTTCTTGCATAATATTGATTGCCGTAGTAACACAAATTCAATGCCATCATCCGGTGCAAATAGTGTTACTTCTGTTATTTCACAACCAGGCTGGAACATATTTCATGACAGATGTACACAAGAGGCTTTCCATGTTCTGCCTCAGTAAGGGTCATATTATAACTATTTGATGCGCCAGTCAATGGAACCCCACCCTTACGATCAACACCCGCGTTCATTCAACCACTCTATAATGCCAGTAACGCCCACTAGTGAAAGTTCTCATCCTCTATAATCTATATCAATTTACTCTCTTTATACGAGTAAATAGCTGAACCTTGCGCTTAGCTGCCATAAAATAGGTCTCGAGTACTTTCGGCAAGTTCACCTGCCAAACAGAAAGCAACGGATAGGGGTAACAATGAAATTACATAACTCTCACGGGCTGAATTAAAACTTTCCTCCTTAATTAATGCGATACGAAATAAGTATTATATGGCTCGTTGTTGGATGTATAAACAGAGTTCGGCTTGTGACAGGATTTTTCTGCAGCCTTTTGTAATGATGATGTGCTGCAGCATTTGATTATTTGCCATGCTTGTGCTTCAGTAGGCACAACTCCTGATCAGTCGGACGGAAAATACCAATTACTCTCATGTTACACTTCCAGTGATCCCATCGAAAATGATAACCTTACTGGCATGGGCCAGGAAAGCAAATTCAGCACAAAGGTAAGAAGGGCTGGTGAATGACAAGGCTGCCGAGAAAAGGCGAGACCGACACCTCAGTTCTTATAGCTTTGTAAAAAATACAGACTGTGAGAGAGCTTTGTAAAAAAAATCGAGACTGGGAGACTCACAAGTTAAAACCGACAAGAACACAAAAATGCGAGAGCAGTGAAATAGAACAAAAATTTTGCGACTCCCATGTTTTTCGCCACCCCTGAAAATGTAACCGCGTGCAGAAAAAGGTGAGGGGTCAGAAGTTGAAACCTTAAGCTCTAAGCAGTGAATGTGAGGTACGTTTTTTGCGCCATAAAACTCTCAGCGCAGACCTCTCGACAACGACTACCACAAAGCCATTCATTATACGTCCTGTGCACGATCATGCATGTCCGCTAATTACTGATCCTTATTTTCATATAGCGCGATCGTTGCAGGAGCCTGGTTATGTTGAGCGAAAACCTGTAATCGCTACTCAGTCGGCAATTCATATGAAAAATACTTACTTGTAACTGTTTGAAGGCTTTGTTGACTGACAGTATGAACACAAAAAAATAGCATTGCATTACTGTTGTTAATTTTGGTGTGGCAGCTAGAAAAAAAAGAAAAGGACTGAAAAAAGGCAGTAATAAG
>Ga0126337_10000360_pt1 | contig 21937 bp, 5 predicted proteins | sample DipCmetagenome_FD_92527 | JGI IMG/M metagenome (GOLD analysis project Ga0126337, IMG submission 92527) | Coral microbial communities from La Bocana,Puerto Morelos, Mexico - Diploria C A metagenome | ecosystem: Host-associated > Invertebrates > Cnidaria > Coral | place: La Bocana,Puerto Morelos...
ACTTCGCCGCCAAGTTGTCTCGTGAATTCAATGACGGGAAGAGCAATACTGCAACGGTCTTTCATTCACTCGGCACGTATTCAATAAATCGACACTTCCGAATTTTGTTGCTTTCCACAGCGCAACATACAGAGACTTGATTTAACAAAAGCGTCACTTAGAAATAATATAGAAACAACGAAAAATATAGAGAGAAAGACTTATGCAAAACAGCAGCTTTAAAATGATTTCCAGTTCACCTGGCACTTTTGGACAAGGGTCAGCGTTGTTTTGTGGTCATCAAAAAAATCATATATTATAAAAGACAGACACTATTGTTTCTAAGAAGCAACCTGTCGAGCAAAAACCGATTTTGAAGGAAGAAAATGATGCGTAACAAACCCCGAAGAAAGTTGAAAATGATTCGAACCATAGGGGCACAATATCATAAAATTAGCCTTCTTCTTTAATCACCGTGGGGCGCATCATGATTGAGTCCAACTTAATTCCACAATGTGTGTTCAGTCAAACGAAACGTACACTATGCAACTAACTGCAGCCTGCATCCTAGCTTCCATTGAATAGAACGTGACAAAATGTTCTTTGATTGACAACTAATCAAAGTTTTCATAAAGATGTTGAGACACGTTCTGTCAATTTATTGTCATTTGACCGATCCTCTGTTATTCTTATTTACAAGGCATGCTCAAAGTGCCAGAAGCAACGCATTTTGCGATCGTCAACTGCAATAAATCGCCATTACACATTGTTCTGAGTAATATTTAAGGCATTGTCCGCGTATATTGTTCCTCCACCTCGATAACCTTTTCTTTACAAAAACGAAAATTTATTTTGTGTCGACATTGTCCTTCGTTATTATTTTACTTTATTATTTTAGATTTTTTCCCCGCTTTGGATTGGTTTGGTTAATACTAAACTTATCACTGGCACCCGTCAGTGAAAGTCTTATTTAATGTGCTGCTTATCGCACCTTTTCAATGCGCTTCATTTTAATTCAAAAATACTATATATTTTTTTTACATTATTTTGCAAAAGTTTTCTTCTTAAAAATTCGTTCATGTTTCTAAGATTAGACGAACCAATTGAACGCGAGATTGTTCCTGCGCATTAGACCGGATTGTCTTTCAAAGAAAGGATTTTAACGCAAATTTCTTCTGTTGCCATGCTTGTCATTTAAATGTTGACACCCGCCACTCCAGTATAACCCTGCCTATTTAATATTAATAGCACGTGAAATAGTAGTCGATGTAAACAAGATTTCGCATTTTTGTTTCTTCAAGTGCTAAGATCAGAAGGAAACGTACTTGACCCGTTCCGCAGGGCCCAACATTTTTGCAGGGATATTTTCAGAGATGTTGTTTATAACGGACAAGCCCGTGTCCATGAACGAATGGAAGGAAACGCAACGCGCTGAGGCGGAGAAAGTATACGCACGGAAGAGCTCGAACGAAGATGTGGAAATTTTGAGCAAGAGTATGGAAGCAAGCCAAACTAGTTTCGACCCAACGAAACAACAGACCGCACCGCCACAGGTAAAAGGCAGCAGAATTCGTCGCCACTCCTCTTACGAGCCAGACCTGGACGATATCTTGGAAGAGGACGACAACGGGAACGGACAGGAACGTATGCGAGACCTTGCTGAAATACATCGAGAGCGCGCGCGAAACTCCGGGATCTTGAAACGAGGTCGGGAAGGACGTACTTGGCGAAAAAGAAACTTTGGGAGCAACAATTATTCAAGACCGAGATCCTACACCGCTTAACTTTGGTTCATGGTCATCATTTTGCTTCAAGGTGCGAAAGGAAGGTGCTGTGAAACTTTTTAGTCAAGTCACGTGCTTTCGGAGCGCCATGTGCAAAATAACAATGGCACGAAAACAACTCGATCAACAGCCAGACTTGTAATTTGAATCCCACGGGCATTTAAAACACATTCACCCCAACATAATGTCGTTGACGAGACTGGAAATCGAGGAAACTCCTTCTGGAATCGTAGAAGAACTAAAAGCGGATCGAAACCCAATCATTGAGTTTGTAAACACTCATTCCAAATTCATGTTTTGAAATTTAAATCGCTCCATCGGGTCACGTATCTGCGATGCGGTTCGCGAAGTATACCTTCATGTCTGTTTTATGTATAAATGAGATATATACAAACACTCGTCGCTCGATAGAAGGTACTTTACTGAGTTTTGACCACATTTTCAGTTGTAAATGTCGGTGAGACGATCTTTTTAAGGTAAGAGTACCTTTCGATTCCTTTTGTTTTGTCACCAAGCCGTGACCTCAGTTCACAACCGCAATGTACGTATCGTATTCGATAAACACGGTTTTCTTCTACGAGTAAAACGTAGCACGACCTGATTCATTACGTAAAATCAACTAAATTCTCTGTAAATAACAATGTACATTTGTACAAAGCATTGAAGGTCTAGCTTCCTCGGTTTGTGGATGAGCAGACCCCGTATGCAAATTTCGTTTGATTTATTTGTAAAAATGCGCCATAGGTGCAACAACCCGTGTAAAAATGTAGAAAAACAACCTCATTTCTAAAAGAAAAACGATCGAAAAAACAAAACAAATACGGCAATGGTTTGAATGTTGGTGTTATTTTGTCATCTTTGCATTTCTATTGTAATTCAAATCAATCCGCGTTAATACTAAATAGGGAGAAAATTATGCATATCGTTTTCATCGGGTCTGAAGCCGCTAATTTCATACGGTAATGGTGTGGCAACTCAAGAGAGAGCTTTGCTCACTCGCAGCGAGAGAGAGAGAGAGAGACCTTCAAATTAAACAAATAATTAAGTAAAACAAAATAATAAAAAAAATGTAAGTTTATATACTAAGTTAAGAATCAGTTCCAAAACATGCGCGTGCAATATGCAGTAAACCTGTACATTATACAATAAAAGCCCTACAGAAGATTATGAAAGACGCCGGTGTGGTCTGCTTTCATCTTTTCAGTGTACTTCCTGCTTTATTTTTCTTCTATTTTATGCTGTTTTTTTATACTACTTTATATATATATATATATGATATATGATTGGCAAATCTTGTTTTCTTCCAGCATAGACAACTCTTGGTCTGTTCTGTTTGCTTTTGCATTTTATTTTTGTTTTTTGGCTATTTCTTGTAAAGATCGGCGAAGTTGCATTGGAAAAGGCGTCCGGTGAATTTCCAGCTGGTGTTAACCTGCAGATTGGTTGGGATAATTATTCGTCTGCTTCAAAACATTGTTACCTTTTGACGTGAATTTCTGTTAGAATTACGTTGAAACGCTTAAGTTACGTAAGCCCTTAATTTCTGTAAAATCTAAATTGATCAAACATTTGCATATGAAAACGTGCACTTTTCAGGGTTCTAGTTTTGTTTTTTAGCGTTTTGACCAAAACAAAAGCAACGAGGAAAATGAAAGAACAACCGGCTTGTACGATGTCTGTGAGCTTTGTTTAGCGGTGGTGATTGACTGATTGAATACAAAAATTGCCACAAACCTCAAATTTCACTTTCACAATAAAATACGCGCAAATGAAATGTTATTGCGACACCAAATGTTACTTTCGAAGTGAAAATCAGTAAAATAGGCAATTGATATAGAACGGTGGTGAGCGTTCTAGTTAGTGGTATCAATCTTTTTCCATCTCTTTGGAGGTATTTTCTTATTTGATTTCGCCTACAGGACGGTATATTAATCTTTGATCATTGTGGCTGTGGCGCAATAAAAGCTAAGATTTGGTGCTCATAAATATGGTTGGAATACTAATAGGCTGGCCCCGTATCCAATTATTTTTGCGGCAAACCGTTGCCGCCGAAAAACTGTAGCTGTATCATGTCGGCATTTAGGAAACTTATCTCATGTACAAGTGACAATTTCAACTCTTTTTCAGACGGCGGTTTCACCAGTACAAGAGAAAGACCAAACATGTTGGCAATCAGAGCTGCAATCCGGTTTTTTTTTCTGCTGTTGGAAACTACTTAGTTTCCAGTTTCGACTGTCTAAAATGCAGCTGCCCAATCAATATTTCCTTCTATACAAGAACAAGGGAGTATTACAGTAACAAGGGGGTATGGCAGAAGAATATGACGCCCTAAACTCTGTAATGTAAAGGTTTCTGTGGTGAAACAAGCACACTCACAGCTCATGCACTGCATGTACAGTGGCCACAACGGCAGGGGTGGTGACTGGTTAATGCTAAAAGTCGAGACTAGCATTTTTCTTTGTTAGCCCCATACATTTTGACTTCTTCAATTGCGGGACCGAGACTTCAAAGTGTTTCAAATGCGACCTCAAGACGTTCGGACAACATTTAAGCTTATATAACAAAAAGATAAACAAATCGGTTCCTCGAGACTTTCTTAGCCTTGAAAAACAAATCGAGACTACGAGACGTACATTACCGCTAATAAACGAAATTACAAGACTCGTGAAATTCGGTGAAAATTTTTCGAAACTCTTAGCATTAGAAGGGTCATTTGCCACCTTTACTGGTAACTTCCTTGCACAGATAATGCAGTCGTTGCATCAAAGACAAGCTCAAAGGACGTCAGATCGATCATGCTACAATTATAAAGAGAACCATAGGTTAAAAACATCTGCCCGTTGTCAAAAAAAAAACACATTAGGCAGATCGATTCTGAGCATGCGTGAAGGTGATTAGCCATAACTGATGTTTTTGTTCCTGGTCTTACTTACTGACTGCTAAGAGCTTACGCCCCCTAGGCAAGACAATTAGTTTGAGTAAATGATGATCAAAGAAAGTCGACAAACGCAGCGGATAAAAACAAGTGTAATATATTCCAGATCAACGAGAGCTGTGACGTTTTAAAATCAGTATTTAAACATCCTCGACGGTCGCTGTTTGTTAAGACAATAGACACACATACGGACATAAATGTGGTTTTCATGATTCGATAGCTGTTTTACTTGAAAATTGTAATTAATAAGATTATATTATGGCGAAACTGAAAATGAAAAAACTTCCATATTCTTGAGACAAATGAGCCAATAGTACCTTTAAGTATTATGCTATTCGATATTGGCCCAATTGTCTGACATTGCTAGGATTAAAAGTTTTTGAATCATCTAATTACTATTAATAAACGGCTATATATATATTGTTTTCTTGGGGGCTTCGCTATCGATAACTCTGTTATTAACGAGACAGGAAAGTGATAGCAGACGCGTGCACCTTTTCTTGTTTTTTAACAAGTAATGCAATCTGTCGAACGAAAACAAGAATCTTTATTTACATACAAGTAGAGCAGTTATTGAAAACCAACAAAATATTGATTCAACTGTTCCCTTACGGTAAACATGACAATTTCTTTCTACACAATGAGAACAAATCTTAGTAACTCGCATCAATTAACGACCAAAGGAAAAGTCGATGCCTCTTTCGAGTATGCATTAATTTCCGAAAACATATCATCTGACGTAACATTATGCTAGCTCTAATCTAGGGCTAAATCAGAACAAGTCACAATGGCAGATTCAAATCACAGTGCAAAGTCTTCAACCTGGCCTCATGAGAGTTACAGCCAATCACAGCTCTAGTCTGCTGCTGGTGTCCAGATAACATCTTCCATTGGGTTTAAAATTATTTTTGGCTGGCTAATCACTTTTTTTTAATCGCTGGAAGTTGTTTCGCTGGTATCAAATTGTTTTTTTCGATTTGTCGACATGTTAAGTCAAAGAAATTGCGACGTAGTTACCAGCTGATCAAACTTATCTGTTCTGACGGTTAACGTAGCAATCGCACTGCTCGAACATGATTGGTGAGATCACTGACAAATTTGTAAAATTGTGAACTCTCAGGTGGTTCCGGTTGAATTCCATGCACTGTAGAAGTCCTTGCCGACCACAGGACAACGACAAACAGAATTCTCAAATGCCAAATCACCACTAGTTCCTTGTGCGGTCATATTGATACAGAAAATACAACGGTTATTGTGACCCATTAACGGTGATTGAGCAAGGATCACTAAACAGTTCACAGTGGCCATTTTCTGTGATTGCGCGAACGGCAAAATAATATGAGGCTCCTTGAACAAACTGAGTCATCGTACAAGCCATAGGAAGAGCGAGAGCATCCACGATACCTAAAGTTTCCCAATCTGCCAGACCTCCCGCTTCCGTAGCGACGGACATCACATAAAGTTCATATTTGACAACTTTTGATTCGTATTCACGGTTCGTTAAATCCCACGACAAAATAATTCCATTGTCATTTTGTTCTACACTAAGAACCGGTTTTATTGAGTCCAAATGTTTACTATCTTTGTCATCCTCTTGGTCGTCAAGGCTACCTATGGCTCGGGCCTGTGCGTTAAGCCTGTTTTCCAGTGTATAGACTTGACCAGAGTCATCTTGGTTAGTGATCGGCAACGTTTGGCTGCATTGATTCTCTTTCTCTGTATATATTGGTAAACCGACGGTGTTATTAGAATTATGGGAGGGCGTGCTCCTTGCTAAAGGTTGAGCAGGAGACGACTGATAACCACTGCCTCCCTGATAAGCATTTGAAACGAAAGGAGCATCTCCTTTAGGCGTGACTTTGCCAACGAGTTTCATATTAGAATCTTGACCACATCCCAACTGCGACCCTCTGACTGTTGAAGCAAGAGCATCGTTATTCGTTTTGGATTCGCCAGTCCAACGACTTACACACTGACGTTCTGGCCTAACATTTTTTGTTAGTGTTGTAGATGTAGTAGGAGTGGTAGTTGATAGAGAGGCATTTATTACAGCTTGCTGTCTATTATCTCTACCAGACAAAGATGACAGTTTCTGCACAACGTTTGTAGAATTTGTTTGAGTACCATTTTGCGTCGATAGCATAAATGAACTAGAAGACCTCATCGGACTTTGATTGGACGATAAAAAACTGGGAGCTGTGTTGGTTGTTAGGGGGACACCTAATTGAGAGGGCTGCAGACCATTCAGCAAGCCGTCAATCAATTGGTTAGGGCGTAAATGCCATTGGCTAATTTGTGCTGAAACAATTTGGTGAGCCTGTGGTTGCATCTCCTGGTGATAATAAGTACTATCTCCTACACTTTGAGGAGGACACTCGAATGGTTTATTGTATTGCGTTTGACTGGGAGTAGCTTGTACAGAGTGGTAATTTTTGGAACTCGTTGCATTATTGAAACGGACTAATTGTCCAGGAACAAGCGTCTCATTAGGACTTATATTTGGCGCTGTAAATTGAGGATTACATTGCCAGTGTGGCTGTGAATTCGGATGTGTTTTGGGGTATGTCCTGGTTCGTTGAAGCTGATTTGGTGCAGCAGGTGGGGGCTGCAAGTAGCCTGCTCTTTGCTGATAGTGCATTAACCAGGATTGTTGCAAGTGTTGTTGGTATTGTTGGTAATGCTGTGATTGCTGGTATTGCTGTTGTCGTTGCTGCTGTTGCTGTTGTTGTTGTTGTTGTTGTTGTTGTTGTGGTGGTGGTGGTGGTGGTGGTGGTGGTGGTGGTGGTGGCGGCGGAGGTCGTGGTATTGGAAGTGGTGATTGTTGTGACTGCTGGTGTGGTTGCTGATGCTGGAGTTGTGGTTGATGATGAACGTATCCCTGAATACCTAACATGCTGTAGTCATTTCTATGAGGAGCAATCTGCTCGCCTGGATTGTAATATACTTGACTCTGGAGAGGATGACCACGCGGCTGCTGATAAAAACCAGTCTGGGCAATTTGGTTCGGGAACTCTCTAGTTTCTTGCTGACGAATAGGAACTGATTGATCGAATGATTTTTGCATTGGGATGGGACAGTTCTGCGCTTCCATTTGGTGTGGCACTAACTGAGTGGGCTGTATAGGTGGCGCCAATTCAAAAGATTGCTTGAGATGTACAATTTCAGGAGCTGCTGGATGTGTGCTTCCGATTTGGTGTGATTGTTGTGCAGATTTTGGAAAGTTAAGACGACCTTTGCAGAGATTCTGTTGGTACTGATAATTTGAATGCGATGGAGCTATTTGATTGGCAGATGCTGCTGTTAAAATAGAATGCTGAGAGTTAAGAGATGGTTGCGGGACTGGAAGACATTGCTGCTGTGAAAAAGCTGAGGAAGAAACTGACTGAGTTGTAGCGCCCTGAGCAAAAGTTCGTGTTATGTTAGCAGACACTACCAATTGATCCTTGTCATGTCCCATCTGACTATGATTTTGTTGCTGCTGGCATACGGGCGTCGGAGAAATGTAATCTTGCCTTTTCTCTGAACTTTGGCTTTCAGCTGCGTTTCTTTTGCTTGAATCTGGGGAACAACATGGACAACCCTGAGGAGGTCTTCGTCTTCTAGGTGCTGTAACATCCTGGCTAGTATGAAGTTCGCTTAATTGAGTAGCCTTCTCACCTGTGGATTGGGAACGTTGTTTCTGCCCTAAAGCTGAGGTTGAATCTGGTATGCAGTTATTGTTTACGTTAGCGCACGAATCTGGTCGCATTTCGTGAAAACTTCGGATGCGATATTGGGAGGATGGTCTGTTTCCAGGTGCTGCGTTTTCTGGCTTGAGGTCGCCTTCTTCGGTCTGAACCTGGTCTTCTTGGGAAACCTGTGCAACTGACTCAGAACACTGGTCTCGAGATGTGACTTGTTGGTCGCTTTGCTTTGAGGAAGAAAGAGTATTTCCACTATTACTCGGTATAGTAACCAGTCTTGCTGTTGGTGAGTCATTTTCGTTATTTTGTAGTGAAACGTTGCGAGATGCATGATAAGTTGACTGAGTGTTACGATTACCTGCTCTCGGATGATGTGAGGGCGCAGGTTGAGGATGAGGAGGTTGTGGTACTTGGGTAGTTTGCTGGACAGCAGTTTGATTTACAGGAATGATGGCAGTGGAAGGAAGTACCTGCTGAGGTCGGACGGCGGCGATGCGGTGTACTGGCCCGGTATTAGTTTGTTGTATGTACGCAGGAACGCTACCTGAACAGGGCACTGCCATGCCCAACAGATTACCTTGCATTCCGACATTGTTATCAACGCTACGATTCATTGGCATATTGCTTGTCACTGAACTTTGTAAGGGTATGGTTGTGGTTTGCAAAGACCTGGCTTCGTTTCCTTGACAAACAGGCCTTCCATTTGATCTGTGGCCAAGAAATCGATGTTCTGGTAGTATAAATGTCTCGCGACAGTGTGCAGGTGGATGATGATAAGGCGTTCTAGGCACTAAACCGTCACCGGACGTAACATACTGTATTTTGGGGAGCGAGGCGTCAGCTTGGCTCCCTTTTGTAGAAGGAAATGATGTGATTGGTTGCTGACAAAATGCTAGCGGGTTTTGCATAGGTTGAACGTTAGAGGATGCACCGCACACTTTCACTATGATTGGTCCGTCCTCGGAACCGCATGAAGGTCTGCGTTCTTCTGAAGCAGTTGTCACAGGCTTCTCTGCGCCGTGAGAGGCAGTCCAAGCCCGACTCAGAATCTAAAAAAAATAGCAGGGGGTGAAAAACAAATTCCCAGCAAGTTTACATGTAGATACGATGGATCCAAAGAAAGCTCTGTTCGAGGATTTAAATTCGGCGCACTCTGCAACTTCTGGTTTTTTTTTATTTCTTTCCTTTCCCTTATTTAGTTTTATTTTTTGTTCTATTTTGTTCTGTATCGCTTCAAAGGACCTCTTTTGTAAATGCTTACGGTATTATGTGGACATCAAAAAGGACACACTTACCATTCCCATTGAGACTTGAGTGCCTCGTGATACAGTCGTAGCCGTCCTGTTCTCTCTCTGAAGACAAAATACACGTCATAACGTTTATACTATATCTCCCACAATGTTATAGTTGAAAAGCAAACTCACATCTCGATCAAATCCGTAAAGACGTTTCCAAACAGCGTTAAACAATACGCCATTTAACGGCGCAAGGACATAAATCATTTTCCGAGTGAACCAATTTAGTTCCCTTGCAATAGCAACCTGATCGTCGAAGCATCGTGTAAAAGACGCTCTACCTGTACTCACCTAATAAAAAATAACTATCGCGGGTAACATTGTTGCAAATCAGCGTGCAAACTGCCAAGCAGTTAGCCTGATGTTACTCTTTTAGCAAGATGACGATTTCCGTTGTAATCAGGTTGTTGGTACTCCAAACTATTTCTGGGTAATGAACGTTAGCCTCGTTGATAAAGCTTTCAAGATCATTAACAATGAATATCTACCTCGCTATAGAGATGCATAATGGATGTCTGAAGTCTGTCGGCTTTATCCTCCAACTGCATGTTTCTCCGTTCAAGAATGGCCACTTTACGTCGTAAGGCTGATACAGTTCCACTGTAAACTGCTGATTGCTGTAGTTTTAGCATTCGTTTTGCCACCAAGTCTTTCAACATCTGAAGATCAATTAACAGTCATAAGTCTAGTAAATGCTTCAATTCAGTGGAACCCCGATTTTACGATATGGTAAGTAGACAGCAAAATCATATCGTTACTAGGAACATTGCTATAACGAATTGGCGGCAAAATGGCTAATGTTATTGTCATATCTGGATATGGTCTATAAAAAAATCAATAAAATCAATAAGTTTTCGCAACATGGTACCTGCACTGTGTGTATTTTATTTACACTAATTGCAATGGCCAAATGAATCACAAATGCATCAACCAAAACATAACACCATGTCTATCCACAGTTTGTGCCCTAGGAACTTGTCACTCTTTTGCAGCACGTGATATTAATTACATCAATGTAACGTGAAAAACGTTATGCTTGGGTCGCTAGATTTCTGTCGTTATATCAGGAATATCGTTGAACAGAATATTGTTAAATCGGGATGTTGCTTTACATAGCTTACTGTACCTTTTGCAGGGACATGGAATGTTGATCGTTAAATCGACGATCGTAAAATCGGGGTTCCACTAAACCTATTTAGCCCACCCTGAACTTTTTGTACCAGATTTCACGGGTAAAGCTGGAGAGACGTTTTTGACCATTCATCGATCTTATCACCTGGTGAACTCTAAAACATCACGATAAACGAAAAACGTAATTTAAGAACTAACTTTGGAATTAAAAAGGACCAAAGGGCCCAGCTTGGTTTAGGAAAACTGATTCAGAAATTCACATATAATGATTGCTACAACTTTCAGTCTTCCAGTAATTTTCCATTAATTTTCACAAGCACGACCAACCAAGAATACTGCTTTCATCTTGTAATTTGCGTTCAAATGGTCAGGATCAGAGGTCCAAGATGGCACATCAACAGAGTCGATGCATGCGTCACCAAAGGGGATTCATTGGTTCCTTTGATTCACTATGATGTGAGTGATCTTGATTAACTGATCTTGATCAAGATCAACCAAAGGAGGAAGGCCATAAAGAGGACCAAGTGCTATCTATTAAACTTAAATCTAAAAATAATAACAATCTGCGTTATTAAAACGAAACCTCGAGTGGGAGCCATCTACACCCACCACGGTGGAGTATGAGTTTGTGTGTACGTCATTTAGAAGACTCTCCTGATATTATACCTTGCGAAATCGCCTTTTGAACATGTTACTTTCATCGCTTATTATATCATTCGTTTGTGCCACGCCATTCATCTCGTTTGGAAAGACACTCTGATTGGCACTGTTGATATCTCGTCTGTGGACACCTCTGAATGTATTTCTTGGGTTGCAAACCGGTTGTGCTCCAGGGCTTTGTGTTTGAAAGTCAGTAGATGCCTTCTCTTTGTGCTGAGATGATTGCCGCTGTACTAAAAAGCGCCGGCGCGAACTTCTTCGAACTCCTGACGTGTCTGTAACAGACGATAGAGATTCCAGAGAGGCTGACGCTTCAGTTACATGACTTTGGTCATCTCCTTTATGGGACTCCTGATTCTCCCGTGGGACAGAACAAATCCCATCGTCTTGGCTACCGTTTTTTGTTTGAATTTGTACATTACCATCATCTAAGGTAGCCTGTTTCGGCAACGTTTCCTTTAAAGAATTTTCACTGTCCTGTTGAAACGTGACGCAAGTAAATTCTGGTGTTTCATTATAATCTACTGGCTCTTGCTTGATGCGATGCAAAATGTTTGCATCCAAGTGTACAACAGCATGCCCTTCTATTGCCTCTTCCGCCCGTTCTTCATCTGCAACTAGGAAGGGAGAAATGTGGTTTAAATATAAAATATATAGAAAGGATCTTCTTCAATCTTCCCATTGAGACCACCAAGGATCGGCCACTTCACCAGCATCCTACCTTCTTTTCAACTGGAGTCAGTATACACAATTCCCAGCAAAACATATTCCACAGCACACCCTTCCCTCCCACAGTCCTTTGGCGACGTTATATATAGACGTTATAGAGAAAGCAGATACTCACCAGTCTCTCCTGGTGTTACAAGTCTCCTGAAAAGTAAAAGAAAAGATTTTTCCGTATAAAAAAATACCTTTGGATAGCCTCCTATGACTATTTGTGGAGTTAAAGTCCACTCCGTAGGAGGGGTGGAACGGTTCAACCATGAGGGAAAAGCTTAATAAGTATGATCGCTACCGTTATTGGAAAAAGCAACGAGGTCAAAATAAACTATACAGAACAAGGATAGGTTCATTGGTGACGAATAAGACGAAATGGAAAGGATTTAAACGTTGAAGTGCTTCCTATTTATAATAACGTTTTCTATAAAACTTCCATATTTCAACGCAAAAATAATATATTTTTTTTTATTTCAAACCCCCTCATTACGATCATTTTTAAACCCCTCTTTTCTACACTAATAAATCCATTTAGGGTTTGAAGTAAATAACTACGTACCGTCTTTTATTGGGAATTTCGACAGATTCCATGTTGTGAGCCTATATTGCAGTCACGGATTCCTAAGGACAAATCACAAACATTACACAATGACTGTTTTGCAGCGTCTCAATTGACCAACCCAAGGCGACTAACATAATCTTATTAATTCATGGGACGGTGTAGCCTGTTTGTAGTCTTTCTGAATTATCATCCCGTTGACGAGACATAACTAATAACCGCTCGATTACGGAACGGTCGACAGTCGTACTCTATCCAATTACCGAACTGCTGCTTGTTTGATTTTTATGTTTAACACTAGAAATAAGCAACGTTTAGGAAGTGCGGGCTACAACACTTTTCAGTCGAGGGATTTTTAATAGAAGTTCAGGGTTTAGTACGTTCTTCACGTGAAGATGTTTGCCCTATTTGTCGAGTATTCACGTGAAAAGAACATGGTAGACGTTGTCTTCTTCGGTTCCACTTTCGGTTCGCATCGAATCTCAAATGTTCGTCGAAAAAAGTTCAGCACTTGCTGCTCTTCTTTTGACATCATGGCGAGAATTGAGTATTCTTTTAAATTTTCCATTTTCGATCTTTCAGTAAAATGTACGTTTACACTCTAATGATGGCTTTGCAAATCGAGTACGCTGGCCTACGCGACCATCTTATAATAAAATTTTGTTCGAATGGAAATGAATTCTGATTTGTTTACGAGGATTTATCGATCGATTTTGGCAGAACAATTTTGCTTCAAAATCGAGATATGGCGTGCAAAATAGGTTGTGGGTTCTTCTTGAGCACGCAATTAACACTGATAAAAAACGCCTAATGCCTAAGTATTGCCCTATTTTCAAACAAGTGTATATTTTGCGGAAACTGTGGACTGTGAACCGTCGCACTAATACCCCGAATGTCATATCTGCATACCTTCCCATAATAGCCACGTAATCGGAGGAAATTTCTGCTGAAGGTCGAATTACTGCTAGTTTTCATTATTAAGCTGTCGTTTTGTTCGCTTGAAGACATACATGACCAAACACTGACACTAAATTTGATATTCGGCCGTTTTTCTTTTAATCAAAAAAGGTTGATTATGATTACTCCTGCGTGATTTACTAGTCAAGAAATGGATTCCGAATAAAATCAATTCGGATTGAGTTCGATTGCGTTCGATTTTGTTCGCTTGGTTCGATTATCGCACTCACAGCAAAAGGGATGTTCGATTGCGTTCGATTGAATTTTGGTTCGATTTTGTTCGATTAGATTCGCCGGGGTATAACTATTGGTGTCACTGATAATTCATCGATGCCAGTGATTATGTTTTGATTATCCATCGATTAGTCATTTGCTACCCCTGTAATTCTCTGATCTCAAGGGATTGGCGCTTGAAATGTCGTTCAAGAAATCAACATACCCTTTGATAGGTTTAATAGAAGAATTTGCGAAATTGAATTGAATTGCTTTAAGAGGGGTAAAAAATGATTCGAGAACAGAAGACAGTGCGAACATTTCACAGACTCTCTATTTACTCACAAAAAAGAAAAAGCGAGCGAAGCGAGAACGAAGCACACGGGGTGGGATAGTGGAATTTGCGACCGAAGGTCCCCACCCCTACCCAGTAAGCCTTCCGGTTTGCGCTTGCGTCCAGTTCTCTTACGATTCTTTCCGCGCGTTCAACGATCGAATAAAATATACGAGAAGTGTGAACACCGGGTGTGAACAGTCTTACGACAGCGAAGCTGCGGTGTGTTGGAATCTGAAACATGATCGGCATCGTCTGAATTTTTTTTCCAAACTCAAGATGGCAGACACAGGACACGGAAAGAGTTTTGTGCCAATCGACTCCTGATGACAAATCATTGACATCAATGACGCTATAATCATTTATCAATGACTAGATTTTTATGGAGCATCGATTACTCATCGGTTATTCATTGAGTTTTGGCAATACTTAATGAGTAATCAGCTGATTGCTCATTGATTAAAGCAGGACAAGTCGGATTAATATTAATCCGTGGATTGTAATAATAATAGATTATAATAGGGTTATCATAATCCCAGATATATTGGCTTTATCAACTGGGTTGACAATTGTCCACCGTAAAGCGATTCGAAAGTTGACGTTTCGAGCGTTAACCCTTAACCCATTCGCTCCGACGAGGAGCTAACGCTCGCAACGGCTGCTTTCGAATCTCTTTACGATGGCTAATTCACATTATCAACCCAATTGATAAATCCAGATTATCATGTAATACACCCCACCGACGCAACACCACTGTTTAATAGATTTTTATAATTCAGTAATAGATTAAGGTACGGCAAAACATTGGAAGAATTAGATTATCGTTAGTAATATCATCTGGATTAATATTAAAACTATAAGGAAATGTATTGAGATCAAACAGGAGAATTTGCGTGTTGATATTGGGGCTTAAAAGGCTAATCTCTGTTATAATCCAGATACAAATTCTCGTGAATGTTCGGATATAACAGATCTATCTATATGACAGATACGCTGTAGTACGGGATTGACCAGACATAATACTGATCACATCCGTTACATGGCAATCATTTGCATATACTAGAGCTGGTTGATACCATGATGTTGGCAAGTAAGTAAATAAGTAAATAAGTAAATAAAAAGGAAAAGGCCCCTCTAGGCCAGCAAATCCAAAACAGGGGACCTTGGGAAAGGCAATATCTACAAGCTGCGTAGGAATAGCGACAATCCTATCCTATCCCACATGAGTTTCTCGCTTCTCCTGGGGCCTTTTGTGAATGAAAATATTATCTGGGAATGATAATAAGAATAGTAATGATGATTACATGGTGAGCATATTGTATATGACGTAAAGTTAACGAGAAAACTATTTCAGTAAAAACATAAATATATTTATAAAGATTCTTTAGATTGTTAAGATCCAGGTAAAAGGATCCAAGAATTCATACGATAGTGATAAGGATGACTTAGATCGTTAAATAATGTCAATATTTGGAGGCTTTGGACAAATAGTAATCCTAGGTAGAAATAATATTAATGCTACATAGGATTAAGAGGAATCCTATAATATACTTATCAGATCAATATTAATATTAATTAGATTAGTATATTTTACATAAGATTAATAGTAATCTTAACTGATTAAGGCACGGCTTAAACCTCAGTATTGCATTAAAACAATCAACAGCTGGATTATAATAATCTTAAGGATGAATAACAATTCGATTCATATAATTCCTAGTCGTCCTATTAAAGCCTCACATGGTTTCCCAATGGGGCTTTTCAGGGCCAATGGAAACAAATTATGGGTAAGGAGGTAAAGTCTGCGTACTTGCCAAGTAGCTCATCAGATCGGAGCTTATCCCGGTTTCTGTAGCACTAAGCGACTAGAGAATTTCTACTCCCTACTGGATGGGATGCTAGTCCATTACAGGGTTACCCCCAGCATTATGGGTCGCCGGTACCCATTTATACGCCAGTGTCTGGCCTTAGAACATAACGCAGTGTCCCCGGGCATGGCTCAAACCTGAACCGAAACAAGTAATGTAAACTATCAACACATAGTTTAAAATCCCAACTGGCAGGAGGCAGACCAGATGGCTATTAAACTTGAACCGGGACTTGAACCCGCGATCTCTGGATCTCAAGTACGGCGCCCTAATTAAGTACTCGGCCACGCTGCCTCAATTAATGTCAACGATTCGTTGTCTCTGAACTGATGGCCCGACATGCGAAGTAAGTGCGACAGTGTAACGTGGAGTACAAACAAAAAAACTTTTCCCCTCTCTGACTCACAGTTGCTTTGTGCGTGGCAGAGCAGTTGTATTTGCGAACAATTTCTCGCTTTGATAAGATATTGCGAGATTATAAATACTCTAAAAAGGCAAATCAAAAGGCATAAATAGCATCCACAGATACAACAGACTAGTAATTAAGTTGCTGACCGTTAGAGGCAAAATTTTAAGTAAAAGCAATGCGCGTAAACAGTTCCAGCAACATGTCCTCTAAACATTGAAGAAATCGAACAAATTCGATTCGAACAAAGGCAAGAACCCAGGTGGGGGGAAATGGTATTTGTTTTCGTAGGAATTTGCCATTTTCGTTTTGGGAAAAAAAAACCGTTAATGCCCAGAGATTGGCCCGGGGAAATGGCACTCATGGAATCGACTAATGCATTACGGATCTGTCCATATTACAGAGGTACAAATTATAGGGGGGGAGGGGAGGCTCCCACATGAAAAAGAAAAGGCTGCTCGTCGGAAATTTCGTAAGAAGAGTCCTAAGAAGTAACAAGATTCTGTTTAGTGGGTCTGGCTTGAAAATTTTCACCACTAAGAGGTACCAATTCTAAAACAAATTAGTAGAATTCTACTATTATACTAACGCAAATGCTGTAATCTGATTGGCTGAGCCATTGCACACTATTAGCCACTACATTTTCTCCGATTCTAATTGGTTTAAATTGATCACGTGACGCGATAGTGTTCATCCGCGGAGAGACACTATTTAACAATTAGACTCGCAGCCCGCAAGGGCTACGGGTCAATAGCCCATGAGGCTATTGACCCGAATGGGCTATTGACCCGAATGGGCTATTGACCCGAAACTTCGCTTCTCGGACAAATATTTGTTTTAAGAATATCAAATTTCCGCAGGGAAACTATAAGTCGATAGTTCCTCGACAGAAACACTCTATTTTAAATTTGAATGTTTAAATAGTGCCCGTCCGCCTAAAATACCCGGATGGATAGTGGATCGATATTTTTTTCCCAAAAAAGAGCGAGCTTATAGAAATAAACAATTAAATTTTCTTTATATTTTCTTTTCCAAATTTTACATTTGGTTGTCACGGATTTCATCCATCAAAAAATTTGATATGATTTTTTGAACTCGCGCGCTCAAGAAAATTTAGTGGTGAACAAAAGGGTGTTTATGTCTCGGATCTGTCAGTCTGGTATTGTTTAATTAGTATGCAGTGGCTTAGTGTGGTCAACAAAATTTCAACGTTTTTTTCGTTTATTCGCAATTTGGAAAGAACATTTAGAAACAAATAAAGAATTAGATTCCTGAGAAGACTAAAAAAAGGATGTTCACGGTTTTATAAGACTCGAATTTTTAAAAGAAACTGATAAGCGCGCGCACGAAACTGGAAATGCCGATTTGGCAATTCCGCGCAAATTCTCTAAAGCGTGAAGTTTAATACTCGAATACTAAGGTCAGAAATAATTGGAATGGTTATTTGAAGCCAATTTCATTTACAATTACACTAAAACAATTAGATTATTCGCTCTTGATTTCTATGAGGTTATAATTGATTCGGCCTTCGGCCTCATCAACTATGCCTCACCTCATAGAAACCACGGGCTCGCAATCTAATTGTTACATGATAACTGCCCCTTTCATAATTTTCAGTAGCGATAAAGACGATTTGTTTCAATACCTTCTACTCAGTTAAGTTGATTTTTAATTGTCTCCTATCATATTTTTTCACCTCAGTATCCTAAAAAGTCGAAAGCACCCGCTGACAGCCTTTTGAGGCTAAATTCCCTAAGAATCAAAATGGCGAGTTTTTTTTAACGCCTATAAGTTACGGCGAGCACTGTCCTTTTTATGCGGGAGTTCTCCATTTTATCAGGTTCAGCAATCTGACCAACGGTTGACAAACGAAACGATATTTTCGTATCAAACAGAGAAGAATGGCTCTTACCATTTTCAATTCCTTTCCCCGATACCCCCACATAATTGAAAATGTACAGGAGAGAAGTAAGGCAACGAACCGATAAATCACATTATAACGGTTTCCGACTGACTGTTCCGATTGGGGAAAGTGGATCTCTTTGAAACGCGGTCCCTTTCAAGTCAGACTGAACTTTTCCATCTGATTTCGAACCGAGATTCCCGTAATTTTTGGCATACATTAATATGAATAATATGATTCTGCAGTTTTTCTGCGTGAGACTATGGGAACTGTCCGTAAGAGGGTTTGTGTTATGGAGGTTCCTCGAAAGCATAGGGATAGCTTAAGTTCGTCTGATTTTCTTTAAAAATAAAATCATATCAATCATTGTAAAGGAAACAACAGTAACATTCTGATATATTTAACTAATTGCATTAAAACGGGGAAATGATAGTAATTAGCGGGAAGAATTAATTGTAATTTTATCGCCAGTTTGTAAGATAATTTATACGCAAAATACTTGACGTAAATGACCTTTCGACCGAGCTTAACAAAAACAGAATTCTTCCATAAACAGCACGTCAACTGCTCTCTCTGTAATCTAATCAGTTTGTCAATTACGTTATACTACTGTACTGTATATAAGCATAGAAATGAATCTTCCATCTGTGGTCTGAGACGAATCATAAATACTCTATAGTCGACAGAACGGCGAGACCACGGAATTTGAAACCACGTTTCAAACGGGTGCAATTTCCTGATGATTATAGAGTTAACAAAATATGATACCCCGAAATATAAAGACTTGGTTGGATTTCCTGTCTTCCACTGATAATATGTTATTTGCTGGTGTCGTATGACTCCATTCACACGCCGACATTACTTCTAAATCTGTTCTTCTACGCCACAAAATGAATGTAGTACAAACCAAGTGGAAATGATGGTTCATGAGTCGCGTTTACGAAAAGCTAATTTTTGTTTTGACAACAACGAAATTTCATTGTTGTTTTCCCCGTTCTCATCTTTCATTTTTCGCTTCTGTTTGCGTTTGTGGTCGTATAATATCGTGTATTAAATGCGAAGCCGCTCCAGTTGTATTTATTTTATGGTAGCATGATATCGGGCACAAAATAAAAGTCTGATATAATTCACAAGCCAAACCTTTTAGCTTGAGCCCGATAAGTACTTCAACAGCTTCTAATATCATAGAAATCAATAGATGATCATGATTCATTGAGTTTACTTGAAGAGACTGTTTACAAACTTACCAAGTCAACTGGTGCTTCTCGCGCTGCCTTCTAACAATCTTTGTTGTCCCGTGCGTGTCGAGGATTGAACCGTTGTTAACACGAACGACTTCAAGCAAGTGGCATTTCTCGTTGCTGCACTGAGATACCACGTCCAACGTGGCGTTTCCACGGTAATTCGAAACCGAGCAACAGATTATTAGCACCTCACGGTTTTCTTTTGAATTTCATCATGTCATGTTATCTTGGTCACCAAAATAGGACATGTGTCTGTCATTGCCCAAACATGTTTGGTGTACGATTACAAGTCAAAGCATCTGTTGGATTGACAGACTACTCACAAGTAACAATCTCAACAAAATCAGACATCGCTGGATATCACACACATACTTTCCGCCCCCTGAAGAGTAAAACTTGATTTCAAAGAGATCGCATTACCGACTGAAAGAGTAGTCTTTGTTTTGTAGGGTCATCAAATTATCAACTCAAATTTCAGCCCTGACAACACTGTGCAGTTACTGTATAATATCACGCGCTCGCTACATCAAAAATATTGTCTAAGATCTATAAGGAACTCACTCACTTCACTTCATCGTCTTGCGACATTGTTTCCAGACTGCTCATAGTAAATAAACGTGACTGAATATGACAGACAAAGATGTTTGAAAATCAAATTAACTTTGTCTAGTTGTATTTTTTACAAACTGTTGTTAAAGATTTTGGTTAAATACAAGTATTATACTATCTGAAGGAAAACAGATTATAAAACATTGTTTGTATACACATCTCCAGACTTCTTTCAAAGATATATTCAAAAGATCATCATATGGCAGACAGTCTCTAAAACGTAAATCAGATTTATTTATTCCAAAGTCACGACAAATAACATTCAACATTAATTATTTTGAAGAATATAATTACAACTGAGGAACCAATTGTAGCCGCAAGGTATGCCAATGTTCTTAATTTATAATTCGGAATCTAACCAATCTTCAATTTTCTGTCCACGGAGATTTGGCATGAGGTCAAAAATCGTTAAATGATCTCCTAAATGAACTTCTTCATTCGTAATCCGGCGTCTCTGCATTTATAACCAGTCTTCAATTTTCTGTTCACGGACTGAGGTCAAAAATCGGTAAATGATCCCCTAAATGAGAGATCATCATTCTTATTATAACTTATCATTTTTGAATTAAAAAAAACAATTTCTTTTTACAATATAAAACAAAATAGCTTACATAGATCATGATTTCCACGAGTAACAATGTTTTACATTGAGCTATAAGCACTTAAAGTTTCAATCAATGGAAAGTGTTTTGAAAGTACCGTTATTGTGGTAACTAATGATGTCACGAAAACGATCTAACTTAATCCCCACTGACTGGGCATTTGTTTGATACCATAATTGTAGCGTTGATCAAAAAAGAGAAGTGACATTGATACATCAATGGAGAGGTACTGAAAATGTAAGAAAATTTTGTCAGCCACCTTTAGGTTTATGTTGGATTACATGTTTCCACATGTTGACCCTACAGCGTCAACGATGAACGCAAACATAGAGATCAATCCAAAAACTTTCAAACAAAAGAGAAGAAATTTATTAAATAAATTTATTTAAGTGCCACTGAAAAACAAAATTTCGTATCCTCTTTTATTCGCCTAATCTATAGTTTCAAAGGTGCTTATAATAATGGTGATCTTTATTTTTTCCTTAACTGTTTTGAAATGCTGAAATCGATTTGCTAAACCACGTCTCGGTTTCGCTTGGTTTGTTCAAGTTTATTCTTCATATTGTCGTCAGCTACTAGTTTCTACCTCGTACCTTCAGCCGTAACACAAAATACGCATAATAGACGCTGGGAAGACAAAGAGTTTATACTGATTCACCAAAATTAATGCGAAAGATTAGAACAGTTTAGTACACCTCTAGAACATCTTGACCAGACAAAGGCGAGAATGGCATTTAAATCAAGACCTGAAAAATGATTATAAACACAATATATCGACATTTTCTTTGAGCCTGGATCTGAAATTTGGATTATTGTAAGGCCTGTTTTAAAGCAAGGTTTGAATTTATCTTGCGCAACTTCACTACGTTAAAAGCAGCAAGTCCGATCCTCGCTTGCATGTAGAAGGCATGATTTTTGCCCCCGCATGGTTTTGGCCTAGAGGCCAAAACCCGAGAAGGCACCCTAGGAGTCCCCGCGTGTATACATACAAGAACAAAGAATATTTGTTGAAAAAGTAAGAAATGTGTTTGTAATGGGCGAAAAATTCTCGATTTGAC
>Ga0126337_10000361_pt1 | contig 21902 bp, 12 predicted proteins | sample DipCmetagenome_FD_92527 | JGI IMG/M metagenome (GOLD analysis project Ga0126337, IMG submission 92527) | Coral microbial communities from La Bocana,Puerto Morelos, Mexico - Diploria C A metagenome | ecosystem: Host-associated > Invertebrates > Cnidaria > Coral | place: La Bocana,Puerto Morelos...
GTCAACAGTACAAAAACATTTAAACAAAACATCATGACTCCTGAGCCAGTACTCAAACCTTAAGTGTCTGATGTACACACTACATGATTTGATCCGCACCAGTTTCCACTTTAAAAAAATGCAGAACATTTCATAAGGGAACATGGGCCCTGGACCTCTCTAGAACACACTCCTTGTTTTGGAAATTGGTCACCATTTACTGTACCCTACATGTAGATCTGTGCCTGCACTAACACACTCCTTGTCTAATGTACTAACTATTAGCCCACGTGATATGCCTCCTACATGTAGTTATGTACTTATTATGTTATAATCTGAAATTACAGAATAACTCACCATCAGCAGCAGAACATCTTGAGGCTAATTCCCAGAGAACAAGAGCAAATGCATACACATCAATGTGCAGAAATGATTCTCGCGTGAAGCTGATAGCACCCTCAAGCACTTCAGGTGCCATGTAACGTCTTGTACCCACCTAAAATTAAACATCACTGCTGATCAGTTTCTTATCAAATTTTCTTGATCAAGATTCATTAACAAGGTTCTATTATAGCAAATTTGATTTGAGAGGCAACATGCAATAATGGCATGTGCATGTAGCAAATATTCTAAGAAATTTCAAGCCATGGAAGCAAGTCTAGTGTACCATCCAGTATTGTGCTTGTTAGTATTGTGCAAAGGACATTGAATTTCTGTTGATCTACATGTATATGCTGCTAATTCAGAAACTATATTGTCCTGAATTCAAATTCTTGCATAATCCTGCTGTTACTGATAATAGGTTTGTATTATTTAACAACTATTATAGGGTTCAGATCAGTCACATTTATGTAAAGAATTTCACACGAACTGATATATTTATATTTATATGTAGATTGTTGTTGGCAGATTGCCAAGCATTCTAAATAGGTGCTTGTCACACAATGAAACAGGATGTGGACTGCAGACTACATTGTAATTCTACAAAAAATCATTGACAACAACTTTTACTGTGTTAGTAAAATGTTTTCATTACAAACAGAGAACAATTATTAATTGGCTCCCAAAATGTTGCCAATATTTGACTTTTGAAACCCACAGAAAGGTAGCTTGAAACTAATTTTAAACATTATCACTTTACAAAGCCTGAACAAAATGTAGAATTTCTCTTTAATTAACTAATTAATGAATCAATAATCTGGAAATCCTGTTTTAACTTATCAGAGAACTGCTATTTGTGGATGCAAAACATGTAAGATCGTATGTCAATGGTTTTACACTTCTTTCAGTAATATTGGAATTATAATAATTTCAAAATAATATTGGCAAGCATTCCAACTCACGTACATGTATCTTGCCAGAATGGAAGGCACCTGTGAATATTGATTTAAAACTATTTGTTGCATTCTTTTTAGCAACAACAAAATAATCTCAACTAAGGCAATCAGTTTTTTATCACACTTTAAAGTTAAAATTCCTTACCCAAACTACGACCTGTGTGTACAGTATATGTAAAATGTCATAACTGAGATAGCAACAGAAACAGCTACCTGTAACAGTTTGCACAAATAATGAAAAAAAAACCAAGCAACACAAACAGGAGATATTGTTGTTGACTAGAAGAATTCAATCTCATTATTGGATAATATTGATCTGAGTAAACCTGTGAATTTGCTGTTAATCTTTGGGAATTTTTTGTTTGAAGAATCAGGTAACAGCTTTGATCCCTTTTCCATTTCTGAAGGCAGACATGCCCCTATTTGGATCAAGCTGTTTTGTTTTAATTTGATTAAAACATGTGGGAGTAAAAATTGAAGTATCTATTAAGAACCTTCTTGAAATTTGTCCGTCTGTCAACTAATACCATTAAAGCCTAATTACAGTCAATGTAATATGGTTGTTGCTTTGAGGATTTAGTGCCAGCCTGTGAGAATGTCTCGCAGACAACTTTGGCATTGGAATATAATTTACAAGTATGTAATTAAATGTCAACTTCACTTGCATGATCTCAAAAGTGACCTTGACTAACTGGCACACTCTATTAAGGTTGGTACGTATAGTATTGAGCAGAAGTTCAACAGACCTCAGTCTGCTCAAGTGCTAACAAGATTCTCAGTCATTGCGTCTCATAGTAATGGATGATTTTCCTTAGAATGACAGTTGTAGCCCTACTTAATATTTTGCAAAATTCTTCCATTTGAGTTGAAATCCAATCACAATTTTGAAATCCTAATACAATTTTGTATAATTTCCACTTTGAACAAATAAACACATGCTTTGCAGCAAAGATTTGGTTGTTTTTATAACATCAAAAATATGAATTTGATTTGGTTAAAATGCGGCCACACTGTTTAAAAGATGCAGATTCAGTGATGACATAATAGACCTTGCTTAACTTGAGACAGCAATACCAAGCCACTAGCCAAAAAGGGGCTAGACAGTGATATCTCCCCCTACAGTACAATATGTCAAAAGCAAGAAATGATTTATTAATTAAACAAATCGATCACTTCAGATAATGAACTACTAGCCAGGATATCTTTTGACTTTTAAGAACAAATGGTTCAAATGATCCTTGATACTCTGGTAAGGGCTTTAAGGTAGTTTTGCCTTTTGTTACCCAGAATTCTTACTACGCATGCAACTCATGTCGCAATGTCACACTACCTAATGCGTTACCGAAAATCCATATTTTCTTTGTGTTTAGGGGGCATTGATATTTGGTCATCTCTGAGCTGTACTTCACGTCATGTGCCAAAAGCACACAGTTGAGGAAGAAACAGATAAAACTGATTAAGTTAACTTTGCCTCTAAGATAGCCAGTGACTCTCTCTTCTTTACATAGATCACTTCCTTTACTGATTCTCTCTTTTAACACTACGTTTTCTTCTCAAGCAATCCAATTTTAGGAAACAATTCAGACCTGCTTGGCTTATGACCCTTCTGTATACTGAGCGAAATCTAAGTGAACGGATGATCTAAGCTGGAAAATATTGCTACTGCCATTGTACATAGGCATATCCAATCTGACATAATTTATTATATGGAGATATCCATTCTAATAATTATTTGTCCACAATGCCTGTAAAAGCCATTTTCCAGATCTTTTTCAAGTGATCAGAAATATTATTATCAACAATGAAGGCTAAACAACCATATAAAAACCGAGCTTGTAGTTTGAAGAGTCGAATCAAAGTGAAACTCAGCTTTGTTTACCCATGAAGAAACTTGGCATGAGCCACTCCAGCATTAGAAACAAGATTTTGAAGATTTCTTTTGTGTTGGATTGGTTGGGTCAATTCAATTATTTCCGATGATCAATCAACATTTCCTTCCATGAGATACACCTGCAGGGTATGATGGTAGTTGTATTCATTGTCTTGGACTGGAGATTTGTTTTGTTAAATACACTACCATGATTCCCTGTATGTAGGTCATCTCATACAAGGAAATGGCCATTATGAAATGTCATCCAATTTCCAACAGTAATTATTATTAATTCTTACCTACAATAATTATATAAGGGCAGAGTTATTAAGACGTTAAGAAGTTAAAGTCTATATCAGACAACCTACAGTACCTGGCCATGCGTCTCTCCAGGATCCCCGCCTGACTGAAACTTCATTGCTAGCCCAAAGTCTGACAAGCAACAGCTAAGGTCCTTCTTCACAAGGATGTTTTTACTTTTGAAATCTCTGTGTGCTATGACTGGTTTAAAGAAAGCCCCAGGCACCTCAGTGTGCAGGTACGAAAGACCACTTGCCATGCTCCCAGCCATACTACACAGTTCTGGCCAGTTAAGTACATGACTCTTCAGGTAGTCACCCAGCGAACCATTCTCTTGGTACTCTGTTATCAACCATAGTTCAGAATACAATCCATCGGTGTGTTTCTCTACTCCGACAAATTTAAGAATGTTTTCATGCTTCATGTTGCAAGCTGTGTAGATGTCCTTCTCACAGACCCAAGCTGATTTGTGAGAAATAGGAAAAACTTTAACTGCAACTACATCTTGTAAATAGTTTGCTTTCCACACCGTACCAAACTGTCCCTGAGAAATAACTTCAACTAACTGAATGGGTCTAACACTAAGTTCTGGTGATGGAGGTATTGTGTGTAGTGGTTCTTCTTCTCCAAAGACACGAGTTGGAAATGTAGTTTTATGCCTATGGTACATAAAAAAGCCAAACACCAGTAAAACAGCCAGTCCAAATATTGGCACTACAGAGTACAACAAGGTATGTATTGTCTTGTTTTTAGCTGTTGTTGGGGAATCTCTGGTAGTTGAACTGGTGCTAACCACAGTTGCTGTAGAGAAAATAAATAAACAAAAACCTCAACAAATATTTAATTAAATAAATAAGAATCTATCAATCTGTACTAACAAGACTTGTACAAAAGAGCAAAAATGCAGTAACATTTCATTTTAACTCTGAATAAAACAAGTCCCAGCTGAAATCAGTATAAATTTACCGTCCATGGTCTATCGTGTATCTGTAAATTTGATTGACTCTTTACTATTCTCTATCTGCTGTTAGAAAACAGTTGCAAACATCCTTTACACCCTGTGCAGAGGATTTTTTCTACACACATTATTGCAAACAATTTGCCTATAATGGTTGAAACCCTTAAATTGCCTAATGTAACACAATAAAGCAGTTCTTTTGTACATGCTCCTTCACATTTTTTTTCATGCAGTGAGACAATCAATGGTAAATTTGTACTGAAGCAATAATTAAGACTACTTGTTCCAGTTTCCTGTAAGCAACAGTCAACTCGCCTGCACTTCGTTGACTATCTGCTCGTAGAAAACTTGGGCTCATAGTCTACATGTAAGAGAAGAGTGGAGAACTTTTGGAGTTAAAAATTAAAACTCTAAAAGTTCATTGAAAATGTTTCGGTCTTCAGCCAGCACTGGAACAAATGAATTTTACAGTTTTTATAACCCTAGCTTGTTTACAATAAATTCTAAGAAATTCTAAAAGCTATCATGAGTATTACATAACTACATGTAAATTATAGAGATAAACAGTGTATGAAAAGAATATACAATGTAACACTAATCGTTGGGTAAGAGTATCATGAATTCAAACTTTAAAATAAAAAAGAATGGAGACAAAAGTACAAATGATCATGAACTAACAAGACAATTGTTTTCAAATATTTATAAAATATAAATATAAAAAAGACCTTTGAGCTCACCTAAACTAATTTTCAATTAGCATATGAAAGCTAATACATGTACGTACAAGAGTAGACACCTTGGCACCTTAGCTACAATGATCTCTGTTAATTTCTTGGGAAGACTGTCTTCCATGACTCAAAATTGTATAATCACATCACACTGATGACACTGTCCAATTTTACCATTTTTTCTGCAGAGATTCCATTGTTTGGAATCTTTTAAAACCATCCGCTGTCAGCACCAGAGATAATGCTGAATGACCACAAAAGTCTCCTGCCCTAAGAAACTTGAACTTTAGCATATGGGTCCCAAAATTACAGTGATTTTGTCTTTCAATGGTTTTATTCATATCTTCTTGCATTTTTCAAATTTTTTCTATTATTCTATTATTACCGATATATTAACATTTTTTACATTTCCCTATAAGCTACATAAGCTTTAAACCCACCCTGCTAAAGCAAAAACAGTTGCTGTTTCCTTATGTAAGTGAATAAATAAGAAAATAAATAAATTCTAGGCAATACTTTTAATTATCATATGACTAACCAAATATCCACTTCAAAACACAAATACATGTAGTATTGCACATTAACATGCTTGATTTTAATATTTTGCAGATCAATCAGCAAATCTTGCAATAAACATTTCACTACAAGTTATACATATTAGTAGACTACATCAGATTCTACTGTGAAACATACACATTTATTGATGAAAAGCAAGCTCTTGACTTACCTGGAACAGAATGTGGTGTTAAAGTACGAGGTGTGGGCTCATTGGTTGCCACACTCAAATCAAGATTACAAAAGCTTGCATTACAACAGCAGAAAAATGCAGGCTTGTTTTTCATGCTAACTTTCCTTCCCGCACAAGATGAAGTCTCACAGTGGTCATTTTGATCCCAACAGCCTGCACGTGATACCACCACCCCATGGCTGTCGTTAGTCCAGAATGCAAAACAGTACTTATTTTTAACATTGCATGTTGAATTCACCCAATTACAAGCCGCTCCTCTTGTGGAGTTACAGAAGTGACATACTTGAGGGATGACTGACAAACCACTACTGGAAACCACTGAATAAAAAAAGAAACAAAACAAAAACAGACAAGGCTTGAATTTGCTACAGTCTCATCAACATTATAAAAAGAAAAACAGCACATCAAGAAATAAATTAAAATGTAATCTGTTTTAAGGACGTTCGCGCTAATTGTTTCTGCACATCCTTACTGCGCACGAAATTCACATGCCACGTCATTCATAGAGCGCGCGCGCTAAGTAGCGAAGTAAACAATATTAGGGCAAATGGCCATTGCTATGACTTTGTGTGGATTTAACTATCTTGGACGTTCGGTGACCCACATTTTTCTTTCGATGGGCCATTTTCTCTGCCGATTTTCTACGTTTTGCGAAAAAATGAAAAATCTATCGAGTAGAAGTTTAAATATTTTGCAAACGCTCCATCGAATACCGTTCAGTTGACCTCTTCGTTTAGCTGTACGTCAGTTTCAAATGCATCTCTAAGAGTGAAGGTTTGTGAAAAAGATGGCAATATATGAAATTATTGATGCCACAGATTCACATCTACAAAATATTATTAGGATTTTTTGCCTCTGTTGACTTATCTTTGATATTTTAACCTGAAGACCCTGGAGACCATGCTGAATTACGCACACCAATTTATCAAAATCAGACTAGTTTTCCACACGCCTTATCTCTGGTGACCCCCAATTTTTATTTCATTTTTGAAATAAGTAAGTCATTATCTGTCCGTGGTAGAAGTTTAAAACAATCTATCAAGTAGAAAATTTTTGCGCGAACGTCCTTAAATTTCTCACTGCATATTCCAGTATACACCTTGCTGGTTTGAGCAGTGTGTTTTCCCCTTACAGTCCATGTTATATTCTTTAAAGAGTTGTTCTTTTATCCATCTAACAATGTGTTCTATTTGAAAATTGGAAAGCTCAAGACTTCTTAAAACTTGTATCATCACATGGCCTGAATCGGGGCAACAAATTGCCAAAGCTAAAAAGGTCTTTTGGCATTTAAAGGTTTGTCTTCTAATATTATTTTATTGTATTAACTTTATCCAAGGACACTCAGTTCTACTAGCTTAAATTGACTACTACAAAAAGAAAATAATAGTATACAATAATTATGAAACAAAACAAAACATTATGTAAGAGGCTTGTGACAGCACAATATGTATTGCACAACACAAGGCAAAGCTCGTTTCACGTGTTTATTTTGTTCCATTACGCAATCTATTTATAGGTTGCCATTTGAAATATTTCCAAGTTTTTGGGATTGTTGAGTTGCACAAAAATATCTGCAATTGTTTATTCCAAAGCTATTTGTAACTTGAACCATACTTCAGTAAAAGTCGGTACGTAAGCCATGTTTCAACAATGCAATGTTGCAACAGTTTTACTGTGCATATATGTATATCGTTTCTTAAATTCAGAAAAAATGTACAATTATATCCACAAAAATGCACAATAATATTAGCGACGGTAAGTTTAGTCTTTTCGAAGTATGTCTAAAGAACAATAATTATTACAAGGAAAAGAATGTTGGATATTGATGAAAATAATGACTCGTGCATTTCTGTTATATGTTCAAAACACTACAGTTCCACGCTCAATACAGCACCCACATTCCATCTAAAGCTATCTTTATATAGTGGAGGTGTTTTTTAACTCCACACCTGGGATATTAAAGGTGTGTACACAGAGCACTAAACTGAGGTCACAAAACATGCCCTTCTCAATCTTTCGCGTGAACGATATCTTCTTAAAACATCATCGCATGTTTAGCTTAAACCGCAATAATAAGAAAGTATATAGCTGGGATTACCAGCGGCTAAGAGACAGTAAACATATGTAGAACTTCTGTTCTAGTTGCTTTTGGGAATCGAGAACAGTACGATCGAAATTTAAAACCGTGTTGAAGTTGACTCCATATGTAAGCTGACTAACACATGTAAGCAACTGTAACTAGGGTTTTAGTTATTAAACATTGTGATTTGTGTCGTCGAGGGCACAAACGGTCAACATTTTCCGGATCTAACAAATTAAGGTAATCTATCACGAACAACACGCGAACCTTGTAAAAATTTCACAGAATGGCGCATCTCGCTTTATTCTTAAGTCAATATTATTAACTGCTATAACTTACCATTCGGCCAACTTTTACGGAAAGTCACGTTTAACCGGTATACGCGGCGGACGGCTTGTCCTACAGGATACCGAGCGATTGTTGTCGAAAAATCTAGCATAATGTACTTATTACATGTGGTGTTATAAATGGTAGCTCAGCTTGTTGGTGGAAATATAAGACGATATTAAAAATAGGACCAAAATCATACGAGCAATTGTTTATGAGAATCAACGCAAATTCTGAAAAACAAACAAAATCTACAGTCACTTTTTACTAGAAATACGTAAGATGGAACTAGAACAACCAAAGTTTCGTTAAGTCTCGAAAAAGAATACAATTTATCTTTTAAAAGGCCGGACGTGATGTAAAACCACCGCTCGCAACTTTTGTTTTCTGAATTCATTAACAATGACCTTCGATTGGAATACACGGGGAATTACTACTTCACTAGTTGAAACTTGGGGCTTGAAAAAAGTTACACAGACCTGTCAAATAGCCAAGTTACAATGAAGATTTGACGAAAAATGAGACATAATCGGGCGCGATTGAAAACCATTAAAAACCTCGCAGGCTAGCGAATTTAATTGAAGTTCCCTGCACAAAGATGTCAAACACTCGTCACAACATTTAACCCCTACTTTGCCCCGTACTTCAGAGAAACACATGTTTCTACATATTTAAAACTATTCAAAACTTTTGTAAATTATTCCTTAATTAAAAAGAAAAATTATTTAGCTGGAGAGAGGAAGACATGCATTCAATAAGAAGATCGTATCATTTGTGAAACATGTAAACAACTAGGAACTTGGTCATTTCCAAAGCGTGTCACGAAGGACTCCACTCTAGTCAGTACACCAAAACAAAGGTTGTACGAGACTAAATGTTCTACTACGAGCGTCAAAAATAGAAAACAGAACCCTGGAGGCGCATCTATTTATCTTAACCGACAGCCAGTGAGTGTGCAGTTATGATCAACTAAAAACTGGGATAACATTTCAGAGATGTGTTCTTGTGGACAAAAAGGCATAGATTTCTGTTCGACCGCTCATATATCAGGGACATTTAGCAAACTTAGCATTCCAAATCAGATTTAAGCTGACAATGTAGGACTTAACGCAATCCCTTTAGAAACTCTCTTTACCTACCTGAGCAGCAAACAGCAAACGACAACACCAAAAACGCTACAAAATCGCCAACACTCATAGCTCCGCATAACTCTCTCGGGCCGAAACTATCTTTTAGCGTGGAGAAACCAAAAACCCCGTATGCTCTTCGTGTGGCGCTTTGATTGACAGGTTTAATCACGTGTTGCCATTAGCTGGTTTCTTACGCAGATTATTGGTCATCCGCTTGTTCGGCGTTAATTACAGAATACGGTTGAGTGACATTTCATTTAACTCTCACTACGAGATTGGTCACTTTGGGTAATAACTAACTGTTTGTGAAACGCCGACGACACTGGTTTCTCAAAAGGGCGCGTAAAAATTACGGTCGATAGATTTCGCTAGAGCCTTGGCGATCTCGTATTCTTTACCGCAGTACCTCTTGACGAAAATCCGAAATAATTCGCGGTAAAGTGAATGCGGAAGCAATTTACACGATTCAGGTGTAGAGGGTAATATCTTATTCTTCCTTTATTTACATTTGGTCAAAATGGAAACGTGGTCAGTATTTTCCCAAAACCCGTAAAATTTGGCGCGAGATCGATCCAGATTTAATCAATAACAGAAATCTTGTTACGAAACGGAGTCATATATTCAACTGTTTATGAAAGAAGCCAGAAAATTTATTTACAATGTTAAATTGTAAATTTTTTTATAATGTTTTAACACAAAAATGGCTTGAAAATTTTTTAAAGAGCGCCAAAAGAGAAATGAATCGAGAGCTAAAATCGTTCAGAAAAATTGTCAGCCGCATTTTGACTCTATGTTCCAGGCCTCCTATCACCTTTTTTCTTAAATAAAGCCTGGGACCAAGAGACGTTAAAATGGCTCGTTACTTCGCATATGTCTTGTATTGGGACACCGGCGAAAAACGATTGACTTCATAATGTGCACTGCTTATTGAACGTCTTCATTTATACCTTCCAAAATATCTAAATGCGATAATTCACGACTTCTGCTGTGTGGAAGACGTGCAAATTGTATTACCGCAACTTCCAGGTCATTCCTCTACCGATTTCCCTCTTTGACGCAAGCAGAGAGCCCGTAATCGTTGGCCGCAAGCTGTATCCCATATTATACCGCAAGTTTTAGCGTGTCGTGCTATGTAACGAGGGCTTTGCTGTGTAGCAGTCGATTTTATTGTGATCATGGCGTCTGCCGGAGTGAAGACACAAGCAATTTAGCATTAAATACAACAAGCCACGCCTAAATATATTTCTTCAAGAACTGTAGTAACAGGGTACTTTTCTTGAAAACATTCTCTGATTGAACTATTTCTTTATCAAATTAGGTTGCAAAATGTTGGGAGAGTTTACAATTTACTTGGCTTTTTTTAGGTTGCATTCCACAAGAAACAGCTAGGGATCGCAGTGTACAGGACATTCGGCATTTCATGAAAAAGTGAAAGTTCTTCACAGACAGCTCCCTAGCAGTGATACGATCACTCAGAAATTGCGTCAGTCTGTTGATGGCACGCATTCAATGACCTTCGTTTTCATATGCGTAGGCGTCGCCAGTAGAAAAAACACATTTTTTTATAGATAGTGCAGATGTTGTTTTCTAGGTTTCTTTTTTAAACACTGGATTATTTAGAGCCAGACTCCTTAGATGACACATTCACTTCATATAGTTGTATTGCAGGAAAAAAATTGATTACCGTTAACGCACTGTGCGGTCTCTGACATTTTTTCAAATCCGGCTTTATTTGCATGAAACATTTAATGACCGTAAATCATTTAATCCAGGGGCAATTAAGAGCCTAAGCCCTATTTAGGTACCAGCCAACATGAAAAGGATTATAAACGGCTCTTTCAGTAAAACATACATGCTCTCAAGCACGCACGCTGCTGACAGAGACGTCAAGCCGATGTGACGGATTCTCAACTATGAAGCCAAGGGATTTGAAACGGGAGGGTGGCGCCTGCCTCGCAGGTATTTAAAATACACGAGCCGATTTTTAACACAGATTTTAACGCAACAATATCATGTTAAACTCGGTATCGTGTAACATGGCACACTGGACTACTTTAAACGCGGCATTTCGTTGCGGCAACATGTTGCAAGTTTCTGAAAGCGATTAAAAAACGTGCGACATCTCAACCTCGTTCCCAGGGTCCTCTCTCTTCCTACTTTCTCGAGGTAGGCAGAGAGAGGACCCTGGGAACGAGGTTGGCGACATTTTGCATGTTGCGTTAAAAATCGTCTCGTGTAACATACCGTTGCTGACGGTTGACGCCAACGACCAGGTCCGGTTTTATCTTCGAATTTCGCAGCTGTATAGATTTGTTCAGAGCACCTATCTTTCTTACAACTTACTCAAGCTGAATGTGTAATGCCAGCATTGAATTCCAAATTACGCTCATTTGTTCGTTCGTTTTGAAAACGCTCAGGACTTAGCCATTTCACGTTGTTGTTTTGCAGAGGACGGTCATTTTATAACATGGATCGACGTTAAAAATCGGCGTTAAAAATCTAGTTGTAGTGATGGGCTCCGCGGCTGGTGTAACTCACCTTTAGCGACGTCGTTTACAATATCTTTCTAGTGTGTAGCGTAGTAATATTTCACACAACAAAAATGAAAGAGACCTTAGTCGACGTTAGATTTCGACTATTTCCCTTACAAACACACACTGTCCTTTTGCAACGAACTTTCTCGACATGACACCCAATTTTGTCGACCATTTTTTACAAGACATGCTGGTGAACTTCTTTTTCAGTTACTGGCTCTTAAAAATACTGAGCACTAGGTTGTAATTTGTTTCCTAGAAAATTAGCCACTTTCAATAATCTCTTTACTATAATGAGTATTCACAATAGACTTCAACAACTCAAGTCTTTCTTGGACGAAAACGTTCCGTAGCTTTCCGTCAGTGTTTCTGAAAGTTCCATCTCTCGTTTTATCTAAATAAGCTGTCTTAAATAACTCTGGAATCCCGCTTTTTGTTCCGAGGTAAAATTTCCTCATCAGATCATTTCACTATACTTTCAAGTGTTTTGTATGAACTTAACTTCAACAATTGGTTTTCCAATTCGACGTTAGGTGTTATTAGAAATTTAAAACACTGTGTCGCCTAGAAGTTTGCAACACAGAAAACTTGGTACAGTTTTGGTACAGTTTTTGTCCACTTATTACTCGAACTTCTTAACCGCACATGAATTTTAACCGCACATGCATTTTGCTAAGCCACATAAAGTTGATGTTTCTATCTAGAGTCTACCCTTGTAACCAAACTCCGCCTTAGAACCGGTAGGCTCGATAACCAGCCGCTGTTCGAGAAGGGAGCCCGCGCTTCTCCCTCGAACTCTTCTCGGGGAGGACTCGAGAGAGCAGCGGGAGTCGAGCCTATAGAACTGTTTGTTTGCTCAGATTGACCGATTGCATCTTCGACCATTGGAAGTAAATTAGTTTTGAAAAAAGCGACAGAACGGGGGACTCTATTAGCTAAGAACACGATAAATTTGTTTCTGTTGCATATCGCAGTCTAATATCTAATTATAGGAACGGTTTTGAGCGAAGCCTGTATAGATGTGCCTTTATAGATGTCTTTCAGTACTGTATGTAGTCCAATCGGTAGAGTTAAATCACAGTCAGTCACTGAAGTGCTTCAGCTAATAACAATTCTTTCAAAACTTTAGTTTTTGAGAAGTAGAGCCTTTTTTCACAAGAACAAGAATCTTACAATCATAAGATGTCTGCCAATTGCTGAAGGAATAGCACTACTTTAAGTCTTTTGACCGAATTTGTTTGAAAGCTTTGTTTAGGTCGAAATTCCACGCAACTGCGTATACATACAGAGCTAGAAATCCTTATCTTCAGCATTCTCCGTGCGTTTTTGAGTATTATATTTGCTTCATATTGACTTCAATGTGCACTTATGGTGCGGATCAGAAAAATATTTTGTATCTGTAATATAAGTGCTTATTTGCAGAAGGCGATTCGATAGAATAAACGGTAAACCAGGTGAAATATTTCATTCAGGCGGCATCACGACATGTCAATCTTTTATAAAGTGTTGAAGATTTTTGTCATATTTTCTTATTGGTCATCTGTTTATTCATTTGCCAAGTTCAAGTAGCAAAGTGAAGTTTCCGAGAACAGACGTGTTTAAATAAAAAAAATAAATTACTGAAAAAATGTTATGATATTATTATAACTTGCCTACTAAAGCTCCAACTCGTTGCCAGGCCATCTTTCCCGACAACAAGGGAGGCAAAGAAGAGAGACCCTGGGAACTGAGGTTGCTAAAGTTCGAGTTGTTCAAATATCCATCATGCATCATCCTTACTGTCAATACCAAATCTATCCAAAGAATTCTGGGTAATTCTGTCCAAATCTCTCAGGCCCGGTCAGGGTGGTCTGAGTTTGAGGCTGAGGATACAGTCGTCTTACACACACATTAGGAAAGTGCTAAATATCGGAGAAGCAATCACTTTTAAACAAAGCTAACATTCTCTTGGATTTAGTGAAGGGGCTATATACACCGTGATTCGAAAGCGATCGCGAATTATGTGATATAGTTGGGAATTGTTTCGGCGGAGCAAACAGAAGCTAACAAGAACGGTCTTCGCGGAGATGTATAGAAATGGCCAAATCCTTTGCTAAGGGAAGTTAAGATGTTGCCTGTGAATATTAAAAAATTGAAGGGCTCTGTATTGTGATTTCCTAACTCGAAGCAAACTGTAGAAGAATTACTTTGGTGGAAAATTTCAACCTGAGAACGGTAAACCTTATTTGTTTACGACGATTGGAAACTTCCATTCGATTCAGTTGAAGCCTTGTTCTTTAATAAAACGTTATGCTAATAAAGAAAAATGCATGTTATCTATCCTCTACAAGAGACTGCGGTCCTTAGTTGTTGCCGCGGAGTTACGGAAAACCGCTGACCAGTATAAAAAAAGTAAAAGCAGTCGTATTTTTCACCTGCATTTCTTGTTTTCACAGCTTTTTCTAGTTCCCCAAAACATTCGCTCGTGTTACTAGAACTTAATGAAAACACGAAAATGTTTTCTATTTCATTCAAAACTTCCTTTTCAGAGAATGTTTCATCAGAAGACACCCACGACCTGTAGGGAATTTTCCTACCACGCGAGCGAATCGCAGCGTTAAGTTCACTCAGTAGCAAGTATGTATTTCCATACTGGCACAGTTACAACTGTCCCCTATCTCTCCGCGGGCAATAGATCCAGATATGCCTCCCTTTTCTGACTTTCATATTTTCTAACTAAACTTAAGACGGAAGGAAATATCGACTGACCTTCATTGCTGACCAGTTCAATAATGTTCAGTTAACTATAGTCATCGGCAGCCTTCTGAACGCTAAAAGTCAGCGATCCCTATTTTCGCCCGCCAACCTCTTTACTCTCCAGATCAGTTTGCCTGTTTCTGATCGAAGGCTGATCGATCACAGCTAAGTTTCCGTACAGCTTCTTCTGCCATCAACTTGTCAACGCTTCAGTCTTGTGGATATTACCTCAGCGGTCGGTGGAAATTGTATTTTTATTTTGTCAGCGTACAGACTAAATGACACACACGCAGATGGCACGGGCTGGCTTGTTGTGTCTAGGTGTCCGCTTGTGTAAAAGGCTTTATCTTCTAATTCCAGGATCGTCTGTTTCTATGAATTGTTATTATTGAACACAGTGAACACGTGGCGCGCGGGTTTCATGAAGTGTAAAACTAAACATCTCAAAATACTGCAAACATAACTGGAACATTAACTTGGAAAGTTTAGTTTTGGCAGCACTTATTCTGTCATATACAGCTGTATATATCAATGAAATCAATATAACATGTGATTTGTGCTGTAGCCTTCGAAATTTTTCCACGCTCATTAAACCGCGGGATCGGAAATTTCGGCTGTGTCTCAAGGCTAAACCAACAAGGTACAAGCATTAATAAAGGATACAAATAATATAATCTTTCGAAACCTAACAAAAATACTGCCCCGCATTGTGTAGGACATGGATCGAGACATGGAAACAAATCTAGTGTACGGAAAACATCATAGGAAGCAAGACTGATTCTCCAAGCTGAAATCATAAGGCCCATACTTCGTTATATTTAGTTTAACCATGATTTATTTTGTACTTATTTTGAACTTAGATTTTAGATTAGAAGAGCCGAGTAGAAACTTCTAGAGCGCAATATGTACTTCAAGAACTCCTCCAGTGCGCTTCCTTAACATTAATCCCCCAGGGGTTCAGTTTAAGTAATCTTACGCTACTTTGATGCGAAGTTTCACAAGGAGAAGTCAGGCTAGTCAACCGTTCAGTCGGACCGGGTTTATCTCGTTTCTGCATCATGAAGTGACTAGGGGTATTCAGTTCTCTCCCCTGGGTAGTATGGTAGTCCATTGTAGGGCTCCCCCCCAGCATTGAATTTATACACCTGGGTGGGATTTGACAAGAACTGCATGAACACCGTGATAACACAATAACCCCTGTGGCCTGGCGCGCGTTTATCAAAACACCCGAAAACGTCTCGGGCCCGAAAACCGTCCCCGTAAAGTTCCCGAAACGACTTTCGGGTGTTTTTCAAAGCGCACGAAAATTTCGGGCCAGAGAAAATCACGTCACACTTCTGGACCGCTTGATCTGGAGTCAGTGCGTTAAACCATCAGAGTCATTAGACCAACGTGCTTCCACAAATAAACACACGCAGACAATTAAATCTCTTCTTTCCCTAATGGATTTTCAGAAACGCTAAATAAAGTTTTTCTTCCTTTTACTTAGATATTGTGATTTATTTTAGCACCGTATTTCCCACCACGTTTATCCAAATTAATCTTTGTGTGTGAAATATGCGGCTTAAAAGAACAAATATCTGTTGGTCTCTTTCGATCGATCAACTGTCTCTGTTGTTCAGAAATCATTCTGTCGCTTGCGACACGTGTTCCGTAAGACCCATTCTTTGTTCGCAAACAAACTCTATTATAATTATCATAATTGCTCTTCGATCATGGTCAGCGAGACGAATATGTAATCAATTTAACCGTTGTATTCTCCTAGCTCCAGAATGAGTTCTTTTTGCGACCGTTAGCGTTGAAAGTGGAGTTTTTTGCAAGCAAACGGGTACGTGAAGGAGCTAATTGGCACGAAAAGCCGCTGCTATCTCTGCTCATTAACACTTTCACGTTTGTTAATTGTGCTAGTCAATACTCAATTGCTAGCCGACGCGCGCCCCCGTTTAATACACAAAGGGCGTAATTTCTTTCGTTAATAGCAACTGTAGAATAAACGAGATGTTTTTGAATACAAAAACGTGTAACTCTTTCGCTTTAATTTATGTTATCAAAGGCACATTAGAAGTGAATTGAACTCAAAGTGCATATCCTCGCAAGACAAGTCTCAAGGCAGTTCTTGCCTGTTATTGAACTATGATGGGAGCGGTTAAGGGACACTCTTGTTTAGCCAAGACAATCACGTTCGTGACAATCGTCCTCGCTCTGGGTAAGTTGCTTCATGGAGGATTTGAGATTGTTTCTTAGTTGTTCGGTTGGCTTTGCGCATCAAAATGACCATGCTTTCTGATAGTAATTGAGACTAAAAGAATTGGAGCAAAAGATATAAATCTCATGTTATGAGCGACACTTTTTTTACGAGACCTCGGTTGTTGGAAGGGGGATAACGCTATCCACCGGATAAATTACTATCCCGGCAGTACGTTGATAAGTGACCAAACCAACCACGTTATACAATGGATAGTGATTTATTCACCTTTTCAACAACCAGAGCCAGTATGCCTGGTCACTGTGTTTGTAACTGAAATCGCTTTCGATTTAGCTCGCAAACGGTACTTTGACTAATAGTACCAACACGAGGAGTGGATAACCTGGCACCTATATCAGCCAGTTACTAGATAAGTGATGGACCGAATAACAAGAGAAGTGGAGAAGTGGAGAAAGTGGTATTGCCCTAACCAATGACATTTAACCCCAACCAAACCAGAATAAACGTTAACCGTAAGCAAACCGAAGTTCACGCATGCGCATACTAACAGTTGTGGTTAAACAATTCGGAGTGGGAGCTAACAGCAAGCAAGTCAGAGTGGAAGCCAACCGGCTTCTCCATGGAAAATGCGCGCGTACGATTTGTATTTACGAGTTGAGTAGTATCAGAAAACTCATTCGTTCTTTTTCTGATACTACTCAACTCGTGAATAAAAATCGGACAAAGCATGGTGTAATTTGCTTATTTTATAGATACTGAGATTGTTAAAAATCCAATTTTTGTCAATCTTACGCGCGTGTTCAGGGAACCAATTCAACTGCAATGTATGCGTGTCAAACTAGAATAACTAAAACATCAGTTTCTCTTTCAAAATAATATATTTAATGACGTAACACGAGAAATAGAACGTCAGTTTATACTTTCACAACTTTTATAAACATTTTTCAGTTGAAAAAGACCTGACTGAGGCTTATAAGTCAATGGAAATCGCGATGCGATGTTGTTCACTAGTGAGTTTTCGTCGTTCGCGTTTGTGATTGGACGAACGCCGGACGTATTTCACTAATGAGTTTTCATCGTTCGCGTTTCCTATTGGCTAATGCATTTTACGTATCATTTTTACGTAATCATTTTTTCGTGAGGAAATCTCAGTATCTATGATATAAATTCTGGCTCGAAATCCTAACTTGAAATCCTGGCTCAAAAGATTTTTTTCATATCACAGAAATAACAAGCACACAGTGCAGTCGATCATGTGCATCCTGCCGGGAATCGTATGCTCACTGCAGCAAATCAACTGGTGTGTGTAAAAGCAACTGTCGCCGAACAAAACTCTGTAAAAGGAACAATGATCTTTGCCTGGCGACATGGCGCTGGAAAAACAACAAGGTGCTAATGTTCACAAGCTGTTTTCGTCTTCCTCCATTCTCTAACTCTTCTCAGTACCACTCAAAGTGCCAAGCCACAGTTTTAAATGGAACAAGAACCTGTCTCTGCCAGGGTAGTGGCTGTAATAGAAAGCCCATTGAACAGGTCAAGGAGGACTGGAAACAAGCTCTTAGCAGTGAGGACATGAATCGTCAGAAACGTGAGTACTGCGCATGCACATTTCTTCCGTCGACACTACGCCAGAGCAATATAAAAATGAAGGTTTTACTCTGAAAATGCATTAAATGCAATTGTATTTGAGGAATTGTAATTTTTAATTTTATTCTTCGTCTTTTATTGTAACCGAGTTATACAATTTTTTTTATGAAAGAACCAACTTTTATTTGGATTTCCTAATAAACTATTATTATTCATTTACTTATCTGTTATTACGTCATCGTTTACGAAAAGCTTCGTGCTCAAAATGTTTCCATCCACTCTGAAACGAAATGCCGGCGTTTTCAAACTCCTCCGGTTTTAAGAGCGTTTTCGAAAAGCTCCGTTCACGTGACGGATTAGCGTGACGGATTAGCGTGACGGATTAGTGTGGACGAAAGGCCTAACCGTAGAAATAAAAGCTGTGTTTTAAAATTTCTTCATCGTAGTGTGGAGAGGGCCTAACATTGTCTCAGAGACAGCTTTACGGTCCCTGCCTAGCGCACAATGGAGCTGTCTTGCAAAGTTGCTTGGGATTCAGATTATAGGCAACCGATAGCAGGAGACCGGTTTGCTACAACTGAAGTAGAGATGTTATGATTTCCAGATATGTCCAGGATTGAACGCTAATGAGATTCAAATTCCTTATGATAAGCATCACAAAGTGTCCTCATTGGTAAAAAGGCACCAAAACACACACAATTCTGTCAAATATAAAGTAATATGAAATTGTCAGATATCCTTACCAAATATGAAGTGCTAATTGAACAACACTTGCGTTCAATCCTGGACATAAGTGATGATTTCATGTTTGAGATAATTGCAATGTTATGCCGAGCCCAGCAGGATTAATATACAAAGAGCTGTAAATCAGAGAATTAACTATGTATAGCAGTTTAGAGCTTTAGCCATAAGAAGAGAAAAGGGGAGCACATGCGCTGGGGGCGGTCGAAGATCAAATAACAACAATGCTCTATCACAACAAATCACATTTTAATTCTTGGTGTACCGTAGGTAATGTTACTGAGAATTCCTCAAGTACAGAAGAAAAACAGGCTAGAACGGCAATGCCAGCTGACAAGCAATCCAACAAGACGTCCACCATCGTGTGGATCAGTTTAGCTGCGGTCCTGTTACCGTTACTTATTGCCGGGCTGATAACTCGACTTCGTAGACGCAGCAACAACTTAGAAACAAAACTGTTTGAGGCCGTCGAAGATTCTTTTGCCAGTGAATTCAATAGTGATCATGAAAGCATCGTTCAGGATGATGAACTAAACAAATTTGTGGCGCTGGAGACAGTGCTCTCCCAAGGACGATATGCTTCTGTTTGGAGGGGTCGTGTTAAGGGACAGCTCGTTGCCGTGAAGATCTTTCCAATAACAGCCATATCGGCTTGGCAGAAAGAGAGCAACATATACGAACACTTCTCAGTGGGACATTCAAATATTACAAAGCTAATAACCTTGAAGGAGGCTCGTGACCAAGACAACAATCCTCTATGGTTTATAATGGATTATTGTGAAAATGGATCTCTCAGAGAGTATCTGCAGAAGAAAGTTCTGAGTTGGAGCGAAGCTTTGGTATTAGCGAGTGGTATTACAAGTGCAGTTGCATACCTTCACTCCGAGAGTTTTCAAGCTGGCGGTATAAAAGTCGCTGTTGCACATCGAGATTTAAAGAGCACCAACGTTCTTGTGAGAAAAGATGGCACCAGTGTTATTTCAGATTTCGGCCTGGCAGTGCTCTTGAATTCTGTTGAAGACGAAAGCAAAAATGTAAGTTATTTCTAAGTAATACAATAAGTGGGAGGTACTGCGCGACTTGTTATCTTGTTTAGTCATTCAATAATGGGTTTACGAAATGGCATTTTCTATTGGAATGCCGCAGAAAATCTCGAGTGGGCAAGATCGCAGAATCTTGCCCGCTTGGTTCGTGTAAAAAAAATTCAAACACGCTGTTGATTCCTCTAAGGATGTCTAGTTCACACTAGGGATACAATGACATAAGGACATCATGAATTACGACATATTGTCTTATGTCGGATATGTCAACCAGAACTGAGGATATTGGTTTTTCTTGGCCGTTATGTTAGAACAATTTTAGACAGGAAGCCAGATCAGCCTTAGCTCGGGTTTACATGCGAGTCCTCTGTCTTGGTCGAATTGGAATTCAGAATGATGGTTTTTATGAAGGAAGGAAAACCGAAAAAAAAAAAAAACAGTCGAAGCAAGGCGAGAACACACAACAAACTCAACCCAAATATGGCACTGGGTTGGAATCGGACCCAGGCTACACTGGTGAAAGACGAGCGCTATCACCAGTGTGCCATCCCTGCTCTCTTGTTCATGTCGTTATGTTGCTATTATGTCGTCATGTCAGGATGTACGTCCTTTTTATGTCATTATATTTTCATGCTGTTATGTTGCTACAAGAGACCATGCACCTCATTTTCTCTTGGTTGCTATTATGTTAGGATGTTTACACTACACACACAGCGACTTAACGACTTTCTTATATCATTATGTTCATGCTGTTATATTGCTATGATGTCGTTATGTCAGGATGTTTACACCGCAAACATAACGAGATAACGTTCTTCTTATGTCGTTATGGAACAAAGCCTCAACCTCGTTCCCAGGGCTTTTCCCTGGGAACGAGGTTGACAAAGCCTGACTCGGCGTCTGATCTTAACAGATACAGGTGGGAACGTATAGATACATGTCCCCTGAGGAGCTTCTCACTACTGTGGACCTGAGAAGCACGGAAGCCTTCAAGCAGATGGACATCTTTTCAATGGCCTTGGTGCTCTGGGAGATCATTTCACGCTGTGAGATTGCAGGTAAAACAGCTCTGTCGCGCTCTCACCTGCTCAGTGACGCAAAAAGGTTAAAAATAGCCGTGGTCCTCTTGAAAGACGAGCGATACGTCCCAGTCGTATAATGCGTCCAACTTTTGCATTTTGCACGCAGAAGCTCTTACAAAGTTATTATGAGATGAACTGTTTAGCCCGGGGGAGGACTACCATATAAAAAGACAGGGGTGCATTGTACCAAGTTCCTGTTTTGTGGGCGTGGCTTATACCTTTTCTCTTCTTCCCAAGAGGTACCAATTCTAAAGCAACACATTACCTTACTGACCTTTTTCGTCTCAATACGCTAAAAAAAGGTTCTGCGAAAGCTCCTGCTGAGGGTCGTTTGAGGCTGAACACTCTAAGGTACCAGACCCTCTTTTTAACCCCTAAAAGGAGTGAGTACACCCGCCTGGGCTTTTTGGTTGCTTGATTACAAATTTTAATATTGAAAGGATTCACAGTTCGGTTAAGCTCGTCTATTTCATGCGTCTCGTATTTGCCTAGACTGGCGAACTGTACGTCTGAGATGTA